>Ga0315273_10000638_pt1 | contig 37717 bp, 26 predicted proteins | sample YL17G02_0_MG_FD_205753 | JGI IMG/M metagenome (GOLD analysis project Ga0315273, IMG submission 205753) | Sediment microbial communities from Yellowstone Lake, YNP, Wyoming, USA - YL17G02_0 | ecosystem: Environmental > Aquatic > Freshwater > Lake > Sediment | place: USA: Wyoming | collected...
GGCGGCCTCCTACGACCTCGAATACGGGAAGGACCGCCTCGAGATCCACGAGGACTCCATTCGTCCCGGGATGAAGGTCATCGTGGCGGACGACGTGCTGGCGACGGGCGGGACCGTCTCCGCGGTTCTCGGGCTGCTGAACAAGCTCGGGGCCAATGTTGTAGAATGTTGCTTCCTCGCGGAGCTCACCGATTTGCGGGGACGCGATCACCTGAAGGGACAGAAGGTTTTCTCGCTGCTTCAGTTCGATGAATAAGGAAGGCGGTGAGGGATGCGCCCCCGTAGCTCAGGCGGACAGAGCAGAGGTTTCCTAAACCTTTGGCCGGGTGTTCGAGTCACCCCGGGGGCGCCATTTAAATCAATATCTTATCCATTACAACATCAAACGGACTGACGCTTCCCCAACACCTGCCCCAACAGAAAATGAAGTCCAAATCATCTCCCTTCCCTCAGTTGAGGATCGACAGGTAATCCTATCTCCTTGATGGGGGTGTCGTCCTCCAGTATGAAGGCCCCAATAAGGAGAAGAGAAGATTAGGGTTACTGGCTGCTCATGGTAACCATCCCGAAGGTCCTAGGATCAAATCCTGGCCCCGCTACCAAAATCAAATCAAGGGGTTGCGGAAAACAGTGACCCCTTTCCTTTTTAGTTCGCGATGAAATTGGCAATAATCGAATGTAAGAAAATCCCATCCACCCCCTTCTCTCAAATCAGAAGCACGTTGCGGAATGCGAGATCGCCAATACCTCGAGGGGGGGAAATCATGCCAGGATCCGGAAATGGCTGCTGCAGCGGCAAAGATGGGAAGCGGGAGAAGGCGTACAAGGTCGGCGGAAAGGTGACGCGGGATCGGATGGCAAGGGAGGTTCCTCTCGACGCGGAAGCGCTAGGGAGGGTGGAAGTGTCCGACATCGTCGTCGTCCGGGGGCAGTATGACCGGGTGGAGCAGGTGCTTGATGCCATCGAGGTTCCATACACCCTTATCTCACCGTTGGATCTGGAGCGCGTGCGTCTGTTTCCCAACCAGGTGCTTGTAATCAACTGCCCGGGGCAGGTGGACGAGAGTGCGATTCCGGGAATCCGAAGCTTCGTGGAGCGGGGGGGCACCCTCTTCACCACGGACTGGGCCCTCCGGCACATTCTGGAGAAAGCATTCCCCGGCGTTCTGGCATTCAACCGACGGGAAACCCGTGACGACGTTGTTCGGATCGAGGTGAAAAACAAGGACAACCGGTTCCTGGCAGGTGTCATGGACGAAGGCGATGACCCCCAGTGGTGGCTCGAAGGGTCATCCTACCCGATCAGCATACTCGCACCTGAGAAGGTCGAGGTGCTCATCACCAGCCGGGAGCTGGAGAGGAAATACGGCGAGGCCCCGGTGGCCGTGCGGTTCCGGCACGGGGAAGGGGAGGTCTTTCACATGATCTCCCACTATTACCTCCAGCGTACGGAGCTGCGGGACGGCCGGCACATGGCGTCCGCTTCCGAGTATGTCGCGGCCAAGGGTGTGGTCCTGGATCCGTCCACGGCAATGGAGATGAGAGACCTCAAGGTGGGGGACGTGGAATCGGCGGCAAGTTCCACGCGCCTGTTTGCTAATGTAATCGCGGCGAAGAAGCGCGGCCCCGGACCTTCCGGCAATGGGAAGCGCAGCTGACGCGGTGTGCGCGGGGGGAAGCCTGTCTGCTGTTCCCCCCCTGCACACCGCTGGACAGGCCCCTCCGGTTTGCTTCCTGCCGCTCCCGCGGTGTAGAATCTCCCCGATCCGTCTGATAACGGGAAACCGTTTCAGGGAAGGAGGTTCCGCGGTCCCCTTGCCAACTCCCGACCCGCCCGACCTCGGCCCCCTTCTCCGGAAGGAAATCCTTTCAGCGTCCGAGCAACGGGAACTGTACGACCGGTTCCGTCCCCCCTGCGAGCGGTTCCTCCGGAGTAAATTCATCAGTTCGATACAGTCCGGGCTCATCGATGTCGAGGAAATCTTCCACGACGCCTTCGTGAAATTTCTGATGGTCGGCCGGAAAAGGCTCAAGGAGCCGGGAAGCGCTCAGGCGTATCTCTTCACATCATGCAAGCGCCTTGCTCTCGACATACTGAGAAGGAAATGCATTCCGACGACGGCTGAAGAGGAAGGGGAGGCGCATCAGGCTGGAGGAAACCCCGGTACTCATCCTGCCGTTACTAATTTCACCAGAAGTATGGAGAACCGGGAATTCGTGGAAGCAGGGCTCCGCATCCTGAAGGAAGAGAACGGACGCCACCACGATATTCTCATCATGACTTATTTCGAGGAGATGACACCGGATGAGATCTGCAGGCGACTCCGGATTACACGAGGCAATTATTACGTAATCATCCTGCGGGCAAAGCAGAATCTGAAAAATATCCTGAATCTGCTGCAGACCCGCGGTGTCTGAGAGAAGGCGATGACCCCTATATCCGAAAAATGGTTGAAGGCACTCATTGAGAATCTCATGCAGATGTCTACGGCAATCGTAACAGGAGGTGACGCCGCGGTGGCAGAATCTCTCCTGTCCCTCATCACTGCCTCAGAACGTGTGAGGTCCCTGAGGTTTCCTAGCCCCGTGGCGAAGGAGCTTACCGTAAAGGCGGCCCGGTTACTGAAGAGTATCTCCTGGGATGCGAAGCTGAAGAGAAGTGGCCAGGTCATTCTGAACAGGACGCATCAAGACATTGAAACGGGAATTAAGAAGTTCTCCGACGGGCTTGAGAATCTGGACGCGGGTACACTTTCCCTTATGGCGGCTGAACTGCTTCTGCTCCGCGACGGGCTGGAACGCCAGTTCCAGTGGTTTTCGAACAATGCCACCGGAAGCATCGTGCCCGGTCTTGAGAAATCGTACCCTTCCGACGAGCAGATCCGTGAACTTCTTCCTGATCTTGATGAATACTCTGAGGGTCTCTGCACGGAAATCAGCACAGGGTCGAAGGCATCATGGATATGGACCAATCGGGCTGAGTGCCTTTCCAGCGCCAGGTTTTCACAGTACGCGATGGGCCTTTCGACGGACCCGGAGCGCGACAGATCCCATATTAACCAGTGTGAAATCTGCGGCAGGGTCATGGGAACGATTGATATCCCCGGGCTGGGGAAAGGGGAAGGGGAACTTCACGGGCACCCTGATTTTGACACGCTGGAGAAATTCCAGACCGGGGAGATTTCCGGTAAGGAAAGAGGAGACCTGGAGGCGCACATCCACCTTTGCAGCCGGTGCAGCGGATTACTCAGTGGTATAGCCGCCGCGGAGGAAGATCGGAATGTCGTTGTCCTGAATCGGAAAAAAGTTCCCGGGCAGAAGGCCCGGACAGATAAAGAGGGGGCAGGCCGTCCGAGGCAACAGGGTGTGGACATGCTGAATTTACCTTCTGAATACCAGAGCAAGGACTACAGCGAGTCGAACATCGACTCCATACCGATGCAACCTTTCAGCCCTTCAGTTTGGAAAAGCTTGTTTCATGCCGACCTGGCCGCGGCCCATCCGGCTATCCCGTCCATGAAGGAAATCGTCCCCCCGCACTGGACACTCTGGGACGACAAGGGATTCCGCGTAGACCTGTTCCGGCAGGGGAGACGATATGTCTTCGCCGTATTTTCAAAGAAGAAAGGGAAAGTATCGGTCGAAGGCAGGGATGTTTCCGGGAAGGCAGTCGTCTTGGAAACAAGCAGAATGGGAAATGAAACGACCTTCTCCTTCAGTCCGCAGTCACACAGGTTCCCTCTGTCGTTCAGAATCCGCGCCGGCGGATCTGAAAATACATTCATCATCAGGGAATGACTATCGACAGTCATTCATGGCTTCTGCTGGACGCTAACCTTCGTCTGGGAAACCGTGTCCAGGCTCTGGTACTGCTCGATCTCGTCTGTCGGGATTTCCCGGAAGAATCCTTCGAGTGGTACCGCCTTGCCCGTCTTGCTTCCGACCTGCTCTCCGAGCTTTCCTCCATTTATCCCGGTGACGCGCTGCGACGGCACCTCACTGATATCGGGCTTACGGAGAAATGGTTTGAGACATTGATTCGGGGGAAGGGTGTCGGTAAAGCCCAGGACGGCCTGCGTCCCGGAAAAGCGTGGATACCTCTGTTCCATGGTGAGAGCGGTCAGGGGTGTATCGCCCTTCTGACGATAGAGGAGGGGGTGAACCGATACATCGCACCCGAAACGGTGGAGGCTATCAGATGTGCCCACCGGAGCGTGAATCGTTTCCTGTCGAAATCGGAAGACGCTGCCGTTCTGATACCTGAGGACCGGTGGACAGTCAGGATCACGGACCTGCGCGGTCTTCCCGTTCACCGCAGCCACCTTGCAGGAAGTTCGCTGGCACTGCCACTGGCGCTTGCCATGGTGTCCTGGGTCACGCGGGATCCGATATCTCCCGGCGTCGTGGCAACAGGCGGCTTGTCCAACGACGGGAAGATCTTCCCTGTGGGGCACGTCCGCGAGAAATGGTCTGCGGCAAGGCATGAAGTTCCGGGCCTCCGCGCGTTTATTGTTCCCGAGGGGTTGGATGGCCTTGACTCCGGGGAATCCCGGATATTCCGGTGTGCGGACCTGGCAGATGCGGTTTCCCTTGCATTCGGGCCGGAATTCCGCCCGTTCCTCAGGTGCGGGATCGATGTGCAGCACCTCGTTGACTCGGCACGAGCTCTCTACAGGAATGGGAAATATGGCATGGTGGACGATCTTGTATCCGGGGTTTGGCTTCCCCGGAAGACCGTCTCGGATTATCCCGCTCAGCAGTGGGAGCTGGCCGGCATGAAGGCAGCCTCCCTCGCACACCTTGGGAAGACCGTAGAAGCCCTGGCAACGTTTACCGCAGCCCGGAAGTCCGGCGAACCGCTGTTCCGGGCAGGCAGGATCCAGAAGGACCAATGGTTCGCATTCCTCAACCGGCACGCCAGCACGATGACCGCGGACTTCCGGCTGGTGGAGGCCGGGGCTGTTCTCAGGGAAGTGCTGCGTCGTTCCGGACGGACGGGCTACCGTGTGGCGGAAGGGAAGCTGCACGGCACCCTGGGGCAACTGCTGATGTATACCGGGAAGCACAGAGAGGCTGAGAGGCACCTGAGGGCAGCGCTGGACGCCGCCGAGAAGGCGGAACGCCCGAGGAACCTGTGCTACCTGGGTCACCTGGAGGCGAAGCGGGGCAACCTGAACGATGCCCGAAGACTTTTCCTGAAGGCGGAAAGAGCCAACCGGGTGGAAAAAGATCCTTCCCAGACGATTCAGAACCTGCTGTTCATACACTCCGGCATGGCGTCGACTCTGGCTTATGAAGGGAAGTGGCCGGAGGCAGAAAAGGAGGCGCAGGAGGGCCTTGCGGTGTCCCGGGAGAGACAGGAGCGGTACGGGCAGGAGACGTACCACCCTGAGGTGCTCCTGCAGCGGATCCTGTTCCTCTCCGCCCTGCATGGCGGGCGCAGTGAAGAGGCCCGGTTACTGCTCAACTTCACAATTGATCTCGGGGGCAGGTCCGGCAGCTTCATCATCCGGCTGCTTTCGACGGTTGCAGCCCTCGATGCGGCTGAATATCAGATCAACAACCCCGGCGCATTATCCGGCTTGAAACCTGGAGCCCTGACCTCGTCATTTCTCGCCGCCGTCGTCGATAACCTGTGCGCGCGCAGGTGGTTCAGTGAGGAAATACGCGCTCTCAGGCGATTCGTCCGTTCCCCTGAAAGGAACCGGAGGCAGGGGGTCCTCGCAATTGCATCGGTCCGTAACAGGATGCCCTACCTCTAAAATCACACTACGGGCGGAGACAGAGGATGCAGGTCCACCTGATTCGTTCAAGCGATGTCCCCACCAGCCTGTTCAACAGCATCTACGATCTTCTTGTCCGGCATGATGGCCCCATCCGGTTCCACAGGGGAACAACGGAGTACTCCCTCCCCGGGGATGTCCAGAACTGGGAGAGGCTGTTCGGATGCTGCGAGGCGTATCGGGCGGGTTCCGGGGCAGCCGCAACGGATTACGTGATCCTTCTCACTTCAAAGCAGAACGAAAAAAACTGGTTCAGCGCCAGTCAGCTCGGGCATGCGTACAACTCCTTTGTCTCCACGGGCGGCTGGGAGAGCCTCATCACGTTCCCTTCTCAGTACGCCGCGGCATACCTGATCGTTGCCAACGTGCTCCGCTGCCACATGTTCCGGAGCGAGGAGGAGATGCTTGCAAACACCCACGAGCCGCCGGTCGGCTGCGTAAACGACATGAACGTATGGAAACCCGATATCGTGTACAAGTTCCGCACCGCGGATATCTGCAGCGACTGCTGGGAGAGGCTTGGGGAGCGTGGTGCCGACCGGAATGCCGTCAGCCAGCTGGTTGAAACTATGGAGGGCCTGCGGAAGGGAATGCTCTTCCGCCCGGGGGTCGACCGTGCGCACCTGGAACCTGACATGGGTGAACTCCCTTTTCCGGTCGCCATTACGAAGCGGCGGCTTCAGGGGTGCGGGGAGCCTCTTCGCAAGTTCCTGTTTCTGCTGGATCACTTCGACTCGATGGTCCGGACAACCGTTCTTCTCCTCGGGCAGATAGCATACGGGGATGAGCTCGGTCAATTCCTGGTGGATCACCAGCTTTCAGAACGCCCGGCACTGGGGAACTGGGTTAACGCGCTCCGTGACATGACCGGGCGGCTCGGTGAGGGCGGTGGTGAGTGGGGGCTCACCGGGGATCTGATGGACCGCGTTCAGAGTGTCGCCGGGATTGCAGGGGAAGAGCGCGTAGTGTTCCTGAGGAACGAGTACAGGGCCCATGGTTATACCCATCTCCGGGACGACAGCTACCAGGAGCGCTTTCTCAGGTATTCGCCCGTGGTCGATGGGATCGAACGCCTGCTTTCCCCCGTGCTCGTGCGACTGAAGTGTTACTACGTGGTCTCATCGGGCAGGGAGAGCAGAAACAGATTCGCGGTCGTCTGCCTCCCCCTCATGGGGAACCACCCGGATTTCATGGAGAGGACACTGGCGGTTGAAACCGCGGCGCTTGATGATGTGCCGATCGAAAGGCGGGTGTACGTCGTGACCGGGGGAAAATGGCACGACCTCCAAGGCCGCATCACCTACATTCGCTGCCCGGAATGCCAGCACGACAGGGTGCTGATCATGGATGGCCGGCTTTACCTCGATCCATACGCTGGCCACCGCGTAAGACTCGGGTAATGCGCGAAAACACAGCGTTACCAGACCCTCCTTAACCCGCTCCCTGTAAGAAACCTCCTTCATCCACAGTCTGTCATGCAGGAACAGCATTGTTCTGAAGGAGGGCACTATGGCTGCAACTGATACCAGGGCAACCTGGTCTCTGGAGGTGCACGACGGCCACCTGATTGCAGACATCGGCGGGACCCGGGCACTGATAGATACGGGATCCCCGGTCAGTTTCGGGAGAGGGGGTCCGCTGGCCATCCCCGGCAGGAAACACACCCTCAAGCCGGCGCTCGGGTCCATCACGGCAGATCAGATCGGGGGATTTATCGGGACCCCTGTCGACTGCCTGGTGGGCGGTGACATTTTTCATGGGAGGGTCCTCACATTGGACTTCCGGGGGATGGAGATGATTGTGGAACCCCGTGGATTTTCCGACGGCGGGGTACGCGTGCCCATGAGGACGTTCCTCAACGTGCCGGTTGTCCCTTTCGAAATGCGGGGCGGTGTTTACCAGGCGTTCCTGGACACGGGTGCGAAGGTCAGTTTTTTCGATCCCGTGCTGTTTGCAGGTTTGGAACCGGTGGGGGTCCTGGATGACTTCTTCCCGACCATGGGGCCGTTCCGTACCGACCTGTACAGGGTCACCCTGAGTTTCGGTGGGGTGGCATTCAATCTCACCGCAGGAAAACTTCCGGAACAGATCCGAACTGCAGTTTCTGCTTCCGGGGTTCCGAACATCCTCGGGACGGATGTAATGAGACAGCTCGGGCGGATCACCTTCGATTACCGGAACAGGGAAATCGTCCTGTAAGAAACCTGCTTGGCCGTCCGTCCTCTGTAGTGAATCTGGCAGCCCACGATGCCGCGAATACGCCCCGACAGGGGAAGAGGAGGGCACAATGCCCGGAACAAACGTTCATATACTTACCGACCTGAAAATCGGGGAACCAAGGGTTGCGCTGAACCTCACTGTCGTGCCGTTGTCCGGGAATCCCGCTGCCGCGCTTCCCTACCTCCTGATCGACGAAGCGCTGGAGAAGAAAGAGGTGCTGATCGAGGAGATCAGCGAAGGCGGCTCGGTCCCGGAACTACGGCTCACCAGTTTTTCCGATCGGACGGTGCTGATCGTAGACGGTACGGAACTGGTGGGTGCCAAACAGAACCGGATCGTGAACGCCTCCATCCTGATCCCTCCGAAGTCGGTCACGAAAATCCCTGTCTCCTGCGTGGAACAGGGGAGGTGGCGGTATCGGACGCGGGAGTTTCAAGGGAGCAGATTCCACGCGGCGCATCGGCTCCGCAAAATCTCCGTGGAACACCAGAAAGTGTCGCTCAAGGAGAAGCGCGGGTACGCGTCGGACCAGGGGATGATCTGGGCCGCTGTTGGCGACATTGCGAGCAAGGTCGGGGCACACTCCCCGACCGGCGCCATGAACGATCTCTATGAACAGAAAGAAAAGACGATCGACGGATACCTCGGGAAGATCGCCCTTGAGGGTTGGGAGACGGGGGCTGCCTTTTTCATCGGAAGGAAGCTGGAGAGCCTGGAGCTCTTCGACCGTGCAGCGACCTTTACCGGACTCTTCCGGAAACTCCTCTCGGGGGTTGCCGTGGAGGCGATCACCGGGGGAAGCGAGGGGAAGAACCCGGCTCCGGGGAACGCGAAAACCGCTGTCCGGTCACTCCTGAAGGAGATCGGCCTGGCGATGTTCGAGAAGCACCAGACCCCTGTCGGGGTCGGGGAGGACTGGCGGTACGACGGTCAGCAGTCCTTCGGGAAGACGCTGTATTTCAATGGCGACCTGATCCACCTCTCCGCTTTCCGGAAGTAAACGAGGGTGGTTTCCTGCGGGGGGGCGGATATCAGGGCCGCCCTCCCGTTTACTGTTTCCTGGGCAGTTCCTGCCAGTAGTTCAACACCCGGGAAATGCTGCAGAGGATTGCCGTAAGGTCCCCGGGCTGCAGCTTCCTCGGCGTGTACGGGACATCGCCTTTGAAGTGAACGCCCTCGTTCCCGAATACCCGGAGACTGTGAAGGTAGCTGATGATCCATGGGGCCACCAGGTCGGTTTTGCGGAGCGCCTCGATGTCCTCCAGCATGGACCCTTTCCACGGGGCACCGAGGTTGGCGGCGAGGGTGTGGACTACATACTCCACCATCCTTCGCCCCTCGACAGCCACCCGCTGCGGGTAGATACTGCCGGGAGTTTTAAGCTCATCTTGTATGTGGACGAGAACCTCCCGGAGTTCCGGGGAACCCACGGCTTTACACGCCTCGATCCTGGAAAGCAGCTCCTCACGGAGCCCCTGCGTAACGGTCTCCCCGGCTACGCTGACCATGGAACGGCCGAGAAGGGCGTTCATCGCCTCCCCCCATTCCGCTGCGTGGTCGTCATCGTAGACATCGTAGACGTAGAAGTTGACCGTGTGCATATGCCGGGAGATCTTCAACCAGTTGAGGGATTGTCGCAGCAGCTCCTCCATAAGCTTCCCAATCGGGTATCCCCTGGCCCCGCCGAGCACGGACATTGCCATGGTCTGCGGGTGGTTCGACTGTTCGTCCAGCTCCATTGCGGCGAGGGAACCGAACACCGTCCACAGGAGCCTGCTGTAGACCTCTATAGGGTTGCCGCCCCCGCGGAGGACGGAGGACGGCCCAGGGATGCGGACGAGGAGGAGCTGACCGGGATGCGGCAGCCGCCCGGTATGAACACGCCAGGCTCCGGCTGCTTCCTCCAGCAGGAGCAACGGGGAAAGATCGGAAAAATCAATCCCGAACCGGTTGGAAAGGGCGTCTATGACAGCCCCTGCAGGGTAACTCCCCGGGTCAGCGTGCCCGGAAACTACGAGGAGATCGTCCCTGTAGCTGCAGATGTCTCCATGGTGGAGGTTGAAGGTCCGGAACCCGTAAGGGGTTTCCACCGAGACGGAGTTGATCAGTCGCGAATCCGGTTTGCCCATATATCCCCCTGTCTGTTCCTGATGGGGATATCTTTTCACAGAACCTTCCTGCACCAAAGACCTTGCACATCCCCGTAAGGAAACTGGTAAGGAAGCCGTCTGAATTATCAGGATCGGAAGTGGAGCCCGGCCCGTCGCTGGTCAGTGTCGGGTAGAAGTATTTCGCGGAGAGGTTGATATGAATCGTGATTATTACGAGGGAGGATAATATGGATAGTGACGCGGGCAACTGGTATCTGACCGAGGACGGGGAAATGCCTTCCGATGGCGAGCTCGAGAGGAGGTTTCTCGAAGAGCTTGCCGGGTGTCTGGATCAGAGGGATCGGCTCGATTCCCTGATCCGGCTGGGGATCTTCTACCTGGAAACCGGGAGGCCGGAGGAATCGCTGGCGATTTTCCGTAACGCCCATTCCGCTGCAGGCGACCCCGGGAAGAGGGATTTCTGCCGGCAGTCCATCGGGTTCCTGAAGGGTGGAATGGACAGGGGCGATGAGGATTTTACTGAGCATCGCGAAATTGAATTGGCCCTGTGGCGGACCGGCGGGTATTTCTTCGATCGTGGGAGGACTCTTCCGGCGCTTTCCAGTTTCAGGAGGCTTCTGAGATATACTGCCGACCCCGGAATGAAGGCCGCCTGCCTTCTGTCCATCGGGCAGCTCATGGAGAGAACAGGGCGATATGACGATGCGGCAAGGTATTACACCCTTGCCTTCCCCCTCGGGTCCGGCTGCGATGACACCTGGTACTTCCTCAACAACAACCTCGGGTACTGCCTGAACATACTTGGCAGACACGATGAGGCGGAAGCGTATTGCCGCGCAGCAATCGGCATCGACCCGAAACGTCACAACGCCCACAAGAACCTTGGGCTTTCGCTTCTTGGACTGGTAGAGCATGCCGAAGCAGCTTCCTGCTTCATCAAAGCAACAACGATATGCCCGACGGACACCAGAGCATTCCGCCACCTCGAAGACCTGATCGGTCAGAACAGGAACCTTCTCCGCGAGTGTCCTGGTCTTGAAAATAAGATCGAGATGTGCCGGGAAATAATGCAGATAGCATGGAACAGTAGGCCTGTTTAATGGAGGGGATTTCTGATGGCGGAAAATAAGGAATTAACTGCCGGCAGAGTTCACCGTTCTATTTTGCTGCTGCCAGAAACCACGAAACATTTTGAGATAGATGTGCCAACATGGATATTGTATTAGCTCCAGTATCAGCAACAGGCCGCAGTGTGATGACATTTGACGATAGCTGCCTTCCCACCCGAGGCCGGCCTGATAACTTCTTAAGGCTAAGAGGCTTATATGCGTCTGGACGAGAGAGAAAGCGCTGAAGCTATTCTGAACCGGATCTCTCATCAGGGCTGGGCTGTATTCCTGAATTCCGCTGATGGGTCAGAGTTCAGATTGCGGCTCGATTCATTCCGCGGTGTCATGCGCAGGCTACGGATCCCAGGAGGGGTGGGTAAAGGGAAGCCTGTTTCAGAATTTCTGGATGTTTATGGTTCCAGATTTTTATCAGATGAAAGCGTAGGGCCCTGGGTCAGAGAGATGCTCATCCGCGCTCTCCCTTCGAAAGCTTGGAATAAACTGTCAAAGGTATTCAGAGAAACCAGTGGTGAACGGGCAGAGAATTTACATGGCCTCGCAACACAGAGGGGAAAAGGTTCAAGGGTAATGGCCGAGTACTGGCATTCCGGCAGCATCTGGGCCAGGAAGTTCTGCAACATCGTCGGGCTTCCAAAAAACTTTTCACGCTTAAGAGGCAAACCTCATCATGAAGAGGAAGATGTTGTCCCGTTTGATGCTCTGGGCCCCCTGCATGATTTTCAGGAAGAAGTTTACCAGTCCCTGATGGATATGCTGAAAGGCGGATTGGGGCAATCGGCAATGCTTTCTCTTCCGACAGGTGCCGGCAAGACCAGAGCCGGAGTGGAAGCAATATGCGATTACATCGCTGTTTCTTGCGAATCAGGAAATCTGAACGGACGCAATATCGTCCTCTGGATTGCTCACAGTAACGAACTGCTGATGCAGGCGTGGGAATCATTCAAACAGGTCTGGCAGGTGCCACCACGGCGTGACAGGCCTGTCCATCGGCCATCATCGCTGAAACTGATCCGGCTCTGGGGTGGGGCGAAAATAGAAAGTGTTATTGAAAAGATTCAGACAGCCGATTCCCCGGTGATCCTCCTTGCCGGCATAGATCAGTTAGGCAGCTGGAACAGGGTCTATGAAAATCCCGAGGATACCGTGCGGTCCGATCGCATGATCTGTGTGGTGGTGGATGAGGCCCACTCGGCCATTACGAGTGAATACTCCGCTGTACTGAAGAAATTGGGACTGAGGCAGGAACGAGTCTGGAAAGTTCCCCCGAAGGCTCCACTGGTATTCGGCCTTTCCGCGACCCCGTGGCGCAATACCGATGACACGCATCAGTCGCTGATGCGTTACTTCCAGCGCCGCCTCCTGCGGCCGGAGACACTCGGCGGGCGTCCGATTTCGGAGCTGCAGAAGAGGGGGATATTATCCAACGTCAGATGGGAAAAACTGAAAATTACCGATACACCGGCAATGTCACCCGGGCAGAGGCGACGTTTCGTGGAATTTCATGAAATCCCGAAAGATTACCTGGAGCAGCTTGGCCGGGAAAGCTCGCGGAATGCCAGGATTGTCGAAAGGCTGAAAAAATTCCCGAAGAAGAGCAAGGTACTGGTCTTTGCCTGTTCCATCTTCCATGCGGAGATGCTGGCTCTGCTGTTCAACCGGGTCTGTGGCAACGGCAGTGCAGCTGTTGTGACCGGGGAAACCCCGAGAGCGGAACGCCTTGATGCGATCGAGCGTTTCCGGAGTGGCGATCTCCGGTTTCTCTGCAATGTCGGGGTATTGACCATGGGGTTTGATGCGCCGAAAACGGATGTTGTCTGTATAACCCGGCCTACCACCAGCCCGACATTATATGAGCAGATGGTCGGTCGGGGCCTCAGGGGGCCCAAGAATGGAGGAACAGAGCAGTGCCATGTCCTCGATGTTCAGGACGAGGGGTTGCCTGAAGGAATACAGAGTTACGGCCGTGTCAAAAAATTATGGGATTCAGTGGGGCGGAAAGAAGGAGGGCCGAATGGGCATTGATCTGGAAAAACTCTCCGGAGCGGAGTTAATAAAATTTTATGGGGATCTTATCGTTTCCCTTAAGGAAAAGGGGGTCATACGGTCAAAAAATGTTGTTGGTGACATCGGTGAGTATCTGGCACTTGAGTATTATAACAATACCAGGGGATGCGCTAAACTTCAGCGAGCACCAACTGGAACTACGAATGTAGATGCTTTAAGTAGAGATGGGAAAAGATACAGCATAAAGGCTACAACCGGGAATACAACGGGTGTATTTCATGGCCTTCCTGATCCGAAATCTGAAGAAAAACCAGAAAAGAATTTTGAGTTTGTAATTATTGTGAAACTTGATGGTAATTATTCCTTAAAGTGTATTGTAGAGCTGACCTGGGAACAATTTTTTATACACAAGAAATGGCACTCAAGAGTGAAAGCATGGAATCTCGTAATCAGCAAGGCATTGTTAAAGGAGGCAAAAACGGTATACGACTCAGACAGTCCATGATATTTATCCTGATGATGAAATCGTGTTCAGCTCCCAGACTGCCCCTCCCGGCTGAATGAGCCCCGATTTTCTATTCCCCCACGGGACCAAGGTAAGAGTCAGAGCAGAGCGGACGCTTGTCGGGATAACACAGGGGGAGCCAAGGAATATCTCCGGTGAGTATTGGTATGTGGTGTTTTTCGGCCCCGGGAACGAAAGCCGAAGACCGGAAAGCAATCTTGAGCTGTATGAGGGCGAGAGCGACCCGGACTCCCTGCTGTTAAGCGGTTCCTGGGGCGAAAAGGAGACACTGTCGAAGATCGTCTCTTATACCAAACTTTCCACCCCGCTGCGGAACAGCGTCTACGCCTTTCATTCATCCCGCACCAGGTTTTATCCGTTCCAGTTCAAGCCGCTCATGAAATTCCTCGATTCGCCGAAACAGCGTCTGCTCATTTCCGACGAGGTTGGTCTCGGGAAGACAATCGAGGCGGGCCTGATCATCGTGGAGCAGAGGGCACGCCAGGCATTGCAACGTATCCTGATCGTCTGCCCGGCGTCACTGTGCGGGAAATGGCACGAGGAGATGCTCCGGCGATTTGACGAGGAATTCGTGATTCTCGACACCCGTGGATTCCGTAATTTCCTTCGGGAACTGGAAAGGAAGGCGGAATCGACAAGGCTCCGTGGGATCTGTTCCCTCCAGACTTTAAGAAGCCGGGGGATGCTCGAGGATCTCCGGGCCGCGTCACCCCCACTCGATCTCGTCATCGTGGACGAGGCGCACCATATGCGGAACAGCGGTACCTTGACCCATCAGCTTGGGGAAACGCTGACCGATTCCGCCGATGGGATGCTGATGCTGACTGCCACTCCAGTCCATCTCGGGAACATCAATCTCTTCAACCTTCTGAAGATCCTCGACCCTGAGGGTATGGATGATTATGCCGTTTTCGAACAGAGGATCCTGGCCAACGGGCACGTCATCAGTGCGCAGAGGATGCTTGGAGCGGAGCTCCCGTGCGATCTCCACTCCATAGAGCGCAGGTTACTCGAGGTGGAGACGACCCCGGAAAGGAGCAGATTTCTCGCCAACCCGATCTATCACGATGTTCTGAGGAAACTTCGGGAATACGATGGCAGCAGGAGAGACCATGTCGTTGAGCTCCAGCGGGACATGGCCTCAATCAACGTTCTGGCTCACATCCTGACAAGAACCCGGAAGAGCGAAGTTCATGAAAATCGTGCTGTCCGGACTGCCCGGGTGATTTCCGTGACCCCTGCCCCCGAGGAGATGGATTTCTACCAGCTCGTCACCAACTATGTCACAGGGAAATACGGGGAGTACTCCGGGACCGTGGGTGTTCTTGCAGCGATTACAGTCCAGCGTCAGCTGGCCAGCTGCATGCCCGCCATGGCGGAACATTATCTCGATTCGGTAATCCCCGCCGGGCTGGGGCTGGACAGCGAGATGTCCTCCGAGGACGTGGAGGACTGGCTGGAAGATACGGATGAAAACGGGGAGGAAGCCGGCAATGTCCGGCGGGAGATCAGTGACCTTGTTTCCTCGGGTAGGATATTACGCCTTGAAAAGGTGGACAGCAAGTTCACCGAACTGGTGGGAAAGCTTCATTCCCTTGAAACGGAAGAACCGGGCCGGAAGGTCATCATATTCTCCTACTTCAAGAGGACTCTGGCATACCTGACACGCAGATTGAAGGCGGAGGGGTTCAGCTGTCTGACCCTGAGCGGGGACGTCCCCTCCCGGCCACGAGAGCCGGATAAAGACGAAAGAGGAATGATCCTGAGGAAATTCCGGGAAGATCCCGATGCCAGAATACTCGTCTCCTCGGAAGTGGGCAGCGAGGGTCTGGACTTTGAGTTCTGTCATATCCTGTTCAACTACGATCTCCCATGGAACCCGATGGTGGTAGAGCAGAGGATCGGCCGACTGGATCGGATCACACAGAAATCGGAAAGAATCATCATCTTCAATTTTTCCATGCCGGGGACGATAGAAGATCGCATCCTGCACCGTCTGTATGAGCGGATACGGATTTTTCAGGACTCGATCGGTGATCTGGAGGCAATACTGGGAGAGCAGATCCGCAACATGACGGCCGACCTGCTGCGCAGCCGCCTGACGCCTGCGGAGCAGGAGGCGAGGATCGACCAGGTGGCGGAGGTGATCGAACGGCAGAGGCAACAGATAAATGACCTGGAAAAGCAGAGCGGCAGGTTCATGGGGCACGATGATTTCTTCAATGACGAAATATCAAGGATAACAAGGCTTAAGAGGTATGTAACTTATCAGGAACTTGAGGTATTTCTCAGGGAGTTCCTGCGGGTGGAGTACCCGGCTTGTCTTCTGGAACCGATTGATGGGGGCGGGTTATTCAGGCTTCGCGTAACCGATGCCCTTGAGGATTTCGTACGCAGATCCTCAGAGGAGGGGGACCTCCTTCTTCATCAGTTCCTTCAACGCAGCACGAAGGGGCGGGTTACGGTGACTTTCCAGTCCGATCTTGCGGCGGAGAATCCGGATGTCGAGTTTTTTGCTGCGCATCACCCTCTGATCAGGGCCGTGAAGAATTATTACGATTTACACCAGGAGCAGCTGCATCCCGTTGCGAGAATTCGACTTGAAGGGGCCCCGGTTAAGGGTCAGTTCCTTTACCGCATTTACCTGGTTGAGATGAAGGGGGCCAGGCGGCGGAAAACTATGGAAACCGCTTTCGTGGAAGTTGGGACAGGAAGAGTTCTTGACGGGGAGACTTCCGAGATCCTGCTGTCCGAGATGGCTACGAGAGGCAGAACTCTCCCTGATTTCCCGGGGATTGAAAAGGAAATGATCCGGAAACTTTGCATGCTGGCTGAAGAGGAATTTGTATCCCGCCTTTCTGCTCAGGAGCATGAGCTTACGCGAAGTAACGAAGCGTTGATCAATAACCGTCTGGCCAGCCTGGAGGCGTCATTCAGAGCGAGGGAAGCGAAGCAGCTCAAGCGTCTCCAGAGTGCAATGGAAAAACAGCAATCCCAGCGTTATATCCGGATGGTGGAAGGCGGGTTGCGGAACATGAAAAACGAATACGCCAGAAAGAGGGAGGAGATCGAGGAAGGGAGGTCGGTCGGAAAGTCTTTCCGACTGGTAGCCGCCGGATTCCTGGAGGCAACTGAATGAGCCTGCGCAACCTTTTCAGAAACATATTCCTCCGGAACGGATGGGGTAAAGATGGAAAGAAGGGACCCGACGATACAATTTCCTGCAGTACCGGGTCGCCTGGGGGGAAAATCCCGGAACGACCGGGTATCCCGGATGCTGGTCTCCCAGTCAGCGAGGCACCGGCACAGGATGGTCATCGTAAAGCCGCACCGCAAGGTTTAACGGAAAATGCGGGGAGCAGGGAAGTACCGCCTTCGCTCCCGATGAAAACAGGGGAAACCAAGGCGGCACGGAAGAAGCTTTTTCTCAATGTCGGGATAGATTTCGGCACATCGTTCACAAAGGTAGTGTACAGGGACATTCACTCCGGTCGCTCCTGCGTTCTGGGATTTGGCAGCAGCAATGGTAGTCTCCCGGAGTTCTACATCCCATCCGCTGTAACCTTTGGGGGGGGAAAGATTTATTTCGCGTGGGGGGCCGGGCGAGAGATGGAAGGTGATTCCATCGGAATCACTTCCTTCAAAATCTGCATGGCCTGCCGTGGGAAATCCGTGTTGACCGGAGGGGGATGCAGGCTTTCGCTGGAGGTAAAGGGCCGTCCCTGCTTCACTGTACATAGCGGGACAGGGGATATCACCGTGGAACCCTCGGATATTGCTGCTCTGTACCTTGCATACGTTATCGGTGTGGTACGGGAGCGACTTATCGGCCGGTTCGGAAAAAATGTCGAACTCAGTCTTACCTGGAACATGTGCGCCCCCATTGACCATTACGAAAAGGAGCACATCCTGGGGGAATTCCGCAGGTCCCTTTTTCTGGGGGAGAAGCTTGCAGGCCGGGTTAAGGATGGCATGGGTCTCGATGATGCTCTGCGTATGCTATCCACCGAGAAATCCAGCTGGATACAGTTGCCGGACGAGAGTGAAATCACCACTTTCATTGTCCCGGAAACTTACGCTGCCGTTATTTCCTATGTGAACTCACGGCAGGCGGAGGAAGGGCTTTACGTTGTCGTCGATGTGGGTTCAGGTACCACGGATGTTTCCTTCTTCCGGTTGAGCCTTGGGCCGAAGAAGGTCATTTTCTACGAGGCCAGGACAGGGCTGATCGGAGTGGATGACATTGCCAGAGATATTATTCTGCATTCGCTTGCTGGTTCAGATGCAGGCGTGCAGAAAGGATTGGCAGACACCCGGGAGATCGGCGCTGTAAGGAACACGATTGCCCTCGGTTCTGCGGAAGGAAATGGCAGCCGGGTCTTCCTTACCGGCAGGCAGGCGTACCAGGTTGGAGTTGAGAAATATGACGCCATTCTTGGCGAGAACGCAACCCGCGTATTCGACCACTACAGAAAAACATTTGCGGGGGCTTTCAGGAAGGAGAAAAGCGAAGGCCGGTGGAAGGAATTCAGTATGTTCACCATCGGCGGGGGGTGCCGGATCAGCCGGATACGCCTGTCGGCTGAGAAAAAGCCGTGGGACAGAATCGACCAGGTTGTGCAGAAGAAACTGGTTTTCCTCGACGATCTGTCCATCGACCAGGATACCGGGAAAGTGGCGCAAGCCGTGGATCTGCCACACGATCTGGTGGCGATCGCATATGGCCTGTCCTTTCATACGGGGGAATACCCGGAGTTCGTGCTTCCGAGGGACGTGGACCCGTTTTCTCCCAGTCTTCCGTATCGCGAGATAAAAGATTACGAAGATCAGTAACCGACCGGGAATATATTCGGGGGAAGTAATGCGTCGAGGAATCCCTGTGGTGGACCTGTTCGCGGGTCCAGGTGGGCTCGGGGAAGGGTTTGAATCCTTCCGTGACCCGGCACGGCCGGGGAATTCTATATTCCGGATCGCTGTCTCCATCGAGAAAGACCCGCAGGCCCACGCGACTCTGCTTCTTCGGAGCTTCTTCCGGCAATTCCATCGCTCAGAGGTCCCACAGGAGTATTACCGGTATCTCTCCCGGGAACCCGGGATGACAAAGAGCAATCTTCTCCGTCTTTTCCCGCGGCAATTCCGGGCAGCGCAGGAGCAGGCATGGAACACCACGCTCGGGAAAGAGCCTCATGTTTTCGTTATAAAGCGTATCCGCCGCATGCTCGGCAGACGTAAAAAGTGGGTTCTGTTGGGCGGCCCGCCGTGTCAGGCGTACTCCCTCGCAGGCAGGTCGCGGATGCGGTGCCTCCCGGGATTCGAGAAGGACGAGAGGCACACATTCTACAGGGAGTATCTGCGGATCATTGCAGACCTTGAGCCACCCGTATTTCTGATGGAGAACGTTGGCGGGATATTGTCATCGGTTCATCAGGGGGAGCGCATATTCCCGCGGATCGTCCGGGACATGAAACACCCGGGGAAAGCCATAAACGGGGTGGGAAACGGGACGGCCTACAGGATTTTCCCGCTCGGCGGTGAGTACGCTCGAAACATCCTGACCGGGGAGCCTGATCCCGATCCGGTAAATTTCCTTGTCCGTGCAGAAGAACACGGGATCCCGCAGAATCGTCACAGAGTGTTCCTGCTCGGGATACGGTCTGATATTCATGCCGAACCGGGGATCCTCCCGCAGAGTAAACCGCCGTGTGTGCAGGATGCGATCGGCGACATGCCGGAAATCCGCAGCGGTCTCTCAAAGGAGGGTGACAGCCCGGATAGATGGAGGAGTGCCGTTCGGAAAATCCGGGATTACGCATGGTACAGGAAAGGGAACAAAGGGCCTTACAGGGAAGTGGTGCGTGAAATCGAGGCAACCCTTAACAGGATGCAGAGGCAGGATCTGGGGCTTGGGGAGGAATATTTTCCCGGGGCCGGGAAAATGCCTGCGGTATATACGGATTGGTACTTTGACCCGAGGTTGAAAGGATTCTGTAACCATTCCGCCCGGCATCACATGAGATCGGACCTCCACAGATACCTGTTTGCATCATGCTTTGCCGCGGTAAATGTCCGCTCCCCTCGGCTTCGGCATTTTCCGCCGGAGTTGCTTCCCGCGCATGAAAACAGGGACGCTGCCATGGGGGGTGACAATTTCGCCGATCGCTTCCGGGTACAGATCGGGGTACGACCAGCCTCCACGATCACCTCTCATATCAGCAAGGACGGGCATTACTTCATACACCATGATCCCGCACAGTGCCGCAGTCTTACCGTAAGGGAGGCCGCACGGATCCAGACTTTCCCGGACAACTACTGTTTTGAGGGGACAAGAACATCCCAGTACCACCAGGTTGGAAACGCAGTGCCCCCACTGCTTGCCCGGGGGATTGCAGGCTTGATCCAGGGGATCTTTCAGAGAGGGATGAGATAAGGGTATGGTTGACCGGCTGACGCCAGAGCGAAGAAGCTGGAACATGTCTAGGATCAGAGCGGGCGATACAGGCCCGGAAAAAGCCGTCAGATCTCTTCTGCACGGGATGGGATTCCGTTTCAGGTTACGACCCGGGAATCTCCCGGGTCGCCCCGATATTGTCCTGCCAAAGTACAGGACGGCAATATTCGTTCATGGTTGTTTCTGGCACCGGCATGAAGGATGTCCGTTTGCGTACAACCCGAAGACACGTCCTGAGTTCTGGGAGAAAAAATTCGAGGACAATATCCATCGTGACAGGAAGGTAAGAGACCAACTGGGAAAGCAGAATTGGAATGTGATCATGGTCTGGGAATGCGAGCTGAAAAATACGGATAAGCTGTCACGGCGGCTCATACGCGTGTTCCGCTCATAATGCCAGGCCGGGCCTGAATTTCCGAGTCGAGTATGGCGATGTATCTTATCGGGTTTAAGAAGGAGCCAGAAGAGGAGTGCAAAGATGGGCCCCCCGATCGCTGTTCGTCCCCCTGTGAAGAAAACGCCCCCCGGGACTGCCGGGGGCGGAGTCAGATGGGATAAAGATCAGCTTGCGATCATTACGGCACCGGCGGATGCGCGTCTTCTGGTCGATGCAGGTCCCGGTACGGGAAAAACCGCGGTTGCATGCGCGCGCATCGCGCACCTGATTAATAACCTGGACATCGAGCCGACGCATGTCTGGCTCGTCAGTTTTACCCGGACCGCAGTGCATGAGCTGCGGAATCGCATCGGCTACTATACGGGCGACCCGGCGCGTGCCGCTGGAATACGTATTGCCACGATTGATTCACATGCCTGGGCGATTCATTCCGGTTTCCGTCAGGATGCATCGCTCACGGGCACATATGAGCAGAACATTGAGCGTGTCATTGAGCTGATACGGGATCATGAGGGGGTGTTCGAATATCTGTCTCAGCTCAGGCATCTTGTGATCGATGAGGCACAGGATGTCATCGGCCCCCGATGTGAACTCATTCTCGAAATGGTTAACGCGTTGCCGAAGGAGACCGGAGCCACTGTTCTGTCCGACGATGCACAGGCAATTTACGGTTTTACGGAAGAGGAGAACCCACGAAAGGGCGATGGGACACTCCCGGAAGCAATACGAAAATATATGCCGGTTTTCAAGTCGATGGAACTTACTGAGATTCATCGGACAACCGACAGGAGGCTCATCAGGCTGTTCAAGGAAGGACGTTCCCTGGTTACGAAGGGCAGAATTTCTGGGAACAGGCGTCTTGAAAATCTGCGAAAGTTCATCGGCGATGTTAATCATGGGCACGTGGGGATATATCGCGAAGACATTAAGAATCTGCCGAAGGGTCTGGTGAATGCATTTCTGCTGTTCCGGCGAAGAGGGGAGGCATTGGAGGCCTCTGACCACCTCGGAACTCTTCCGCATCGATTGCGTATGTCGGGTCTGCCGACGAAGATCCACGAATGGGTTGGGAATCTATTCTGGGACTTTACATCCACGGAAATGGATGCGGATGAGTTCGGAAAACGCTGGGCATCCAGGGGTCTTGGAGACGTTACCCATAAGCAGGCTGATGCCTGGCAGATTCTTGTGAGGCACGTGGGGATTACGGGCAGGAGGATTTCTGCAGAAAAACTTGCCGCAAGATTGAGCAGTGGCTCGCCGCCGATGGAACTCTGCGCTCCTGATTTCGGGTTTGCCGGGCCCGTTGTCGGTACAATTCACGGCGCAAAAGGACGGGAGGCCGATGAAGTCAGGTTGTATCTGGCCACGAAAAGTTTTGAGATATCAGAAGAGGACGCCGAGGAGGAGACTCGCGTACTGTTTGTTGGGGCAACAAGGGCAAGGCAACAGTTAAAGATCGGAGTTTCCTCAACGAAGGTGCACGCCAGGCGGCTGGACCCATCCGGGCGAGCGTTCACTCCCTATCCATGGAAAGATGGAAAGAAATGTTCGCGGTCCTGTGTCGAAATCGGGCGGATTGGCGATATCGATCCGATCGGGCTTGCGGGCAGGTCTCTGTTTGGGAGCGGCAGGAAGGTGCAGGAGGCGCAGGAGTCGATAAGAAAACTTTCAGGACGCATATCAGGGGCAGAATGTTGCCTGGGAAATCCTTCGCAGGACTTCAGGTATTGCGTCTCGAATGATTGGGACAAAAAGTCTCCGATCTGCTTTCTCAGCAGGCAGGTCAACGGGGACATGTTCAAGATTGCGGAGATCGTGGATTCCTATGTCAAAGTCGGTAGAAGGAAGCCGCCTGAGAAGATTCCTTTCATGCGGATTTTCGGTACACGGACGATAGCAATAGGTCCGGATGAACCGGTTCGCCATCAGTTGCACCCACCCTGGTCCGAATCGGGATTTATGACCGCGCCGATGCTTCTGGGATACGGGATGGTCTGGTTCCGATACTAGGGGGGAGGATGATGAAATCCGCAGAAGTTCGTGACGCAATCGCCGGAAGGCTTGAGCAGGACCTTATAGGGCCGGATGCACCCGATGAGATACTGGCCAGCAGGCCGTCCGATGTTTATCTTACAGGTATTCTCTGGCCTCTCGGCAACCGCATGGACAGCGCCGATGATGACGGGGCCACCGGGGAAGATGAAGGTGATGACAGCCCCTCAACCCCTGTGCTTACAGGCCGCCAGCGACCCTGTACGATGGGTCTCTCTTTCGCAACACAGTCCCGGAGCGGGGAGCAAGCCGTAAATCTGCATATTGTTTTTGCCACTTATGAGACTGACGCCGCGAACGGTGGTGGATACAGGAAGATCGTTCAATGGAAAAGAAGGCAGTACAAGTTCGACAAGGGAAATCTGATACTCCCTCAGGATAATACCTATTCCTTTCCTTTGACTGCGGAAGGTCTTCCTGCAGGTGTGGGTGTTCATATTCGAGGCCTTCGGACCGGTTCCGGCCTGCTGTCCACTGTTACGATCCTCAACCGGACCCGGCCCCTGCAGGGTGACCGTAACGAGGCGGAAGCCCACACCCTGTTTCAGGTGGGTTTGTCAGTCGTTGCTGTAGATGGGACGAAGATTGTCCCACGTGCGGGGATGCAAGCCGGTGGCGATGAGGATGAAGAGGTTGCACGTCTCCTTTACAGGAATTGCCCGGAGTTCGCCACGGGCCATCAATGCTCTGCGGAGTGGGAAACAGGTCAGGGCAGCGATACGGCAGACAGGATATTCACGACCTGGATTCCCAGAGCCATTGTGCCGGCTGTCCGCGCAGATGGCCATGATCTGTTTGCACCGCTTGTGGTAGCCGGTGCTTTCAGGGCCAGTGAACTTTCCAGACAGCCGGATGCCGAACTGATACGTGCACTCAGGATGCTGCCCGCAGCCTATGGGGACTGGATCACATTACAGGAAAGGAAGATCGGCCTTCTTGCCACAGAATTCCGGAAAACAGCAGAAAATAATCTGGATATCTGCAGGTCCGTCAAAGAAAGAATCGAGCGGGGGATATCACGGATCGAAACCAATGAGAACATGCGGACCTCATTCCGGCTGGCAAATGCCGCGATAGCTCTGCAGCACGCTTGGAAGCCCGAGAGCAGGGGTATTCCACTCACCTGGCGCCCGTTCCAGCTTGGTTTCGTCCTCCTGGCAGCGGAATCGTCCTGTGATTCTCTTTCGAAGCAACGGGATGTCATGGATCTTCTGTGGTTCCCGACGGGTGGGGGGAAGACGGAAGCATATCTTGCAATCATTGCCATGCTGGCATTCTATCGCAGGCTTTCCAGTAAATCCGGAGACAGGGGAAGCGGAACTGCGGCTGTCATGAGGTACACACTCCGGTTGCTGACAGCGCAGCAGTTCGAGCGGGCTGCTTCTCTGATTCTGGCATGCGATCTTCTCAGGAAGGGTGCAGTTGAATCCCCCGCAGGACATGTCGAGCTTGGAAAAATTCCGTTCTCGATCGGTCTCTGGGTAGGAGGGGACGCAACCCCGAACGATTTCCGGAAGGCAATTGAGACACGTGGACGCAGAGATGGGTCAACAGCCGAGCAGATAGAAGAATGCCCATGTTGTCAGTCGAGAGTGCGGTGGAATTATGATGAGAGTGCCAAGACCGTATACCCGACCTGCGAGAACGACACATGTCTGCTGGGGCCTGCATTCGGCAGATGGCCGGTCTACACAGTGGACACCGATGTGTACCAGGCGAAACCGACCTTGCTCATAGGGACGGTGGATAAATTTGCTCTGCTCCCGACCAGAAAAGAAATTGCCGGGCTTTTCGGGCTGGACGGCTCACAGCGCCCGGATCTGATTATCCAGGATGAACTACACCTAATTTCCGGACCGCTGGGGACAATTGCCGGTTTATATGAAACGGCTTATGACTGGCTCTTTTCCAGGGATGGAAGGCGACCGAAGGTAATCGGGTCGACCGCAACAATCCGCCGTGCCTCCGAACAGATCCGGAATCTTTTCGACCGCAGAAGCTTCCAGTTTCCACCTCCGGGTATTGACCATGACGATTCGGGATTTGCGGTCCGGGACACCGACCCTTCCAAGCCTGGCCGATTCTATCTCGGGGTCTCCACAGCGGGGAGATCGGCAAAATTCACCCTTCAGGCTGTATCCGGATCTCTCCTGCAATCAGGCAGCAGAGAAGTTTTCTCGAACCCGGAGGAGCGGGATGGATATGCGACCCTGCTCTGTTATTTCAACTCCCTTCGGGAATTGGGGGGCGCTATCGTACAGATGCTGGATGACGTTCCGGATTCCATATATCAGTATGCAGGAAGGCACGGGGAGAAAGAACGGCGGAACAGAGAACCGCGGGAACTCACTTCGAGAGTTTCCCAGAAGGAGATTGTATCCATTCTGAATGAACTCAAGCGCACGGCCCTGGATCCCGAATGCGTGGACGTCGTGCTTGCTACCAATATGGTAAGTGTGGGCGTAGATGTTCCCCGGCTTGGGTTGATGGTTGTAAACGGTCAGCCAAAGACCCGCTCGGAATACATTCAGGCAACCAGCCGGATCGGCCGGTCGACTTTTCCGGGTCTGGTGGTATCGGTCCTCAATACAGCCAAGGCCCGCGACCGTTCACATTTTGAAACGTTCCCCGGGTGGCACGCTACCCTCTACAGGGACGTGGAGGCCACAAGTGTGACGCCCTTTGCATCCAGGGCACGGGATCGGGGCCTGCACGCTGTTCTCGTAGGAATGCTTCGTCACAGGGGCAGCGCGCTGCGGGATCGGCCGGATATCGCCGCAGCCCCGGATGACCTGCTTGAGGAAACTGTCAGAGAAATCGAGAGACGGATCTCCGCTGTGGATCCGGGCGAGCTTGAAGCCACGAAGGCGGAATTAGATCGTCTGCTGGAAAATTGGGAAAATCGTGCCCCGAGGGACTATATGAACGAGCGCAATATCAACAGATCCCTGCTTCAGTCCGCTGAACGTTTTGCAAACCGGCGGGCTGCCGGTCGCCCTGTCAGTGCTGCATGGCCCACGATGAACAATATGAGGAGTGTGGAACCGGCGTGCCGATTCCGCATGGCAGAGATCCTCAGGGCTTCCGGTGATCCAGCCGGGGAGTCCGGTGCGAGAGCCCCCCGTCCTGGTGGAGGAACAACAGCAGGACCGCGATGGAGACGTGGCAATGGCTGACAACCTGGCGGGAAAGCTGCGCCGCAGTGCGGTGGTGATGACTTATGCGCCCGGTGCCATTGTTGACATGCGGGCCGAAGGTGCTCCGGTTTCGGGTGTCGCCGCCGGACTGGAGGAGTGGGACCGTTCCGCACCGATGACCGGCGATCTGAAGAATCAGAAAATCGTGGAGCGTCGACTTTGCAGGAAACTCGGCAAGAAATATTTCCGGTTGCCTCCGGTCCTTGACGATGATGCGAAAAAGGATGACGGCACACCGGACAACAGGGCACTTGTCATTCGAAGATTCCCTGAATGGCTTCAATGCCCCTTTTGTGAAATTCTGAAACCCGCATACCGGTGGGCAATGAATCCCGGCCGTGCGTATCGCTACTGTGCGGAATGCACCGCGAAACAACCGGGTTGGTCCAGGGTATATGCGATTCCTGTCCGCTTTGCCGTTGCCTGTATGGCGGGACATATTGATGAGTTCCCATGGTCCTGGTGGGTCCCCCATACGGAAAAATGTAAAAAACCGGACCGTTATAAATTGAGCTCGGTCGGGCCGGGTCTGTCGGGGCTTGTTGTGAGCTGTATCGAATGCGGCGGGAAGCGTTCGCTGGATGGTGCTTTCCGGGAAAACGCACTGTCCGGGCTGCAATGCAGGGGGCATCGCCCATGGCTGAGGGAAAACAGCACTTCGTGTGACTGTGCCGGCGCGGAGGGGAGGTACCGGGTAGTCCAGCGGGGAGCCTCAAATCTTTATTACCCCGTGATCGAATCCGCGTTGGATATCCCCCCATGGACCCGCCAGCTGGAACAGGTCATAGGGGACTACTGGGATGACCTTGCCAGCATTGTTGACAGAAATCAGCGGACGGAATGGATCGAGCGCACACCCTATCTCATGGAAGTGGTCCGACAGTTGAAAATTACCGCCGGAGAATTATCAAGAAGATTCGATATTCTTGTCGAGGAACTTGACGCGGCCGATCTTCGGGATCTTAGAACCGACGAATACCGTGTGTTTGTCTCCGGTGTGGAGGAGCAGCCCGGAAGCGAATTCGAGATTCGTCAGCAGCAGGTCCCTCCGGGGCTGGAGGGGCTAATAGAGAGGGTGGTCAGAGCTGCAAGACTGAGGGAGGTACGTGTCGTAAAGGGATTTACAAGAATAAACCCACCTCTTGACCCTGACGGGAGCGACATTTCCCCTCTTTCTGTTTCAAGCCTGGACTGGCTCCCAGGTATAGAGGTTCGTGGGGAAGGCATTTTCCTCCAACTGAATACAGAAGCCATTGAGCGTTGGGAGCAGCAGAGTTCTGTCCAGGCGCGGACAGTCACGGCGCGGGAGAGCTGGCGGCAGGAATGGATGCAGAGAAACCCGGACAGACCGTTACCCTATGAGGCCAGTCCGCGCCTTCTGATGGTTCACGCTCTTTCGCATGCCCTGATCCGGCAACTTACTCTTGAATGCGGGTACTCATCGGCCTCCCTCAGGGAACGGCTGTACGTTAAGGAAGGGCATGACAGCATGGCAGGGATACTGATTTACACGGCTACATCCGACTCGGACGGGACCCTGGGGGGTCTGCAGCGGCGCGCCATCCCGAGCCTCCTGGGGCCCTCCGTAACATCCGCGATACGCACGATGCAGTGGTGCTCCTCGGATCCTCTCTGCATCTCAGGTGAAATGTCGGCGCCCTATGATCATTCTGTCGCATCATGCCACTCCTGCCTCATGGTTTCAGAGACATCCTGTGAACTGCACAACCGTCTGCTTGACCGTGCACTGCTGGTAGGTACGGAGACTGATCCCGGGGCGGGATTCTTTTCCCCTTTACTGAGAGGGATCGCCTGACATGGCGCGGATGTGGCCTCGGGTTATTCCCGCAGAGGTGTTTTCAGATCCCCGCCGCCGGTCAGAAATCGAGGTGTATCTGAGACTGAAAGGAGATCTGGACGACACCTGGGAAGTGTATTACTCCAGACCATGGTGGGGGATCGGACCGAAAGGCGGGGAAATCGATGGGGAGGCGGACTTCATAGTAGCTCACGCGGAAGCAGGCATTTTATTTGTAGAGGTAAAAGGGGGATCTGTCTGCTATCTGCCGGAACGTGATCAGTGGACGAGTCGGGACAGTCACGGAATAGAACATAAAATCAAGGACCCGGTAAAGCAGGCGATGGTCTGCAAACACCGGTTCTGGGAAAGACTTTCTTCGGGTCCGGGGTGGCCACGGGGAATGGTCAGGCTTCGGCACGGGGTAATACTTCCCGACAGCGGGGATCCCGGTGTCGGGAATGACAGCATTGGTGGCAATCCCCGGGATCTGTTCTGCTTCGCTGAGCAGTTCAGCCGTTCATTGAAGGCTTGGGTGGAATCACGCCTGATGGAACATCCCGCTGTCGCTTCCAAACCCGAAATTGCCCCCGGCCGCGCCGGGGTTGATATGCTCCGCAGGCTGGTCGCAGACCCGGTGAGACTTCGAGTCCCTTTCCGGAGGGCTGTTCAGAATGAGGTGGCGGAGCTGGATCGACTGACGGTGCAGCAGCTGAATGCGCTCACTCTCCTGGAATCAGTCCCGCGGGCTCTGATAGAGGGTGGAGCCGGTACCGGGAAAACCATGCTGGCCATGGAAATGGCGGCTCGTATATCAGATGAGGGGAAGCGGGTATGCCTTCTCTGTTACAATGCCCCCCTTGCCGCATGGTTGCAGACCCTCCTCCGCGATCGACCGGGGATCAATGTCTCCACATTTCATGCCTTCTGCGCCAGTGTCATCCGGGATGCGGGCCTTCAGGTCGAGCCGGACACATTACGGAGCGCTGATTATTATGGAACGATACTTCCTGAATTGGCAAAGCGGGCATTATCATTGACACCGTCGAAGCGGTGGGACGCTGTCATTGTTGATGAAGGTCAGGATTTTCACTTCGGGTGGTGGTCCGTAATCGAATCCGCGCTGAAGGAACCCGGGAAAGGGCTCCTGCGGGTCTTTCTCGATTCAAACCAGGCTGTCTATGGAAAAAACATTGCCTGTCTGCAGTTCGACGTCCCTCCGTTCGTAATGAAACATAATCTGCGCAATACACGTGAAATCGTGAAGATCACCAAACCTCTTTTGTACACCGGGCCGCCGGTAACCCCTCTCGGGCCGCAAGGCGTACCTCCGGAGATGGAAGAGATCCGCTCAATGCGGGAGAGCTTGTTGAAAGCTGCACAACTCGCGGGGAACCTTGTCAGGGATGAGAGGATTTCAGCAGATGACATCGCGATTCTTCTGCCCGCGGAAGAGCAGGTCGAAATGATATCAGGCCCGCTGAATGATGTGGGGCTGAAATATAAAAGGGCACACGAGGACCACGCCGGTTTGTTGATTGTTGATACGATCCGGCGGTTCAAGGGGCTTGAGGCAGCTGTCGTTGTGATGGTTGTCGACAGAGAATCTGCCGAAAACCGCGAACTGGGATATGTAGGTGTTTCCAGAGCAAAATCAAGGCTTTTCATTCTCGGGGATTTCCGCGACACTCTTCTGGAGAGAGCAGTTCTCCAGGGGCGTGAAGGATCCCGGTAATTTACCTGAAACCTGGCTGGAAATTGTAAGGATGCCGCAACAGAGGGCGTCTCTGTATGTGGGTATTCAGTCAGAGCATTTTCCCGTGGAAAACATGAGGGGAGACCGCGGCATATGTCACTGAAATGGACATTTGATCCTTCAAGGCCCTCCGGAGCAAGACAGGGCGGCCTTGCCGCTGCTCATGTTATCCAGCCTGATATTGACAATTTCGTGAGGGAGATCCTGCAGAACGCGTTGGATCAGAGAGAAGGGAGCCAGGCGGTAAGGGTGTCCTTTTCCTTTCACCAGTTGTCCGGGGAGCAGAAGGATAATTTCCTTACCGCGATGGGGTGGGGGCAGTTGCAGAGCCATATTGAAGGGGCGGCAGCGGCGGGTGGTGTCACCATCGGTCCTCAATTGAAGCAGGCTCTGGAAGGCGTAGACAATGGCCCGCTTCTGGTCATGCGTATCGATGATTCGGGTACACGCGGCCTTGTTGGCAGTGAAGACAGCCCCAACGAGAATTTCAATCAACTCTGCAGAAATGTTCTCGTTACCACTGAGGATGGTTCCACAAGGGGCGGAAGCTTCGGGCTCGGTAAGTCGGTTCTCTGGAGATTTTCATCCCTTTCCACAGTTCTGTTTTCCTCCCGGATTGACGGGAATCCACAGCCGGGATTCCGACTTTTCGGCCGATCCGAACTGCCGTTCCATGAAGCGGAGGGAAAACCATGGGATGGCCCGGGATGGTTCGGGGTAGAGCGAATGGTAGGGGATGGTCAGAAGCGCGCGGAATCTGCCTGGGATCTGGAAGCCGAAGATGCGGCGAGGGACCTTCAGCTTTTCCGACCGGCACAGCTGGGAACGGGGACGTCAATTCTCATCATGGGGTTCTTCGAACCAAGGAATGAGATCCGGCGCGATGTAAGGGAGATTGCCGGGGATCTGATCGAATCGGTATCCAGATGGTTCTGGCCGAGTTTGAAAGGAACAGTGCCTGAATTGAAAGTGACGGTTGAGGCGTACGAAAATGGGACGGGCCTGTATCGCGAAACCGCCTTGATTCGAGCAGTGGAGGAACCGTTTCATATGGCGGATACCTCAGGCGAGGTCAAGGAGCGCGTCTCCGAGCCTGGTGATGTGGCGCAGCGCGATCTTGCGATCACCATACCGGGAAGAAGGCCAAGGAACGGGGAGGGAGGCGACCCGCCGGTCGAGGCCAGACTTACGCTTCGCCTGCGGCTTGCCGGGACGGAAACAGATGCCCACAGGAACACCGTCGCCATGATGCGTGGGGCAGGTATGGTTGTGAAGTATCGGGATTCAAGAAAGCCCCTCGGGGAACAACAGTACCATGCGGTTCTCAAAGCAGGGCTTGCCAGAGGTCGCAGCATTGAGGATATTTCCCTGGAGCATTTTCTGCGTGCATCGGAGCCGCCCTCCCACAACGAGTGGATTCCGGGAACTGACAGACTCAGGGCTGAGTACAACCAGGGTGCTCAGGCCAGACTTAACCAGTTGTGGAAGGATCTTGATCTGGCAATCATTGATATGTGCGAGGATCCCCTGCCAGAGTCGCGTCAGGGGCCGCAGAAACTCGCGGAGCTATTTCCGGTTCACGGGGGTGTGACTACGGCGCCGAGGGAGACTTTCAGGCCGGAGGGGCTGCATGCACAGTACGACGGGGAAAGGTGGAGTATTTCAGGTCGTGTTAAATGTCTGAGCAAGCAGGTGCCCCTCTGGCGTTTCATGGTCGGTGTGAGTCTCGACGCGGAGACAGGTTCGGGCGAGGGGTTTCAGATCGAAGAGTTCACTGTCGGGGAGGGGGCAACCGCGTCCAGGCAAGGGGTACGCTTCCAATGCGATGTTGATCAGGGGGTGAAGGAGGTCCAATTCAACGGGATCACGGGAGCGCTTCCTGGAGAGGTCACCGCGGATGACCTCCGGCGGACGCGTATCAAAATAGATGTCCGCGCGCGCATCAGGGAGGCCACCCCATGAGTACCGCAGTCTTTTACCCATACAGAACCGGCCCCGGCAGAATAACCTTCGGGCTCGACCCTGTCGGTGTCGAACTGCAGACAAGCAGTGACCGTTCTTTTATTGCATACGGCGAGCAGCTTGAGTCTCTCCGCCTCGCTGTTTCCGCTGCTGTTCCTGATGAGCTTGTCGGCTCCCTTCTTCCACCGGAAGAGACCGGTAACCCCCCGGTAGGGGTCAGGCTTCTGTGCAGAGGAAAGGAATCCAGAAAACGGTTCGTCGTCAACCTGACTGGAGACGGGACCGTGTATTCGGGTGAGCTGAATCTCGACATGAACGATTATGCCGGCGAGCTGATCTGCTCTATTGCCGTGGTGCGTACAACCAGGATGGAGGTAGCGGTCCCCGGTTATGCCTCCGACCGTGGAGCCATTCTCGCATGGTCAGAGGAGAGGAGAATTCTTTTTGATGCACCCCCGAAGCCACAGGGGAACTGCCTCGAAGTTCTATGGGAGAATTTTCCGGAAAGTGGGGATCCTTGGCGGAAGAGACACCCCGACAACCTGTTCGCGCTGGATCTCCACGGTGCCAGGCCCCGTATAGTCCTGAATGAAGCAATACAATTGGCGAGAACTGTTCTGGACAGCGCTGGTTCCCATGGAGCGAAAGCGCGGGTCAGGGATGCTGCTTTCTCCATGATAGTTCACCAGGGGTGGAGTTCCCTCGTATCCGTTTCCCTGGCAAGGCTTGCCACGGTGAAAAGAGATTACCCGGATGAGGGGGCTGATACGCCGGCGGAAATCCTGATTAAGGATCTTGAGGAATGGCAGGGAATCATCCTGCAGGATTGGAGCCGTTACCTCTTCCCTGATGAAGACCCGGCAACTGCATTGGAGAATATGACGGCCGCCGCGGGGGAACATGGTAAGACCTTAGAAATAATGGGGAAACTACCGAATGCAATCCAGGCGAGGTTCAGGACTTACAGATCATTTGAGGGGCTTGTCAAGGAGGTTGTGATGTCATGACGGTGCTTAAGCGGTATACAGATTCCGTGCGACATGCACAACTCGAAATGGCCCTTGAAAGAGCGACTTTTCTTCCGGTTGAGAGCATCGGGGCTGCTGCCGACTTCACCGGTATTCGTGAGACCTTTGCACGCCTGCTGGAGGAAACATCGGAGGGGGCGGAGAGGTCTTTCTGGGACGCGAGACTTGTCGAACCGTTGCATCAGGCATTAGTTATTTCGCGACGCCAGGCAGCGGACATGAGATTGTGGCACTGGCTGTGCATTTCCGAGCTGCAGGATATTGTCTGGGAAAGATGGCACGGGAAAATTCCCGGCAATCTGGCCGAAGCACTTACGGAGTCGCTTGCCGGGCGTTTTCTCGGGACGGCCACTCTTAACGGTGTCAGCAGAAATGCGCTGGCCCGGCTCTGGTGGTGCGGGGAGACTTTGAAAACAGGAGATGGTGCGGACCCCTATCTTCTCGCCAGAAAAGCATTGGAAAGACAGGATCTCTTCCAAGCCATTTTCGAGCGGGAGTTCGGGCTATATCCGCCGGCTGCTAGGGCCTGTCTGAAAAAGTACCAGGATGCACCGGCAAAGCAGTTCCGGAGAGGGACCAGAATGCTGAACCATTACCTTACGACCATCGCGGTAGAGTCACTTACGGAAAGTGACATCCTCGATATTCTGCCATAGCCAACGGATATTGAATGCCAACTGATGATTCATTGGATCCATCATGCGCAACCAGAAAGTAGTTCTGCCTGAACACCGGGAAACCTGCTCCCTCGCGGATCTGCGAAAACATTCGCAAAGTTTAAAGGGCCCGATAGCAGTAGACCTCTTCTCCGGGGCCGGTGGGATGAGTCTTGGGCTTGAGAACGCGGGGTTTCACGTGATTCTCGGGGTTGATTACGACAGGAACGCCATTGCAACCCACAGGGCATACTTCAGGGGATGTTCCCTGAACGCCGACCTCTCAGATCCCTCCATGCTGGAGAGGATTGTTACTTCACTGGCAGGAGTCAGAATATCTCTTCTTGCGTCCGGTCCTCCTTGCCAGCCGTTCTCAATGGCTGGAAGGGGTAAGATCCGTTCTCTCGCTGAAGGGGGATTCCGAGGCCACGATGATCGGAGGGAGCTCTGGTGCAGCGTGATAGATATTGCAGAAAAACTTCTCCCGAAGACTGTCCTCATCGAGAACGTTCCGGGAATGGCGCAGGGTGAGGATGTGAAGGTAGTCGGGAAAATCATCGAAAGCTTGGACAGAATCGGTTACGACGTTTACGCGAGGGTTCTGGCATCGCGGGATTACGGTGTCCCGCAGATCCGGGAGCGGATCTTCATCATCGCGGTCGAAACGGGAACATCTTTCAAATGGCCTTCCGCCACAAAACAGAAAGTAACACTCCGGGATGCCATTTCCGACCTGCCGGAGGTGGAACCGGGAATATTTAATGAATGTATCCCCAGCGGCAGTCCCGGGAGTGCGTTCCAGAGGATGGCCAGAAAGAGGCATGAATCAGGAGGCCACGGTAAGGTGTATGACCACTACACCCGGGGCGTCCGAAGCGATGACCACGAAGCATTCCGGATGATGGATCACAGGACTCGCTATCCGGACCTCCCTGAAGAGCTCAGACGTTATCGGAGCGATGCCTTTACCGACAAATACAAGCGTCTCGATTGGGATAATGTCTCTCGGACAATTACTGCCCACCTGCAGAGAGATGGCTACAGTTTCATTCATCCCGGGCAGCACCGTACGTTGACTGTCAGGGAGGCCGCCAGAATCCAGACATTCCCCGACTGGTTCCGTTATTCAGGGTCGATGGGGAATGCATTTGCTCAGATCGGGAATGCGGTCCCGCCTGTCCTGGCGGAGGCTCTCGGGCGGGCGATAATAAGAGCCATTGGAATCCCGAAATCTGAATCACGGCGGTCCTCCGCAGGCAAGGTTAAGGAAATCCTTGTTAATTGGATGTCCGGGCAGAATTCATCGGATCTTCTCCGGCCCTGGCATGGGGGTACCTCTCTCTGGCACACGGTGATGGGATTAGTTCTTTCCAATGAGCGGAACGGTGGGAGTACTGCCCGGGAATTCTGGAAGACATATTCACAACGATGGCCATCTCCCGAAATGTTTCTAAAGGACGGCATGAGGGAAACGGCCATACGTGCGTTGGGAGGAAATGGGGCATCTGAGCAACTGGAAAGAATCGCCCTGATACTGGAAGGCCAAGGAGAGAACTGGGGTGGCGTGCAGGATAAGTTGAAGGCAGAATTGCGGGCGGAGATTTTTTCCAGGGTAAGCGCTCTGATGGGAAAAGGTTCAGCTCTCGCTGCCCTTTCCCAGGTGGTGCGGGTTGTTGAGCGGGTATCCGGAGAAGTGTTGAAGGGGCCGAAGGCCAACAGGCAGCTTGCGCTGGCGTGCCTCATCGGTGAAACGGAAGACCCGAGAGTCCATGGGGCAATGCTGGAAATCGCCGATCGCCTGTGTCTCGCTGATGTGAAACATTGCGGTGTTTGCCCTCTGAAAAAAGTTTGTTCAAGTGCAAAGGGAAAACGAACAGGCAGGCCCAGAGGTACCTGTAAAATTATTGGAAATGCATGCAACGGAACTGACGGATCGATGGAAGCATTATTTCTTAAGGCATTGAGCAGATGCATAAAGGTTTCCGGTTTGACCCATATTTCCTGATTCAGAGCACGACTGCTCGGAGAAGTAGATTTCTGGGTTCCGGGTATCGACCTCCTTTTCCCTGATCCTGGCGGCTCAAGGAGTGGTTGACCGGTTTCCAAAGGGACCCTCCCGTGTCCATTTGATAACCATTAAGTTACTGGTACTAAGGTCCCATGTAAGGTTATCTGGAGTACTGCCGTCTCCACTGGTGAATACGACAGGCCTGACCAACCAGGTAAGGCCTGACCCGGGAGGAGGCCGCCATGCCACAATTCACCCTTACGGACCACGCCAGACGCAGGTTGAATGCCAGAAGAATTCCCCTCGACGCGGTGGATTTTGTCTTTAGGTACGGAAGGGAGCTTCCTTCCAGGGGTGCGGTTCTGCATGTACTTGGGCGCAGAGAGCTTGAACTGTTCCGAAAGGATGGAGTGAACGTGGATGGATACGAGGGGGTTCACGTAGTTGCATCGGAGGAGGGTACAGTCATTACGGCGTACAAAAATCGGTCGCCTCACAGATTGCGCCCTCGCGGCGGAAGTGGCGGTCGGTTCGATAGCAGTGGGTGGTGGTCGGAAACCGGAAATCACAGGGTTGCAGCCTAGCAAAGGGGTGGCTCAGGTTTTGTACGAGATAGAGTACTGGCGGACGAAAATAACGGGAAAACATCGGCAGAACGGGAGGCGAAGTGGCTGAGAAAACGAGGCATGTTATTGTCATCTTCATAGACAATGAGGAGGGAATATGTCTGAAGTAGTGGGTGGTAAGAACGGAGGGGGTATATGATGAAAAACGAGAATCAGATAAGGAATTTGGTCAAAAAACTACGATCTGGCGAATTCAACGATCGAGATAGGAAGACAGATGCAAATGATAGGGCTAGTTACCTAATAGATCATGACCCGCCAGATGGATGGAACTATTTTGAAAGTGATACCACCTGGTCAGAGAAGTGGATAATTTCAATGTCTCTTGGACCGTGGGAGGAAAAACAGACCCAGGATGTGATGGGAAAAGTTCTTGATGCTCTAAACAAGCGCCCCTTGACGAAATTGCACAAAAACGAAAGATTACCTTTTCCTAAATTGCAGGGGGATTGGCAATGGGAATGGACGATCTATCTATCAGAGTACCTCCGGGAAATTGATTGGAGTGACTCCGAGTTTTTCACGATGTTAAAGAATATTGACGGAGGCGGCTTGGCGGCAAGAGCTGCTTTAAGAGCAATATGCGAAGCTTGGGGCACAAGCAAGACAATAGATTATTTCATTCGAGAGGCTTTGGATCTAGAAATAATTCCTATCGACCGTCATGTAAAGAGAATGCTTGTTAATTTTGGTTTGTCCAATTTGAAACAAGAAGAATTGATTGCTTTGTGCAAGGCAATTGGAGTCAAACCACAGCGATTAGCTCGCGCATTGTACAAGGCATATTCTCCGCCGAATCTAGGGTAATAATCGCCATCAGTGCATCAGATTGTACGGATGAATATATGGGTGAATGATATGACCAATAGATCCTGGGTGCAGCTTAGGGATTATTCTGCTGCCCGAACGATACTCATTCTCCCCTGCAACGCTGCTGCTTGTGTGGGCAACTACTTCCGTGCCGAGGTTTACAGCAAGAGAGGATGGAATACTTGGCGAGAGGCAGATGCCAATCTTCGGGATCTCCGAAAAAAAGGGAGGGTTGGATTTGCCGCGGTGGACAGTTCCACACTTGATACTGTCCCAGACGATCCACACGGTGCGATTGTTCTTGAAACGGAGATGCGCCGAGCAACCAATCCTACCGGGGAAGATTGGGGCGCTCCTTCTTGGAAGTGGTTTCGCCCGACAAGATCTGGGCAATGGAAAAACCTGGATGGGCTAACGGATGCCCTTGTAAAGGGAGTCCGTCGGGTAAATGGGATGGGAATTCAAAATGTTTTCGCGCTTATTAATCCTCGAGCATATTTTCTGGCTCTCGCTGCTGCCGTGAATGAATGCGCCTTACTGAAAAATTGGATTCTGTTTCGAATGCCAGCACATCCTCGCCATCTGATTCCTGCGGTAAAGGAGGTGGCCCCGTTTGTCCGGGCGGTTGCTGGTGGAGCGAGAATCAAAGGCGGTATCTATCACGTTTCACCGCTGTTTCCCTTTTTGCAGGAGGAGGATAAAAGATACCGACATGCTCTTCCAGAGAGATGGGAGGAATATGGGAGGTTGCCGAGGATTTCTGATGTGAATGAACAATGGAGGATGCTTGACCAACACCTTCGCGGAGTGCCTACAAATATTCAGGGAGGTTTGAAATTATGATCAAGAGCGTGAGCATAAATTCTTCGATATGGGGAAAAAGTAGACCAGGTGGATTCCCGGAAAATGAATGTAATTAAGCTTCCCGTGCGGCATTACAAGCAAGGAACGGATGATTACGCCTGCGGTCCTGTCTGCATCCGGATGGGTATTGATTCCCTGCTGGCGCGGGAAGGAAAGCCTAGGCTCGATCGCGAGGCCATTAAAAGAATCGAGCACCTCACGATGAAGGGAAAGGTTTGGTCCTCCTCAGGCACCTGCCCCCGCCGGATGAAGAATGCGATCCGGAGGATGGGATTCGGCTGCCGGGAGATCCGCGGCGACACCGACGAGAAAAGAGTACGGAACCTGGTTCGGGCGAT
>Ga0315273_10000639_pt1 | contig 37689 bp, 28 predicted proteins | sample YL17G02_0_MG_FD_205753 | JGI IMG/M metagenome (GOLD analysis project Ga0315273, IMG submission 205753) | Sediment microbial communities from Yellowstone Lake, YNP, Wyoming, USA - YL17G02_0 | ecosystem: Environmental > Aquatic > Freshwater > Lake > Sediment | place: USA: Wyoming | collected...
TCGAGCAGCGCCAGCATCCGTTCGCGCTTCGTGCCGCGATTGGCCAGAAACAGGCTCTTGTACTTGCCCGAGAACGCGGATCCAATCCGGTCCTCGAGCAGGCTCGAACTGCGGACGATGAGCGGCCGATCGCCCATGTCGTCGAGCGCGACCGTGAGCCCCTTGAGGATTTCCTTCGGGAAATCCGAGTTCTTGAACGCCTGGACGATGTGCGGATATTCCTTGCGGATCTGTTCAATCTCGAGGTACTTGCGGTTGTGGATGTCCTGCAGGTGGTTGTGGTCGATGAAGGCGAGGATCCCGTCCGAGGTGAGGTACCAGGTCTTCGGGATCCTGATGGCGCCGAGCGCATCCGCGTACTCTTCCGACCGGCGGACGATGTTGTAGGCGAGCAGGAGACCCGAACTCTTGCCGCCCAGCTTGCCGCGCGACCCGGCGGGCGAGACGACGCGCTGCACGATGTCGCAGAAATCGTGCACGTGCAGATAGTGCTTGGCCGTGTTGATGTACTCGAGGTCTTCGGTGAGGAACCGCCGGACCAGCGACACGCGGAGGCCCAGTTGCACCGATCGCGACAGTTCCTTGTCCTCGAAGCCCATCTGCTGGAAGCGCTCGAGCGCATCCGCGATCTCCCCAAGTGACGTGCGCTGGTTCTCCACCGCCTCCACGAGGAAACCGCTCTTGTCGTCCTTGACCCACAGTTCGATGACGTGCGCGATTTCGTCGTCGCTCAGGTTCGAGGCGGCAATCCGGAACGCCGCATTGGTGATGCCCATCACCTCATCGAGGCTCGCGCGCTCGAGCGGGCGATTCTCGTCCGAGGTTTCCCGGTTGCGCTGATTGGCGCCCAGGCGTTCCAGCAGGTTTTGCGCCTCCTCGATGCCTTGCCAGACCAGGTGGTTGATCATGCGCCGCGACACGCGCTGCAGCAGGTGCGGGTCCGTGCGCCGGAGAAACTCGACGATGACGCGCCATTCCCGGCGGTCGTCAGCGGGCAGTTGCTCGAGCGAGACGTGCCAGTGGCGCACCATCCCGCGCAGGTGTCGCTCGGTGAGGTACTGACCGAGCAGTGAGGCAATCGTGTCGACGAGGCGGCGCTCTTCCTTGAGAAACGGGCCTTCGTCGGCCTTCGGAAAGTGGCGGGAATAGAACACTTCCAAGGCGCCGACCGGCTTGCCCATCGCCAGCACTGGCGCACGCAGCACCCACGGCGTCTCGGTGACGAGCGGCGGCTCGTAGACCGACGATTCGATCGTGATCTTGGCCCAGCACGAATCCGGGTGCAGCCAGCCTGGCGGAATCGCCGTCACCAGGCCGCGACACACGTCGTCTGGCGTCCGTTCCGGGTCAGACGTCAGGTCGTGCACCTGGTAGAGACATGTCAGTTCCTTCGTCCGCTCGCGCAGGCGGTCGAACATGTCGATGGGGTCGTCGCCAGGAGTCGTCATGGGTGCCACTAGTATGAACTGACGATTGGCTCGTGCGCCAGGGGGAGGGATTGGAGACTGGGGATTGGGGGCTGGGGATTACACTGGAGCTCACGTGTCTCGACGGGCAACCCGGGGTCTGAAGACCCCGGGCTACATCAGAAACGGCTCACCGGCGCCATCAACTCAACCGGTCTCCGGGTGTGGGGAGGAGCAACCGCGGGGGGTTGCCTCTGCACCACGATCGGCATGTCGCAGGGGCCGCCCCCCGTGGCCGCCCGTCGGTTGGATCGCGGCGCGAACAGCGCCGTCGCCTACACCCACCCGCGCTGATGGCAGGCGCTCGCCACCCGGTTGATCGCGATGACATACGCCGCGTCGCGGGTGTACAGCTTCTTGCTCTTCGCCAGTTCGGCCACGCCATGGAACGCGTTGGTCATGATGTGGTCGAGCTTGCTCAGCACTTCGTCCTTGGGCCAGTAATAGTTCATGTTGCCCTGGACCTGCTCGAAGTAGCTGCAGGTGACGCCGCCCGCGTTGCACAGGAAGTCCGGAATCACGTAGATGCCGCGCGCTTCGAGAACCTTGTCGGCTTCCGGCGTCGTCGGGCCGTTCGCGCCCTCCGCCACGATCTTGACGTTCCTGCCGATCCGGTTCACGTTGTCGCCGGTGATCTGGTTTTCGATGGCGGCCGGAATGAGGACGTCCACGTCCTGCTCAATCCACGCGTCGCCAGGCAGAGTCTCGTATCCGATGGCTTTCGCCTTGGCCTTGTCGACCGTGCCGAATTTGTCGGTGATGCCAATCAGTTCCTCGAACGTCACGCCCGCCAGCTTGCGGAACGTGTAGGTCTTCTGATCGGCTTCGTCCCAGCACGACACGCAGATCACTTTGCCGCCATACCTGGTGAACAGCTGCACCGCGTACTGCGCGACGTTGCCGAAGCCCTGCACGGCGGCCGTCGACTTCGCAATGTCGATGCCCAGCATCTTGCACGCTTCGCGGACGGTGTAGATCACGCCGTAGCCGGTGGCTTCCGTGCGGCCGAGCGACCCACCCATGCCGACTGGCTTGCCGGTGATAAAGCCGGGCTCCTTGCCGCCGTGGATGACTTCGAGTTCGTCCATCATCCAGACCATGTGCTGCGGGCTGGTCATCACGTCGGGCGCCGGCACGTCGCGCGTGTAGCCCACGTTCTTCGCGAGCACACGCGCCCAGCCGCGGCAGATCCCTTCCTGCTCGCGGGCGCTCAGGTGATGCGGATCGCAGATCACGCCGCCCTTGCCGCCGCCAAGCGGAATATCGACGACCGCGCACTTCCAGGTCATCCACGTCGCCAGCGCGCGCACGGTGTCGAGCGTTTCGTGCGGATGGAAACGGATGCCGCCCTTGTTCGGGCCGCGGGCATCGTTGTGCTGCACGCGGAAGCCGCGGAACACCTTGACCTTGCCGTCATCCATGCGCACGGGAACGGCGAACTGGTACTCGCGCATCGGCCACCGCAACAACTCGCGCGTACCGGCATCCAGTTCGAGGATGTCGGCCACCTTGTCGAACTGGGCCTGCGCCATTTCAAACGGGTTGAATGGCTTGGACACTGTCGCACTCCTCCGGCGCCGCCGCGCCGCACTCAACGGTTGATGAATTCGAACCGAACAACGCTGGGAATATGAATGCTCTAGTCTCGCCTGGGGCATCGGCCGGAGGCTGCAGCCACGAGCCAACTGCAATCCCTGACAGGAGTTGAGGCGAGAGTACCCATTGGTCCGGGGCAAGTCAAGTCACACTAACCCGGTATGAGTTTAGCCAGACGGCGCCGCCCGAACAGGCCCCTCAGCCCTGCGCAACTTCGGTATAGACTGTCAGGCATGAAGACTCCGCCCCCCGGGGCTGCCACCGGCAGCGCGCGTTGGGAACAGGAGACGCTGGAGCCGGTGCTGCGCGCGAGCGGCGAGCGGGCCGCCTCGTTTACGACGATCTCCGGACGCCCAATCGACCGCTTGTACACCCGTGAGTCGCTGGCTGGGTGGGACGAGGCGCGCGATCTGGCCGAACCCGGCCGGTTTCCGTACACGCGGGGCATCCATCCGACCGGCTATCGCGGCAAACTCTGGACGATGAGGCAGTTTTCAGGGTTTGGGACGCCAGAGGAGACCAACCAGCGGTACAAGCATCTGCTCGCGGCCGGCGGCACCGGCCTGAGCGTTGCGTTCGACCTGCCCACCTTGATGGGCCGCGACCCCGACCACGAACTCTCGCTGGGCGAGGTCGGGAAGTGCGGCGTCAGCATCGCGTCGCTGGCCGACATGGAGACGCTGTTCGCGGGCATCTCGCTTGCGGACATCACGACGTCGATGACGATCAACTCGCCGGCGCCCATGCTGTTCGCCATGTATCTGGCGGTCGCCGAGCAGCAGGGGGCCGACTGGCGGACGATTTCCGGCACCATCCAGAACGACATCCTGAAAGAGTTCATCGCGCAGAAGGAGTACATCTATCCGCCGCGCCCCTCGATGCGCCTCATCACCGACGTGTTCGGATTCTGCGCCGCGCAGGTGCCGAAGTGGAACACGATTTCGGTGAGCGGCTATCACATCAGGGAGGCCGGCGCGACCGCGCTGCAGGAACTGGCGTTCACGCTGCGCGACGGGGTTGAGTACGTCCAGTACGGGGTTGATGCGGGCCTGGATGTCGACCAGTTCGTGCCGCGGATCTCCTTCTTCTTCAACGCGCACAGCGACTTCTTCGAGGAACTCGCCAAGTACCGCGCGGCCCGGAAGATCTGGGCCCACGTGATGCGCGATCGGTTTGGGGCGAAAGACGAGCGGTCATGGAAGCTCCGCTTTCACACCCAGACCGCCGGTGTGTCGCTGACGGCGCAGCAGCCGTACAACAACGTCGTTCGCACGGCGCTGCAGGCGCTGTCGGCCGTGCTCGGCGGCACACAGTCGCTGCACACCAACTCGCTCGATGAGGCGCTGGCGCTGCCCACCGCCGAGGCGGCGACACTCGCCCTGCGAACCCAGCAGATCATCGCCCACGAAAGCGGCGTGACCCACGCCGTCGATCCGCTGGGAGGTTCGTTCTTCCTCGAGAAGTTGACGCTCGACATGGAGAAGGGCGCGCTCGACTATTTCGACACGATCGATCGGATGGGCGGCATGGTGGCGGCCATCGAGCGCGGATTCCCGCAGCGCGAGATCGCCGACAGCGCCTATCGTTTTCAGCAGGCTGTCGAGCGAAAAGAGAAGATCGTCGTCGGCGTCAACCAGTTCGTCGTGGAAGAGGACCGGGGCGTGCCCCTCCTCTACATCGACGAGGCCGCCGCGGCCCGCCAGATCGAGCGGCTCCGCGTGCTCCGCCGCGATCGCGACAATCGGCGGGTGCGCAAGGCGCTTGACGATCTCAGGCGGGCGGCCGAAGGCACGGCGAACACGATGATGCCGCTGCTCGAGGCCACGCGCGCGTACGCGACGGTCGGTGAGATGTGTGATGCGCTCCGCGAGGTGTGGGGCGAGTACGAAGAACAGCCCATGATCTAGGGATTGGGGATTAGGGGTTAGCCAATCCCCACTCCCTGCTGACTGCTGTCTGGATGTCTATGTCGAAGATCAGAGTTGTCATCGCAAAACCCGGGCTCGATGGGCATGATCGCGGGGCCAAGGTGATCGCCCGGGCGCTGCGCGACGCCGGCATGGAAGTGATCTACACGGGGCTCAGGCAGACGCCTCAGCAGATTGTCAGCGCCGCCATCCAGGAAGACGCCGACGTGATCGGCTTGTCGATCCTCTCCGGCGCGCACAACCACATCTGCCCGGAGGTCATGCGCCTGCTCAAGGAGAAAGGCCTCGAGGACGTCTGTGTGGTGGTCGGAGGCATCATCCCCGATCTTGATGTGGCGCGGCTGGCCGGGATCGGCATCCACGGGGTCTTCCGGCCCGGCACGTCGATGCAGGAGATCATCGATTACATCACCAGTCACGCCCGTTTCCGCGCGGAGACCGGATAGAACTGGCGGTTCGGCTAATCCCTCGCCGCGTTTATTCCGATAACCCGTAGTGGCTGCTTGACTCCCACGCAGCCGGGGGCTACGCTTTGACGGGTAAGCCACTCGCGCGCTAACACGTTTCTGTTCAGTTACTTGGAGCCATGCCGCACAGACTTCTCCTGGCCGACGACAGCGTCACCATCCAGCGCGTCATCGAGCTGACCTTCGCCGACGAAGATATCGAGGTGATCGCGGTTGGCGACGGACGCGAGGCGATCCGCCGCATTGAAGCCGATCGCCCCGACATCGTGCTGGCCGACGTGGGCATGCCGGAAAAAGACGGGTATGAGGTGGCTGCCTACGTCAAGAACACGCCGTACCTGGCACACATCCCCGTGCTGCTGCTGACCGGGGCTTTCGAGCCGATCGACGAAGCGCGAGCGCAGGAGGTCGGATGCGACGGCGTGCTGGCCAAGCCGTTCGAGCCGCAGATGGTGATCGCGCGGGTGAACGAGCTGCTCGGTGCAGCCCCGCGGCCGCGCGACGTGACGGCCCCGCCAGTCAGCGTTGACCGGCGGGTGGCGCCCGTGCCTTCTCCGGCGGTTGAGCCCGTGTTCGACGCGCCGCCGTTGTCGCCGCTCGATGCATTCCTGGCGGCTGCGCCCGAGCCGGATCTGGAAGCGTACGGAGCGCGTTCCAACGCCTCCGAGTCGCTGCTTCAGACCGGGCCGGATCTTCGGCCCGCTGGGGACGAGGCAGGCCATGCGGGGCCGGCCCACGCGCCGCTCGCCGCCGACAGCCTCATCGCCGCGCCGGAAAGCGAGATGCTGGCCGCCGACCCGTCCGCCGTTCGGATCAGCAGGCGCACCCCGATTGCCGTGCCCGGATTCGGCACGCCAGCCCTGGCCACGGCCGCCTCGGCCGCGGAACTCGACGACTACTTCGAAAAGCTTGACGCCGCATTCGCAACGCTGCAACAGGCGCCACCAAAGCCCGAATCGCCGGGCGTGTCAGCGGCACCCGCCAGAGTGCCGGCTCCGTCGAGCCATCCCGCCGAGCCGATCGAGGAGTCGCCCCGCCGGTCATCGCCGCCTGTCGATCAGCCCGTGGTCATCTCCGGGGCCGAGTCCCAGGCGGTCGATCACGCCCCCGCCATCGCGCAGGCCTTTTCTGCGCTGCTGGCAGCCGAACACGGCCAGGCCATCCCGGGACAGGCCGCAACCGTCACGGCGGCCGCCACGCTCTCGCCAGAAGCCATCGACCAGCTGGTCGGCCGAGTCGCGAGCGAGGTGGTCGAGCGGATGTCGGACCGCGTCGTGCGCGACATGGTGACCGACATCGTCTCTCGCATCGCCGAGAAGCTGGTTCGCGAAGAGATCGACCGGGTCAAAGCCACCATCAAGTAGGGCTGAATCCTTCGATTCATACGCTCGGCAGCGAACCTATTCCCTCAGGACTCAGTGCTGAGCCTTCATGTGGGCCGGGTCGCTTCGTGAGAATGCGCAACCACTGCTGCGAGCCGAAGCACTGAGCGGAGCCGAAGCCGCGCTTGATAGGCTGGCGGCTGTGCGGTTACGCTGTACGCTTCACGGTTCTCCAGGGAACACATGTCCGAGCTACCGAAAGCCTTCGATCACCGAGACGTTGACGCGCGCTGGTACAGCTTCTGGGAGTCGATTGGCGCCTTCCGCGCCGACCCGACGAGCGGCAAGCCCGCCTTCAGCATGGTGCTGCCTCCACCCAACGTCACCGGGTCGCTGCACATGGGCCATGCCCTCAACCACACGATGCCCGACATCATCGCGCGCTGGAAGCGGATGCAGGGCTACGACGTGCTGTGGCTGCCGGGGACCGACCATGCGGGCATCGCGACGCAGAACGTGGTGGAGAAGCAGCTCGCGCAGGAGAAGAAGACGCGCCACGACGTGGGCCGCGAGGCCTTCGAAGCCCGCGTCTGGGCGTGGGTGAAGGTCAGTCACCGGATCATCACGGAGCAGATGCGGAAGCTGGGTGATTCGGTCGACTGGTCGCGCGAGCGGTTCACGCTCGATCCGGGCCTGTCGCGCGCCGTGCGCCGCGAGTTCGTCTCGCTCTACCGCGAGGGCCTCATCTACCGCGACAAGTACATCGTCAACTGGTGCCCGCGGTGCCGCACCGCGTTGTCCGACCTCGAGGTGCAGCACCGGGAGAGTGACGGCAAGCTCTACTTTGTCCGGTACGCGGGCGTCGGCGGCGGGGCTGGTGTGACGGTGGCCACCACGCGCCCGGAAACGATGCTGGGCGACACGGCAATCGCGGTGAACCCGGACGACGAGCGATACCGGCACCTGGTGGGCACATGTGTCGTGCTGCCAGTGCTCGGCCGCGTGCTGCCGATCGTGGCCGATGCCTTTGTGGATCCGGCGTTTGGCACCGGCGCCGTCAAGGTGACGCCCGCCCACGATCCGAACGACTTTGCGATGGGCCAGAGACACGCGCTGGCCAGCGTGTCGGTCATCGACGAGGACGGCAACATGACCGCGGAGGCCGGGCCCTACGCCGGCCAGGATCGCTTCAAGGCCCGCAAAGCGCTCGTGGAGCGGTTGCAGGGCGAAGCGGTGATCGAGAAGATCGTCGATCATCGCCATGCCGTCGGCCATTGCGAACGCTGCAGCACCGTGGTCGAGCCGCTGGTGTCGAAGCAGTGGTTCGTCAAGATCGGTCCGCTGGCCGCCGAAGCCATCCGCGCCGTCGAGGAAGGCCGCGTCGTCTTTCTGCCGGACAACTGGACGAAAACCTACTTCGAGTGGATGACCAACATCCACGACTGGTGCATCTCGCGCCAGCTGTGGTGGGGCCACCGCATCCCCGCGTGGTATTGCGACGCGTGCGGCGAGACGATCGTGTCGGAGGAGGATCCGAGCGTGTGCCGGTGCGGCGCCGCCCTGCGCCAGGATACCGACGTGCTCGACACGTGGTTCAGTTCCGGGCTCTGGCCGTTCAGCACGCTGGGCTGGCCGGACAAGACCGACGACCTGGCCCGCTACTACCCGACAACGCTGATGTTGACCGGGTTCGACATTATTTTTTTCTGGGTCGCGCGGATGATCATGCTCGGCCTGAAGTTCGGGGGTGATGTGCCGTTCCACACGGTGTACATCACGGGCCTCGTGCGGGACGAGCGCGGCCAGAAAATGAGCAAGTCGAAGGGCAACGTTGTCGACCCGTTGTCGGTGATGGACGACATCGGCGCCGACGCCCTGCGCTTCACGCTGGCGGCCATGGCGTCGCCCGGCATGGACATCCCCCTCTCGGAAGGGCGGATGACCGGGTACCGGCAGTTCATCAACAAGATCTGGAATGCGTCGCGCTTCCTGCTGATGAACATTGGCGATCTGCCGGCACGTCCGGTGCTGCCGCCATTTCGCGACCTGCACGTGATTCACCGGTGGATGTTGAGCGGCGTCAGCCGGCTGGCCATCGACGTCAATGATGCGCTCGCCACGTACCGGTTTGACCAGGCGTGCGATCGGCTGTACCACTTCTTCTGGCACGAGTTCGCGGACTGGTACATCGAGTTCGTCAAGATCGATCTGCAGCAGCCGGGGCCGGCGCGCGACGCAGCGGTGGCGGTGCTGGTCGAGGTGCACGATCGCCTGATGCGGTTGCTGCACCCGTTTGTCCCGTTCATCACCGAAGAGATCTGGCAGAAGCTGCCGAAACGGCCGGATGATGCCGCCACCGTCACGCTGTCGGCATTCCCGACGGCGATGCCCGAGTGGGTTGACACGTCGGCCGAAGCCGACGTCGCCTACATGCAGCAGGTGGTGACGACGATTCGCACCGTGCGGTCCGAGCGCAGCGTGCCGCCTTCGCGGAAGATCGCCGCGATGATCGACGAGACCGACGGGCATGCCCGGGCCATGCTCGAGCAGTGTGCGCCGTACCTGCGTCAGTTGGCTGGCCTCGAGTTGCTCGAGTTCCGGGGCGACGTGGCGCCCAGCGTCGACACCGTCAAGCGCGTGCTCGCACACGCGCACGTCTACGTGCCGTTGGCGGGCATCGTGGACCACCAGGCCGAGATCGAGAAGCTCCAGAAGGAGATCGCTGGACTGGCTCGCGAGGCCGAGTCGATCGCGCGCAAACTGGGGACGGCGAGCTTCGTGGAGCGCGCCCCGGCGTCGGTCGTCCAGCAGACGCAGTCGCGTGCCGCCCAGATCGCGGAACGGCAGCAGAAACTCGAAACGCAACTCGCGGAGCTCGGCCTGTGACCATTGAACCGATCGAGATCGGCGTCTACCGTGACTTCGTCCGACGGAGCCTCGCCGAAGATCTTGGATGGGGAGATGCGACCGTGCAGGCCATCATCCCTCCCGACGCGACAGCCGAAGGTGTGCTGCTGACGCGCTCGCCGGCCGTGCTGGCCGGCCTGGACATCGCGTTCGAGGCATTCCGGCAGCTGGACCCCGCCATCGTCGTGGTCTCGCGCCGGCAGGACGGCGACCTGTGTCAGCCTGGCGACCAGCTCGCGGTCGTCACCGGCCTCGCCGCGCCGATGCTGACGGCGGAGCGGACCGCGCTCAACATTGTCCGCCACCTGTCGGGCATTGCCACGTTGACGCGGCGGTTCGTCGATGCCGCCGGCGGCCGCGTGGTCATCGCCGACACGCGGAAGACCCTGCCGCTGATGCGGCCCCTCCAGAAGTACGCCGTGCGGGTGGGTGGAGGCGAGAACGGCCGGCTGGCGCTCGACGAGGGGCTGATTCTCAAGGCCAGCCACATTCGCTTCGCCGGCGGGATCGGCGCGGCCGTCAAGCGCGCACGCGCGGCCGGTCCTGATACACCGGTGCAGGTCGAGGTCTCGACGTCGGCCCAGGCGGCCGAGGCCCTGGCCGCCGGAGCGGGAGTGCTCCTGTTCACGGGGGCGTCGAGCGAGGATCTCCGCCACGTCGTGCAGCAGTGCCGCGGGCGAGCCCGCGTTGAAGTGTCTGGTCAGATTTCACTCGAGCGGGTCGCGGAGCTGGCATCAGACGGGGCGGACTTCGTCTCGATCGGCGCGCTCACCGATTCCGCTCCGGCCTCAGACATTACCTTTGAACTTCGATCCCTTTGATCCGGGACACGCCGCCGATCTGCCGCACGACATCGCGGAGGCGCTGACGTGGTCGCAGTCCGAACGGGGCCGGTTTGGTGCGCCGCTGTTCTATGCGGCCGAGGTCACCTCGACCAACGACGTCGCGGCGCGATTGGCGGATGCTGGCGCCGGCGAAGGCACGACGGTCGTTGCGGAGACGCAGACCGCCGGTCGCGGCCGGCATGGGCGGACCTGGTGTTCGCCCCCTGGTGCCGGGCTCTACGTGTCCACCATCGTCCGGCCGGATCTGCGGACCGTTCCCGGTTCGGGATCCGCGCTGCTGACGCTGATGGCCGGAGTGGCCCTGGCCGACGCGATTCGCGAGGCCACCGGTCTCGGCGTCGAGATCAAGTGGCCCAACGATCTCATCGTGGCTCGGCGGAAGCTGGCGGGCATTCTCGCGGAAGGGACGGGCCAGGGCGCCTCGGTCGAGTACATCGTGCTCGGGTTCGGCATCAATCTGCGGGCGGCCGCATACCCTCCAGACGTCGCGGCGCGCGCGACCTCGATCGAAACCGAACTCGGTCGCCCCGTCGACCGGGGAGCCCTGCTGGCCCGGGCGCTGGTCAATCTGTCGCGAGCCCGTACGGCAATGGCCGAGAACCGGACCTCGGCCCTCATCGATCGGTGGCGCAAACTGGCCCCGTCCGCGGTAGGCTCATCGGTGGAATGGCAGACCGGTGCGGGCCCGCGACTGGGCCTGACCGCGGGAGTCGACGACGGCGGCGCGCTGCTCATCGACGTGGCTGGCGCGATCGAGCGGGTCACCGCCGGCGAGATAATCTGGTTATAGGGGTGACGTATGCTGCTGGCGATTGACATCGGGAACACCAACATCGTGCTCGGCGTGTTCGAGGGCAAGACGTTGGGGCGCAGCTGGCGGCTCGCCACGATGCGCGAGCGGACGGCTGACGAAATGGGTTTGCTCGTGAGCGAGTTGCTCGAGCGCGCTGGCATCAGGCCCGCGGCCGTCGACGGCGTGGTGATGGCATCGGTCGTCCCGCCGCTGACCGCCAGCGTGATAGAAATGTCAGAGCGGTATCTCGGGACGCGGCCGCTCAATCTCGAACCCGGCGTCAACACCGGCATGCCGGTGCTGTACGACAACCCGGCCGAAGTCGGGGCCGACCGAATCGTGAACAGCATCGCGGCCTACGAGCTGTACGGCCGGTCGCGCAAGATGCCGTTGATTGTGGTGGACTTCGGGACTGCGACGACCTTCGATGCGGTGTCGGCGGCAGGCGAGTATCTGGGCGGCGTCATCTGTCCCGGCATCCAGATTTCGGCCGATGCCCTGTTCCAGCGGGCGGCGAAGCTGCCCCGCATCGATGTGCGCAAGCCCCCGCACGTTATCGGCAAGACCACGGTGAGTTCGATGCAGTCGGGGCTGTTCTTCGGATATGTAGGCATGGTCGAAGGTCTCGTGCGGCGAATGCGCGCCGAGCTTGGCGGCAAGGCTTTCTGTCTGGCCACCGGCGGCCTCGCCGACGTCATCGCCCCGGAGACCGATGCGGTTGAGGCCGTGGATCGGGACCTGACACTCACCGGGCTGCGGATGGTGTGGGAACGAAATCACTGATGGACTCTTCCGAGTACTGCCGCCAGATCGAAGCCCACCTGTGCAGCAGCAACCAGGGGCACCTGGTGCGCATTTCCGGTCCGGCCTTCGACAAGGTGCGCGAGTGGGCGGCGATGGGCGTGCCGCTCAAAGTCGCATTCCAGGGCATCGATCGACGCGTCCAGCGCGTCGAAGCCAAGGGGGGACGCAGACGCCCGGTTCGGATCGAGTTCTGCGAAGCCGACATCCTCGATGCGTTTGACGCGTGGCGCCGAGCGGTGGGGGTGCGGGCGGTTGTGGCCAGTGATGGCGAGGGCGAGACTGACGTCGATGTGGAAGCGACGCCTCGCCGCCGGCAGTCCCTCTCAACGCATATCGATCGCGTCATCGGCCGCATCACCGCCCTTCGGACTGGGCCGTCGCCTTCCTCGGATTGGGATGCCGCTCTCGACCAGGTCGTCCGCCAGCTGGACGCGCTCCACCCGACCTCACGTAACGCCCGTGGCGCGGCTCGCGACGCGGTCGTGGCCCGGCTGGCCGAGCTCGATGCCACGCTCATCGACGTGGCGCGGGCGATGGTCGGCGACTCGGCCGCCGCCGACATTGCGCGGGAGGCCGATCGGGAACTCGACCCGTTTCGCGGCCGCATGAGCGCCGAGACCTACCGGGCGGCGCACCAGCGCTGCACCGACCGGATCCTGCGCGAGCGCCTCGCGCTTCCGGTCCTCACCATTGACTGAGATGGCCGACGCGCTGAAGGCCGGAGACGTCGTGACCGTCATGCCGGAGAAACCGGCGGCGGGTGGCCGCATGATTGCGCGTCACCACGGCTGTGTGCTTCTCGTGGCCGGGGCCATCCCCGGCGAGCTGGCGCGGGTGCGTATCGAACGGGCGGAGCGATCGATGGCCTATGCCGCTCTCGAAGAGGCCCTCGAGCCGCATCCCGCTCGACGGACGGTCGCAGGCGATCCGCGTTGTGGGGGGGCCGTCTACGCGCACATCGACTACGCCGAGCAGACGCGTCTGAAGGGCGAGATCATCCGCGACGCGCTCAAGAGGCTGGCGCGGATGGATCCGCCCGGCGTGATCGCCGTGACGCCTTCGCCCGAACGTGGCTACCGGATGCGGGCCCGGGTCCATGTGCGGGACGGGCGCATCGGGTTCTTTCTTGAGAACACGCATCGCATCTGCGACGTGCGGGAGTCCGGACAGCTGCTTCCCGAGACGGCGCTGGCGCTTGACGCGCTGGCAGGCATGCTCCGCGACGCCGGGTTGACCGGCGCTGCGGACCTCGACGTCTCTGAGAACCGCGACGGCGACATGCGCGCGGTGCACATCGACCTGGCCCCTGACCGACCCCTTGACCGCCCCGGGGAACTCAGGCCCGTGCCTGGCGTCACCGGGCTCTCCTGGTCCCACCCCGCCATGCGGGCGGAGAGCGTCGCGTTCGGCAGTCCATTCGTCGAGGACGAGGTGCAGCTCCCCGGCTGTGCCGACGCGTCTGCCGTCACACCGGTCCGATTGCGCCGGCACGTGCGGGCGTTTTTTCAGGGCAACCGCTTTCTCCTGGATCGGTTGGTGGTGTCGGTCGTCGCCGCGTGCCCGCCTGGCCCCGTCGTCGATCTGTACGCCGGCGTCGGGCTGTTTGGCGTGTGCCTGGCGGCCACGGGACGGCACGACGTGACCGCCGTCGAAGCTCATCCAGCCTCGGCATCCGACTTGAAGGTCAACGCGCAGCCCTACAGCGGGTCCATCGTCGTGCGCCACACGTCGGTCGAGCGCTTCGTCCAGGAGAGGACCGGAGCCGGCCCGGGCACGCTCATCCTCGATCCGCCCCGCACCGGGATGTCACGCGAGGCGATGGCGGGCGCGCTCGGGCTTGGCGCCGATCGCGTGGTCTTCGTGTCGTGTGATGTGGCGACCTTCGCACGTGACGTCGGCCGGTTCGTGGATGCGGGCTACCGCCTGCACGCGATTCAGGGATTCGACTTGTTCCCGACGACGGCTCACGTCGAAGTCCTCGCCGTGCTGTCCCGACCCCCTTGCTGCTGAGCGGCGGCGATGAAGCCGTCGAACAGCGGCCTGAACTCGCCGGTGCGCCAGAAGTTCTCGGGGTGCCACTGCACGCCCACGCAGAACGTCGCGCCCGTTCGCTCCATGCCCTCGATCACGCCGTCAGGAGCCGTCGCTGACTGGTCGAATCCCTCGGCCAGGCGTGCGACGCTCTGGTGATGACGGCTGTTGGCGTCGAGCGCCTCGCCGTCCCTCAGTTCGTTCTGCATCAATGTCCACAGGACGCTCCCGCGCACCACCCACACTTCGTGGGCGAGGCCAACGAGCGGCGTCTTGATCGTGTGTTCCAGGGCGCCGAAGACCTGCGACGGGATATCCTGCACGAGCGTGCCCCCGCACGCCACGTTCATCACCTGCATCCCACGGCAGATCGCCAGGATGGGGACGTGTGCCGCGATCGCCGTGTTGACCAGGTCAATCTCGTACTCGTCGCGGGCGCTGTCAATGTCGGACACAGACGGATGCCGCGGCTCGCCGTACCGCGCCGGATCGACGTCGGCGCCGCCGGTCAGCAGCAATCCGCGGCACCATGTCACGACATCGTCGGCGCGATCCGTGACGGGGTCCAGCACGCGAGGCTCACCGCCCGCCCGGCGGACAGACTCCTGGTAGTCGGGAAGCGCACGGCAAGGGCTGACCGCAATCAGTGGCTGCATGACACACTCTTTCCAGGGGTGAATCGCCTCGTCGCCCGGGCGCTACATCCGAACCGGCACCTCGATGCCCATCAGGTCCAGCGCTCGCGTCATCTGAGTGCGGAAGTACGCGACGCCCGCCGCGCGCCAGATCTTCGCGTCACCGCGCTCCTCGTTCAGAACGGGATAGCGATGATAGTACCCGTTGAACATCTGCGCCAGCCCGAACGCCCACTTGGCCAGCACCGAGAACTCCAGGCCCCGCACCGACTGCTGCGCGACATCGTCGAGCCGCGAACTCTCGAGCACGAGTGCCCAGAGTCCATGGTCGTCCAGGCTGTCGCGCAGTTCGGCCGGATCGGTCGTGGCCAGCCGCGCTGTCACCTGCGCCGCGTCCAGGCCGTCGCGGTCGCTCAGCTTCTGGAGGATGTTGTTCGCGCGGACCACCGCGTACTGCAGGTACGGGCCGCTCTCACCCTCGAAGTTCAGCGCCTCATCGATGTCGAAGGCGATGACCTTCCCTCGCGAGAACCGGACGAGGAAATACCGCACCGCCGCGACGGCGATGATTTCGGCGGTCCGCTGCTGCCCGGCAGGCGGGAGTTCGGCATTGCGCTTGGCGACTTCGCCGCGGGCCTTCGCGATCAGCGTGTCGATCAGGTCGTCGGCCTTGACGCCCAGGCCCTTGCGGCCCGACACCTCGACAAACGGCTTCGTCGTGTCGTTCGCTTCGGCATCGTAGCCAAGCTGCCGCGCCGTCTGGTGTGAGAGCGCCACCATTTCGTACGAGAAGTGCACGGAGCGTTCCGCCTCGCCAGGATGACCGGCGGCGGCCAGCGCCTGCTTCAGCAGTTTCTGCAGGTAGGACTGCCGCACATCAATCACGTTGTAGATCGTGTGACCCTTGCCAAACGCCGGTCGCGACGCCTCATCGGGTGTCGGCGATGACGAGGTCGCCCACAGAGGGCCGTCCCTGCCTGGCTCGCCAAACAGCCGGTAGTGGAAGTCCCGGTCGAGCAGTCCGAACTTCCAGAACTGGTACGCCATGTCCTTGCCGACATAGGTCACCGTCCCGTTGGATCGCACGATCACCTTCTCGGCCTGATCGCCCTCGTCTGCCGCCGCATCGCCCGGCGGGTCTCCTGCCGATTCGCCAGCCTCCTCCGCCGCATCGGGTGTCCCGTCCTCGATCCGCATCACCCAGCATCCCGCCAGCCGGCCAGTTGGCTGGAAGTAGACCGTGCCCTGCGCCTTCAAGGTCTCGAACGCGCGGTTCCAGAAGTGGAGCCGCAGGATGTCGCCCTCCCAGGTGAGCAGGTCGTATTGGACGTTGAGCCGGGCCATCGTGTGCAGGTGGCAGCCGACGATGCGTTCGGCGACGAAGGCGGCGATGGCGGCACCCTCACCTTCGCCGTGCTCGAGATCGTGCAGCGCTCGTGCGCGGATCGCCAGTCGCTCCTTGTCGCCGGCGTACCACTCGGTCGTCCGGGCGTACAGATCCCAGCAGTAGTAGTCGAATCGCGGCCGCGAGGCGATCGCTTCGACATCGGCGAGCGTCCGATGTTCGAGGTGCTGAAATCCCACCACGACGTCGGCGACCTGGACTCCCGTGTCGTCGATGTAATTCTGGACTTCGACCGGGTTCCCGAGGAACCTGAGCGCACGCACGAGCGTGTCGCCCAGGGCGGCGTTGCGCAGGTGGCCGATGTGCGCGGCCTTGTTGGGATTGATCGCCGTGTGTTCGACGATGATCTTCGCCGGGGCCTGGGCAGGGACCTCTGCCGCCGCGCGCCCGGACAACCGATCGGTCAGGTACGCGACGCGCTCGAAGTAGAAGTTCAGATACCCGTTGGCCGCGCAGTCCACGCGGGCGATCCCCGGAATCGCCCCGAGCCTGGCCGCAATCTCCTGACCGATGAGCTTCGGGGCTTTTCGAAGGCGGCGGGCCAGCTCGAAGGCCAGCGGCGCCGCCAGATCGCCCAGCGCGCGGCTGGGCGTTCCCGCCAGCGCCACGCAGGGGAGATCTGATGGCGACAGGCCGTACAGCTCCGTGACGGCGGCGATGACTCTGGTCCGAATCGTGTCCTGAATCGACAAAATCATGTGCGGTTCATCTCGTGCGTCGTTGACTCGCGCGGGATCCTGAATCTACGATGGTTAATGTCAACTCGTCCGATCGCGACCGCGTTGTGCGCGGGCCAGGTCGTCGGGCGTATTGATATTGAGCAACAGAAGGCCGTCCGGGTCGAACGCGGCGATCTCAACCGGGTCGATAGTTCGAACGTGCACATCGCCAAACAGATCGAGCACCTTCAGCGCTCCCGCATCCAGGCGTTGCCGGATGGGTGTGGCACAGGCCTGGGTGTAGCATGCGCAGAGCGGGTGGTACCCGTCGGCGGCAAGGGGCACGGCGACATCGGCATCCTGCGCGGCCTCCAGCACGCGGGTCAGAAACGGCGCCGTGAGATAGGGCATGTCGCACGCGACGATCAGCACGGGTTCCTTTGCGATCGCCAGGGCCGTGTAGATGCCGCCGAGGGCCCCGGCGTCAGGCACGAGATCTTCGAAGACGGGCACGCCGATGTCCGCGAAGCGGGCCAGATCGTTGGCGATAATGATCACGCGGTCGGCGCAGCGGCGCAGGACGTGCAATTGGCGGTCGAGAATCGTCCGGCCGTCAATGACGAGTTGGCTCTTGTCCAGGCCGCCCAGGCGGCTGGCCCGGCCTCCGGCGAGAATCGCTGCAGTCGGCATATGGCGCCCCGGCACACCGGGTGCCAGAACGTTACGTTAGCAGAAAAGTGAGCGAGACGGTAATCGGTCGGATGCTCGTCGCCAGCCTCCATCAGGCCATTTCGGAACTGCTGCCGATGCGGCTCGAGTTCTACGAATCGTGGATCAACTCCCGGCGCATGCGATCAAGACGCGTGACCCTCGGCGCGATGCGCGCGGTGTTCAGCTTCCTCCGGCAGGAAGACGCTGTGTACGATGCCGTGATGATGCGGGCGGGAGAACTGACGGCGCAGTGGACCATCGATGGAATGACGCCGCTTCGTCGGGCCTGGCTGCGGCGGCTGCCGTGGGGTCTTCGGGTGCGCGCCGCCGGCCGGCTGGCGCGGCGCATCGCTCTGGAGACGTGGGCGGACACGCGAGCGTCGGTGCGATGGAAGGGCGGACGCGGCACATTCGCGCTCCATCCGTCGCTCTTCTGTGACGTGCGGGCCGCCTCGCCTGCCGCGCTCTGTGGGTACTACGCCGCACTTGCCCGTGGCCTGGCTCAGGCGCTCAATGTGGAGGTCGACGTCGCGGTCGAGCAGTGCCAGGCTCGTGGAGATGGACACTGCGCCGTCACGGTTGATCCCAACAGGCCGCGGCAGGAGGTGTCGATCGCCGCGCCGCTGCTCGCGATCGTGTGTGTGCTGATGCCCGGGCTGGCGCCGGCCCAGCCCCCCGCGCCGGTGGGCGCGTCGCGCGAACGCGCGCTGGTGATGCCGTTCGAGAATGCGACACGCGATCCGCGGTTGTCCTGGCTCGGAGAAGCGTCAGCCGTCCTGCTGACCGAAGGCCTGCGCGGCGCCGGCGTCGATGCCATGGTTCGGGACGAGCGCCTGCGCGCATTCGAGCGATTGCAGGTGCCTCCGTTCGCGGCGCTCAGCCGGGCGACCGTTATACACATCGGGCAACTCGTGGGGGCCGCCGAAATCGTGATTGGCTCAGTGACGGCGGAAGGCGACGTGCTGGCCTTCAGCGCGCGCCGGCTTCGCTTGTGGCAGGGCCGGCTCGATCCTCCGGTTGTCGCCCGCGGGAAGATCCAGGAGTTGTTCGCGATTCTCGACCGGCTGGCGGCGGGTCTGGCATCGCCATCGGCCGTTTCTGAGACGGAGCGGCCGGCGCCCGGGCCGCCGCCACCTTCGTTGGCCGCCTTCGAGGCCTACATCAGAGGGTTGATCGCGCAGTCGCCGGTGGCGCAAGTGCGATTTCTGCGCACTGCGCTGCAGGCAGCCCCGAGCTACGACGTCGTGCGCATCGCGCTGTGGCAGGCGCATTCGGCGGCGGGTGAACATCGGGCCGCCCTCGAGGCCGTGCGGGCCGTGCCCGACAGCTCGTCGGTGGCCGTCGAGGCCCGATTCCTGGCGTCCGTTTCCCACATTCATGTCGGCGAGTACGCCGACGCCTATCGATTGCTGACCGGTCTGCGGCAGCGCGCGCCATCGGCGATTATCCAGAACAACCTGGGCGTCGTCGGTCTGCGAGCGACGAACCTGCCGGCTGACGCAGCCCGGGCGGCGACGTACTTTTCTGGCGCGCGCGCCCTGGACCAGCTTGATCCGGACTACGTATTCAACCTGGGCTACGCGACCTGGCTCGATGGCGACGCCCAGGCGGCGGCCTCGTGGCTCCGCGAGGCGGTCCGCTTGAGTCCGGCTGATGGCGCCGCCCACGCGCTGCTCGCTGCGGTGCTGCAGGCGGCGGGCCAGAGCGCCGAGGCGAACCGTGAACTCTCGCTGGCCCAACGGCTCTCGTCCGCGTACGACACGCTCGACCTCAAGAGTGCGGCGGCGAGCCCGGCGCGCGGCCAGGAGCGGCTCAAAGAGGCGATCGAGCCACCGCGGGCCGAGCGGGTCGACGCAGCCGTGGAGATGATTGGCCAGCGCGACCAGCGCGATCTGGCGGTGTTTTACCTGGATCGTGGCCGCCGCTTCTTCGATCAGGACAACGACCGCGACGCCGAACCCGAATTGAAGCGAGCCCTGTACCTGGCCCCCTACGACGCGGAGGCCAACCTGCTGATCGGCCGGATCTGCCTGCGGACAGGGCGGTTGCGGGAGGCGATCGAGGCCTTCAAGATCTCGCTCTGGAGCCAGGAGACCGTCGCCGCGCATCTGGCGCTCGCCGAAGGGTACCTCGAGGCCAAGACCCTGGATCTGGCCCGCAGTGAAGCCGAGCGGGCGCTGGCGCTCGATCCGGCCTCCACGCCGGCGCAGCAGTTGCTCGAACGGCTGAAGCGAGGCCCCGGCACATCCGCGTAAGGGGATATAATCAGCGCGCGCCTGACTGGAGCGCGCGTCATGGCTGCATCTGCCCGATTCAAAGCCCGTCGGTTCGCCATCCGCGGTGCCTGCTGGCTGGGCGTTCTGCTGGCGCTCGCCAGCCTCGCCTGTCAGCCTGCCCACGCCGTCACCCAATCACGTGCTGGCGTCATGCCGGCGATAGCCGGCATCCAGGGCGACACCGGCAGACCGTCGCCGGGCAGTCCGCTTGTCCTGGTCGCCCACGTTGATGCGCTCATCCACCCCGTGTCGGCGGAGTTCATGGTGGAGGCGATTTCGCGGGCCGACGAGCAGGGGGCGGCGCTCCTGATCTTCACGCTCGAAACGCCGGGCGGGCTGGTCGATTCCACGCGCACGATCATTACCAGGATGCTGTCGGCGAAGACGCCGATCGCGGTGTTCGTGGCGCCGTCTGGCGCGCGGGCGGCGTCGGCGGGGTTTCTCATCATCATCGCCTCGGATATCGCGGCGATGGCGCCCGGCACGCACATCGGGGCGGCGCATCCCGTGTCGGGGCAGGGCGAGAAGATGGACGAGACGGTCGCGAAGAAGGCGGCGTCGGATGTGGCCGCCTACGCGCGAACGCTCGCTGCGGGCCGTGGCCGCAACGTGCAGCTGTCGGAACAGGCCGTCAACGAGAGTCGGGCGTTCACCGAATCCGAGGCGGTCAACGCCGTGCCCGCGCTCATCGATCTGATAGCCACCGACGTGCCCGATCTGCTGCTGAAGCTGGATGGACTGGAGATCCAGCGGTTCAGCCGCGGCCGCGCACAACGGCTGCACGTGGCCGGCGCGCGCGTGGAGGTGATCGACATGTCGTTTCGCCAGCGGGTTCTTGGGACGCTGGCGCATCCGAACATTGCGTACATCCTGCTCAGCCTCGGCGTCCTTGGCCTCACGATCGAATTGTGGTCGCCTGGTGCGGTGCTGCCAGGCGTGGTCGGAGGCATCTGCCTGATCCTCGCGTTCTTCACGTTCCAGGTGCTTCCCGTCAACTACGCGGGGGTGCTGCTGATCGTGTTCGGCCTGGCCCTGCTCATACTCGAAATCAAAGTCACCAGCTACGGCGTGCTGGCCGTTGGGGGCATCGTCAGCCTGCTGCTGGGCTCGATGATCCTGATCGATGCGCCCACGCCAGAACTGCGCGTCAGCCTGGGCCTCATCGTGCCGGTGGTCCTCGCGCTCACGGCCATCGTGCTGTTTCTCGTTCGCCTCGCGGTCATCTCGCAACGACGAGGGTCGGTGACCGGCGCCGCCGGGATGATCGGCGAGCGCGGCACGGCCCTGACGCCGATTCCGGCCCGTGGCGAAGGGCAGATATCATTGCATGGCGAAATCTGGACCGCGTATGCCAGCGAGGCGGTCGAGGCCGGGGAACACGTTCGTGTCACGCGAATCAACGGGCTCACCGCGACGGTGAGCCGAGAGGGTGTCAACAAGGAGCTGCGCTCATGATCATGAACCCATTTCTCCTGTTTGTCTTCCTGGTGGTGTTGTACCTGGTCAGCTCGATCAAGGTGCTGGCGGAGTACGAGCGGGGCGTCATCTTCCGGCTGGGCAAACTGCTGCCGGAACCCAAAGGCCCCGGCGTGATTCTCGTCTTCGCCCCGATCGATCGCATGGTCCGCGTCGGCCTGCGCACGGTCGTCATGGACGTGCCGCCGCAGGATGTCATCACGCGCGACAACGTCTCGGTCAAGGTCAACGCGGTCGTGTATTTCCGCGTGGTGGATCCGCTCCGGGCGATCGTGCAGGTCGAGAATTATCATTACGCCACGTCGCAGCTGGCGCAGACCACGCTGCGCAGCGTGCTCGGGCAGGTGGAACTCGACGGCCTGCTGTCTGATCGCGAACGGCTGAACGCCACGCTCCAGAAGATCCTCGATCAGCACACCGATCCGTGGGGCATCAAGGTCTCGTCGGTCGAAGTGAAGCACGTCGATCTGCCGGAGAACATGCAGCGCGCGATGGCGCGGCAGGCCGAGGCCGAGCGCGAGAAGCGTGCTAAAATCATTCACGCGGCGGGCGAACTCGAAGCGTCCGAGAAACTGGCGCAGGCTGCGCATGTGATTGCCAGCGGGCCGGAGGCCATGACGCTCCGCTACCTGCAGACGCTGACCGAGATCGCGGCCGAGAAGAACTCGACAATCATCTTCCCGTTGCCAATCGATCTGCTCCGGGGGATTATCAACAGGTCCTGAAGCCTGAGATCACCTGGTTGGCGGACGGCGGCGGACCATCGCGCCCTCGTGTCACTGCCTTGGAAGCAGGCCGCGTGGGGCGCAACATCACCACGTCGACGGGGAGAAGGACCCTGCCGCACTCACGATGGCCGACGACACCACACGCGGCGTGCACCTCGACGAGAAGCAGCTCGTCTTCGTCCTGATGGCGGCTGGTGTGATCTGCGGCGTCATGTTTCTGTTTGGCGTACTGGTGGGCCGAGGCGTCCAGGCCGAGCGCGGCCCGGTCGCCGAGGGCGCGACGATCAGCGCGCCGCAGGTCGTGCCCGATCCCCAGCCCGCCGCCGACACCGCTGGCGCGAAGCCCACGGGATCGCAGTCTGACGAGTTCTCGTACCCGAAGCGCCTGTCGCAGCCGGAGGCGCCTGCCGAGCCGCTCAAAGCGCCGGCGACGGCTGCGACGCCTTCGCGGGCTGCCGGGCCGGCAGGCGGGGCGGCCTCCACTGACGCGCCGCAGCCGCCGCCCGACGCGCCCGGCGACTCTCCGGCCGCCAGTCGGGCCGACGCCACCTCGGCCGGCCCCTTTACGGTCCAGGTTGCGGCCGTGCCGAAGCGCGGCGATGCTGATGTCATTGTCAAGCGGCTGAAGGCGAAGGGGTACGAGGTTCGCCTGGTCGCGCCGGAAGCCGGCGATCGGACCGGCGTGTTCCGCGTGAAAGTCGGCACCTACAAGACCAGGCGCGACGCCGAGGCCGTGGCCCGCAAGATTGAGAGCGAAGGACAGTACAAGCCCTGGGTTACCCGCTAGCTATCCTCTCCGGCGCCCTGCTCGCATTGAGCTTTCCGCGGTACGGACACCCCGCCGTGGCGTGGATCTCCCTCGCGCCGCTGCTGCTCGCGCTGCTCCGGCATCCCGGGGTCGGTACGCGCCGCGCGTTTCTGCTCGGCCTGGTGAGCGGTGCCGGCTACTTCGGCGGCACGGTGTATTGGACGTCGGCGGTGATGCAGACGTTTGGCGGCCTGAACTGGCCGCTCGCCGCAGTAGTCGGAGGCCTGCTCATCGCGTATCTCGCGCTCTTCCCGGCGTTGTTTGCCGTGATCGTCGCGACACTGGTCCGGGCCCTGGGCGCGCGCGCCCTCGTGTTGGCCCCGGTGGTGTGGGTGGCGACCGAACTGGCGCGTCGATACGTGCTTGGCGGCTTCCCGTGGGTCCTGCTCGGTGCAAGCCAGGCGAGGGCGACGTCCATTGCCCAGAGCGCGAGCCTGGCGGGCGTCTACGGGCTCTCCGCGCTCGTCGTGCTGGGGTCGGCGGCCGCGGTGATGGCCGCTGCGGGACGCGGGCGCGACCGGGTCGTGCTGCCGGCCTGCACGCTCGTGCTTATCGGCGGGCTTGCCGCATGGGGGCATTGGAGGGTACAGGAGGGGAGCCTGCTCAGAAACGGCGACCCCGTCCGGGTCGCGCTCGTCCAGGGGAATATCAGGCAGCAGGAGAAGTGGAGGAAGGACTCGGCGGCGCAGATCCTCGACACATATCTGACGTTGACGAGGCAGGCCGCCGATCAGGGCGCCTCGCTTGTGGTCTGGCCAGAATCGGCGACGCCATTTCTGTTCGAACACGACGCGGGTGGCCGGGCCCTCATCAGCGAGGTCGTGCGGAGCCGCGGCATCCGCCTGCTGTTCGGCAGCGATCAATTCGAGCCGGGGACGCCTCCGCGGTACTTCAATTCCGCGTTCCTGCTGAACCCGGCTGGAGCCATCGCCGGCGTCTACAAGAAGATGCACCTGGTGCCATTCGGCGAATATGTGCCGCTGAAGCGCCTGCTGTTCTTCGTGGCACCGCTGGTTGAGGCCGTCTCGGACTTTTCCCCGGGCGAGCAGGCGGTCGTCATGTCGATGGGGAGCCACACGCTCTCGACGGCGATTTGTTACGAGGTCGTCTATCCGGATCTGATCGCCGACTTCGTGCAGCGAGGCAGCCAGTTGCTGACGACGATCACCAACGACGCCTGGTACGGCTCCTCGTCGGCGCCGTACCAGCACTTCGAACAGGCCGCGCTTCGCGCCGTGGAGCAGGGGCGGTACCTCATCCGCGCCGCCAACACCGGCATCAGCGGGATCGTGGATCCGTACGGGCGGGTCGTCACCGCGTCGCCCATCTTCGAGCGGACCGTCGTCACCGGCGACGTCAGGTTCCTCAACGGGCGAACGATCTATGGCCGAACCGGCGACGCGTTTGCCCTGGCGTGCGTGCTGCTCACGCTGCTCGCCCTGGCAGCCACGTGGCGCCGGCGCACCGCCGCCCATTCGCAGTAGACTTAAGAGACAAATGGGGTCTGACCCCATCCTTCTGTGGAGGCGCGACTGTGGCACTCGAACTCGATGATCTCGTCCGTCGTTACCAGGATCTGCTGAAGCGGGCCGCCGAACTCAGGAGTTATCTTTGAGGCAGGACGGCCGCGGGAAGAAGTCGTCAAGCTCGAGGAACGCATCTCCCAGCCGGAATTCTGGAATGATCAGGCGGAGGCCCAGCGCACCCTCCAGCGCCGAAAGCGGCTGCAGGACGAAGTCGATCTGATCGATTCCCTCACCAGGCAACAAGACGATCTCGGCGTGCTTGTCGAATGGGCCAAGTCGGGCGAGGATGTCACCGCTGAGATTGCCGCCGGCCTGGATCGCCTCGACGCGGAGATCGAGGCCACCGAAACCAGACGCATCCTCGGCGGCGAGCACGACCGCGCCAACGCAATCGTGACGATCCATCCGGGCGCCGGCGGTACCGAGTCGCAGGACTGGGCGGACATGCTGCTCCGCATGTACCTGCGATGGACAGAGCGCCGGGGCTTCAAGCGCGAGGTCGTCGACTACCAGCCGGGCGATGAGGCGGGCCTCAAAGGCGCCACGCTGATGATCACAGGTGAGTACGCGTACGGGTTGATGTTGTCAGAGGCTGGCGTCCACCGGCTCGTGCGCATCTCGCCGTTCGACCAGGCGGCCAGGCGGCACACCTCGTTCGCGTCGGTCTACGTGTGGCCCGAACTCGAGAACGACGTCGAGATTGTCGTCGACGAGAAGGACATCCGCGTCGACACGTTCTGCGCGAGCGGGCCTGGCGGGCAGGGGGTCAATACGACCTACTCCGCGGTCCGCATCACGCATCTGCCCACCAACGTCGTGGTGTCGTGCCAGAACGAACGGTCTCAGATTCGCAATCGCGACGCGGCGATGAAAGTCCTGAAGTCGCGTCTGTTCGACATGAAGATCAAGGAGCAGCAGGCGAGGCTGGAAAAACTGGGCGGCGAGAAGAAGGACATCGCCTTCGGCAGTCAGATCCGCAGCTACGTGTTGCATCCCTATCAGATGATCAAGGACCACCGGACCAGGGAACAGGTCGGCGACGTCAACCGGGTGCTCGACGGCGACATCGACGGCTTCATCAAGTCCTATCTCAAGGCCAAGGCCGCTGGCACGCTCGGACAGGCGGCGGTGGGGGATGAGTAGTCGCAATGCATCGCGCCCGGGCAGGTGGGGGCGAGACGTCTACTGTTTCGGAAACCCGATTCCCGGCTGCGTGCCCGCGATGTAGGCCTCGTTGATCGCGCCGGGCGTGCCCGGGCTCACCGGCATCCCGGTGGCATGATCGACCGCCATGAACACGATGTTGCCGGGCGGTTCGAAGCTCGGCGGATTGTGCCGATCACCACGTCGATCGATGTAGGACTTGAAGATCTCCATCCAGATGGGCAGCGCCGCGACCGCGCCGGTTTCGTTGGCGCCGAGCGGTTTCTTCTCGTCAAGGCCGACCCACACGCCAATCGTGAGATTCGGGTCGAAGCCCACGAACCACGCGTCTGTGTAGTCGTCGACCGTTCCGGTCTTGCCGGCGAGCGGCCAGCCGAGTTCTGCAGCCTTCGCCGCGGTTCCGCGCTCGACGACGCCGCGCAGCAGATTGACCATCACAAATGCCGTGTCGGCACGGATGCCCTCGGTCGATTGCGGCCGGTGTTCCTCGAGCAGCGTGCCGTCCCGCTCGACGATTTTCAGGATCTGAAACGGCTGCATCCGCACGCCCTGGTTCGGGAACGCTGAGTAGGCGCTCGTCACCTCGAGCAGCGTGGCTTCCGAGGCGCCGAGCGCCGACGACAAATACGGACGGATCGGCGATTGAAACCCAAGCCGGCGGGCGTAGCTGATCACCTGATCGGGTGTCAGTTGCTCCATCATCCGCACGGTCGGCACGTTGCGCGAGTCCTCGATCGTGCGCCTCAGCGTTACCGATCCCTCGTACTTCCGGTCGTAATTGCGCGGGGCGTACAACGGCTGTCCCGGGCCCACGTTGTAGGAGGCGGGCTCGTCGAGGAGGAGGCTCGATGGGGTGTAGCCGCGGTCGATCGCCGCGGTGAAGACGATGGGCTTGAATGCCGAGCCGATCTGCCGCGGCGCCTGGACGGCCCGATTGAACTTGCTTCTCGCAAAGTCGGATCCGCCGACCATCGCCTTGATCTGTCCCGTCCGATTGTCGATGACGAGCACGGCGCCTTCGACAATCGGAAACTGCTCGAGCCGTACGGTCAGCAGGCCGCGCGGTTCGTCGAGGGTGAGGACCTCGACCTCGATGAGATCGCCCGTGCGCACGAGATCGGCCGCGCGTGTGCGGCCGGTCCACTGGATCGACGTCCGCGTGAGATCGGCCTCGTACCGTCCGACACGGACGCGCATCGCGCCGCCAGCAGGCGCCGGATCGGCCTGGGCCCTCCTGCGCTTGACAGGAGCGCGTTCGCGGCCGTCGCTGATGACGAGCGCCGGGACGATGTCTCCCGCCTGAATCGGCCGGTCCCATCTCCGGTCTCGGTAGGTGCCAGGGTCGATGTGCTCGGCCGCGAGGTTGCGGGTCGGCTTCCGGAAGCCTCGGCGCTTGTCCACCTGTCGAATGCCCCGGTCGAGTGCGCGCGCTGCCGCCTGCTGCAGATCGACGTCAAGGGTCGTGTAGACGGACATGCCGGCTTCGTACAGCTCGCGGGCGCCGTACCGGTGCTCCAGGTACTTGCGGACCTCTTCGACGAAGTACGGGGCGGTCGCGGTGCCGGCGGTCGCCATCGGGACGACAACGATGGGTTTTGCCTTGGCGGCGTCAGCGTCCGCCTGCGTGATGTAACGCTCGTCCGCCATGCGCTGCAGCGCGTAGTTCCGCCGCTGCATCGCCCACTTCTCGTTGACGAAGGGACTCTCGCGCTCAGGCAGCTGCAGAATGCCGGCGATGAGCGCCGCCTCTTCGAGTGTCAGGTCCTTGATGGGCTTCCCGAAGTACAGCCGCGATGCCGCCTCGACACCATACGCGCCGTGGCCCAGGTTCATCTGGTTGCAGTACATCGTGAAGATCTCGTGCTTCGTGTACCGCTTCTCAATCTGAATCGCGAGCAACGCCTCCTTGACCTTGCGCTCGACCGACTTCTCCGGTCTCAGGAACAACTTGCGGGCCAGCTGCTGCGTCAGCGTGCTGGCGCCGTACGTCCGTCGCATCACGATGTTCTGGAACACCGTGACACCCAGGCGCGTGAAGTTGATGCCGAAGTGCTTGTCGAAATCAGCGTCTTCGGCCGAGAGAATCGCCTGGCGGAGCAACGTCGGAATCTCGTCGTACTTCACCATGACGCGCCGCTGCGTGGCGAACTCGCCAATCAGCCGGTTGTCCGACGCGTAGATGCGCGTGATCGTGCCCGGACTGTACTGGTCCAGCGCAGAGACCTGAGGCAGATCCCCTGAATAGGCGGCGACCACGCCGGTCACGATGCCGAGCACCGCCGCGATCACGAAGAGCGCGGCGATGCCAGCTTGTCGGGCGAGCGACGGGCGCACAGGCGCCCTGGCAGGTCTGGTTCGGGCCATTTACTCCGGACGACCGCCGCGGCCGCGGCCTGGAGGCGATGTGCCCCGGCTCGGCGGCGGCTGCGTGGCTGATCCGGGATTGTATCGCGAAGACGGGGCGGCCGGCCCGCCACCCGGCGAGGGCGCGGGTCTCGGTGCGGCCGACGGGCTGGGCTCGGGCCTCGGGCCGATGTCGGGTGCCGAGCGACTGGTCGGACCGGATTCGACCCGCGGGGCTGGCGCCGATTCGACGCGCGGCATCGGTCGGGATTCAACCCGCGGGGCTGGCGCGGATTCGGCCCGCGGCATCGATCGGTATTCAACGCGCGGGGCCGGCGCGGATTCGCCCCCCGGCATCGATCGGTATTCAACCCGCGGGGCTGGCGCGGATTCGGCCCGCGGCATCGATCGGTATTCAACGCGCGGGGCTGGCGCCGATTCGGCCCGCGGCATCGGTCGGGATTCGAGGCGTGGCGACGAAGAAGGGACTGGCAGACGTTCACCCGACGTCGGCCCGGCCGATCGCTGTCGCGCGGAGGCGCGTTCGCCCGCATCTCCGGGCACCCGAGGCGCAGCCTCTGGCAAGGGGCGTCGGCCCACCCGCTCGGCACTGCCGGATGCGGCTGCAGGGTCGGATCGTCGGCCTGAACTCCAGCCGCTCTGCTGCGCTTGTCGTTCAGTGGCCGAGATGCCGCCATTCGGCCCGCCGCCCGCCGGAGCGCCGGGGACCGTACGCCGGAGGTAGGGTCCTGGCGCCGGCGCCGCCTGCGGCGATCGTGCTTCCGCCCGCTGCGGGCGCTCCGTCTGGCCGCGCATCTCGGCGCGTGGCGCTTCTGATATCGCTGAGCGCTGCTGTGCGCGATCGCCCCGGCCCGGCAGACCAGCGCCGCGAGGGCCGCTCGACGGCGGAGCGGCCTCGGTTCGCGCCGTGGCGGTGATCGCCCGTCCGCGAGGCACCGCGTGCCCAACCTCCGGTGAACGGCGGCCAGCGACGAAGGCGGAACGCGTCTGGCTATCGAGGCGGCGAGGGTCGACGGCCACGTGCGACGCGAAGACGGGGGAGCCGAAATGGCGTCGCGGAATCACCGTCCATCCGGGCCAGCCGTTGTGCAGGCCGCCGTACACGCCGGGTACGCCCCAGTGGCCGAACACGGGAGAGTCGTTCCAGCCAAGCGGGCACCAGCTGACGTAGTCCCCGCCGAGCGCCCAGTACACAAAGGACGGCGCCCAGGAGCGCGCCGGAATCCAGTACCAGCCGTGTCTCACCGAGAATCCCCAGCGCCCGTAATGATGCGTCGGCCATCCCCACGGATCACCCGCGATCCAGAACGAATCCCACTGATCGTATTGGCGCCAGTAACCCACCGAATAGGGGCGCCAGTCGGCCGAGACGGTTGGAAACCACACGTAGCCGCTGGACTCGTCGATCCGCCACGTGCCGTACCGATCAAAGGTCCTCGAGTAGGGTTCAAGATCCTGCGGCAGGAAGTAGGCCGATGTCGAGCCGAGCTGGGCTTCGCGCCTGGCCGCGCTCCATCGGTCGAACTCATCCCATCGGGCAGAGTTGAAATACTGCGGCTGGCCGGGCGCCTCGCCGTCGCGCGCCATGGACCGCTCGCCGGCGCGCACGTTGACCGAGCCGACATCGTTGGCGAATGTGGCGTCGCCGCGCACCACGGCGAGCTCCGTGGTGTTCGCGTCGGCGGCGTTGACCGCGGTCACGCGATACTCGCCAGGACCGTTGGTCTGGACCGAGGCCGCTGGCGCGTCAAGCTGGTACACCACCGCCCGCGACGGATTACGCGCGCCGATCACGACGATGATGAGGCGACCCTGAAGCAGGCGGATCAGATCGCCGGCGAGGACGTCAGCCGTCGTGCCTTCGTCAATGTGGAGGAGTGATCCGTCGCCGAGCATGATCTCGGCGCGCCCGCGCTCGGTGCGGATGCGATCCCCATCAAGCAGCGGGACGTTTTCGACAGCGGGCTCCGAGCGACCCTCGCGATCGAGAAACACCTGTCCCTCGACAACCGACAGATGAGCTGGAGGAGGAGTGGCGTCGGGTGCGGGCGCCAACTGCGCGAGCACGGACGGCGCACTCGTGAGCGCGGAAAGAGATACCCACAGACAAACGCGCAGGAGCCTGGTCATGTGACCCTCAATGATGCGCCGGAATCCCGGGGCGAGTGGGATTCCCGGTCTGTAGGCAGGCAAGTTCACAATAGCACGAGAGTGGCAGCGTTTTCAACGACAGGAGCCGACGGACGCGATAACTGGCCGATTCAAGAAAGGTATTGACATGGAAACGCTAAGATTTTATGATTGCTGATGCCTAATATATTGAGTTAGGCATTGCATGGAGCCGCGGGGGCTCTGGCTTTCAACCTCAAGGCGGGGATATCAACATGAGCAAGATTATCGGAATCGATCTGGGGACCACGAACTCGGTCGTCGCTGTCATGGAGGGCGGAGAGGCCGTCGTCATCACCAACGCCGAAGGTGGCAGGCTCACGCCAAGCGTGGTCGGATTCAGCAAGACCGGCGAGCGCCTCGTGGGGCAGGTCGCCAAGAGGCAGGCCGTGACCAACCCGGAGAACACGGTGTTCTCCATCAAGCGGTTCATGGGACGACGATTCGAGGAAGTCAGCGAAGAAATGAAGATGGTGCCGTACCGCGTGGTGCGCGACGGGGACCACGTGGTCGTGCAGGTGCAGGCGTCGGGCAAGGACGAGCGCCTCGCGCCGGCGCAGGTGTCGGCCATGGTGCTGCAGAAGCTGAAGAAGGCGGCCGAGGAGCATCTGGGCCAGCCGGTCACCAAGGCCGTCATCACCGTCCCGGCGTACTTCAACGACGCGCAGCGCCAGGCCACCAAGGAGGCAGGCACGATTGCCGGCCTCGAGGTGATGCGCATCGTCAACGAGCCCACGGCGGCGGCGCTGGCCTACGGGCTCGACAAGAAGAAGGACGAGACGATCGCGGTGTACGACTTTGGCGGCGGCACCTTTGACATCTCGATCCTGGAAGTCGGCGAGGGCGTGGTCGAAGTGAAGTCGACCAACGGCGACACGCATCTTGGCGGCGACAATCTCGACCAGCGCATCATCGAGTGGGTGGCGGCCGAATTCAGGAAGAGCGACGGGATCGACCTGACGAAGGATCGGATGGCGCTGCAGCGGCTCCGCGAGGCCGCCGAGAAGGCCAAGATGGAACTGTCGACCGTGATGGAGAGCGAAATCAACCTGCCCTTCATCACCGCCGACGCGGCAGGCCCCAAGCACCTGCAGATGAAGATCACCCGGGCGAAGTTCGAGCAGCTGGTCGAAGATCTGCTGCAGAGGACGGTCGGGCCGGCCAAGCAGGCATTGGCCGACGCCGGGGTGCAGCCGTCGCAGATTGACGAGGTCGTGCTGGTCGGCGGGTCCACCCGCATTCCTCGCGTGCAGCAGATCGTGCGCGACGTGTTCGGCAAGGAGCCGCACAAGGGCGTCAATCCCGACGAGGTGGTCGCGGTCGGCGCGGCGATCCAGGCTGGCGTCCTGGCCGGCGAGGTGAAGGACCTGCTCCTGCTCGACGTCACGCCGCTGTCGCTCGGCATTGAGACACTGGGCGGCGTGCTGACGACGCTGATTCCGCGCAACACGACGATTCCGACGCGCAAGAGCGAGGTGTTCTCTACCGCGGCCGACAGTCAGTCGAGTGTCGAGGTTCACGTGCTGCAGGGAGAGCGGCCGATGGCGCGCGACAACCGCACACTCGGGCGGTTTCACCTCGACGGCATTCCGCTCGCGCCGCGCGGTGTTCCGCAGATCGAAGTCACCTTCGATATCGACGCCAACGGCATCGTCAACGCCTCGGCCAGGGACAAGGGCACCGGCAAGGAACAGAAGATCACCATTACTTCGTCGAGCGGCTTGAGCAAAGACGAGGTCGATCGCATGATGCGCGAGGCCGAGGCGAACGCCGCCGACGACAAGAAGCGCAAAGAGGAGATCGAATCTCGCAACCAGGCGGACCAGGCGGTGTACGCGGCGGAGAAGATGCTCAAGGAGACCGGCGACAAGCTCAGCGCCGCCGACAAGCAGCCCGTTGAATCCGCGATGGACGAGGTGAAGAAGGCGCTCGAGAAGAACGACGCAGCCGCCATCAAGAGCGCGATGGAACGGATGACCAGCGCGCAGCACAAGCTGGCCGAGGTGCTTTACAAGCAGGCCGCGCCTGGGCCCGAACCGACCTCGGACGGCGGGGCGGCGCCGGGGTCTGAGCCGCCGAAAAGCGACGTCATCGACGCCGAAGTCGTGGATGACGGGAAGAAATAGAGGTCGGTCCTGGGCGTTATGGACTTGTACGAACTGCTCGGCGTGCCTCCGACCGCCGGTCTTGACGAGATCAACCGGGCGTACCGGCGGCTGGCGCGCCGGTACCACCCGGACGTCAATCCGGGGGACCGGACCTCGGCGGTCCGTTTCCGGGCCATCTTCGACGCGCACGAGGTGCTGGCCGATCCGGATCGCCGGCGGGAATACGACCTGATCGGGGGCGCGGGCGTCGTCGTCGAGGCGGCGGCGACGTTCGGGTTCGATGGTTTTGATTTCTCGGTGCACGCGGCGGACGGGTCGGCGGCGTCGACGTTTGGCGACTTGTTTGCCGATGTGATCCACGACGCGGTGAGCGGCCCGGCTGAGACGCCGACGCCGGGCGCGGATCTGCACTTGACCGTGTCGATCGGGTTCGAGGAGGCGTTCCGGGGCGCCGAGAAGACGCTGACCGTCATCCGCCGGGATGTGTGTCGCGGATGTCGGGGTCGCGGCGTACAGCCCGTGGCCGAAGCGGCGTGCGCCTCGTGCCGGGGCGCGGGCACGGTTCACACGGCCCGCGGCCACATGATGTTCACGAAGACCTGCGGCCGGTGCGGGGGAAGCGGCCTGCTTCGGCATGCCCCCTGCGGCCTGTGCCATGGCCTGAGCGTCGAATCGCGCAGCGAGACCACGACGCTGACGATTCCGCCCGGGGTGAGCCCCGGCGAGCAGATGCGCGTGCCGGGCCTGGGGCACGCGGGCACTCGCAGCGCCACGGCCGGGGACCTGTATGTGACCGTGCAGGTGGCGCCGCACCCGGTGTTCAGGCGCGAGGGCGACGACCTGTATGTGACGGTTCCGGTGGCGGTGCACGAGGCGGCGTTGGGCGCCCGCTTTGACATTCCGACCCTCGACGGCCCGGCGCGGCTTCGGGTGCCGCCGGGCACCCAATCGGGACAGCGGTTCCGGCTCCGCGACCGGGGCGTGCCGTCGTCGCGCACGGGCCGGCGTGGCGATCTGTTTGTGGAGATCAGGATCGTGCTGCCGCCGGTGCTGGACCAGCGGTCGAGAGAACTGCTGCACGAATACGGGCTCGTCAATACCGAGGATGTTCGCGCGGACCTCTGGCGTGACGCGTCAGCGGCGTCGCCGCGCATGCGGATCGGCGGATGAAGGGAGACGACGATGGCCACCAGGAAGAGCTCCGGCGCCGGCAACGCCTACTACATGATCAGCGCGGTGGCCCAGAAGTACAGCATTCATCCCCAGACGCTGCGGATGTACGAGCGGGAAGGCCTCCTCAAGCCGTCGCGCACCGACGGCAACACCCGCTTGTACTCGGATGACGATCTTCAGCGCCTCGAGACCATCCTGTCGCTGACACGCGACCTGGGCGTCAACCTGGCTGGCGTCGAGATCATTCTCAACATGCGGCAGAAAATGGAGGACATGCAGCACGAGGTCAACGAGTTCATGGAGTACGTCAAGCGCGAACTCGCCCGCGGGCTTGGCGATTGGGAACAGCGGCTCAATACCGCCCTCGTGCGGTCGACGCCTGCCGATATCGTGCGCGGCGCCCCGGTGGCGCCCCCTGCCGCGCCTGCCGCAAAGCCTGGCGAGTCCGGACCGGAGAAGTCCGGCCGATAGGCGCGCGGCCCGCGGCATCTCTCAGCGGACACGCGCTCGCCGCGATTCCGGCGGGAGTATGATTCCCTCGTGACGAAGCGGACCGACAACGCGGCGGCCGAGGCCGGGACGCTTCACGCCTACCTGCGCGACATCAGCAGGCTGCCGCGCATGACCGTGGATGAAGAGCGGGCAGCCGGCGCCCGCATTCAGCAGGGTGATGAACAGGCGCTGAACCGCCTCGTCGAAGCCAATCTGCGCTTCGTCGTCAGCCACGCCAAGCGGTACCGCGGCCTCGGCGTGGCGTTCCTCGATCTGATCCACGAAGGCAATCTCGGTCTGATCGAGGCGGCGCGCCGGTTCGACCCCTCGCACAACGTGAAGTTCATCTCGTACGCGGTGTGGTGGATTCGCCAGGCGATCGTGCATACCTTGTCGGATCAGGGTCGGATTGTCTCGCTGCCCGAGAGGCTGTCCGGCCCGGCGGCAAGACTCGCCCGCCACCTCTCGGCGCTGTCGACCGAACTCGATCGTCCGCCGACCATGCTCGAGCTGGCCGACGACCTCGACATCTCGGAATCCGATGCCGGCGCCCTGATGCAAATCAGCGGAGACGACGTGTCGTTGAGCGATCGAACCGGACGAGCCGACGAAGGGCGTGGACGCGAAGTCGGCGACCTGCTGCCCCAGAAGATCGAGCCCCCGGTGGAAGAGGCGCTCGTGCACGAGGCCGTGCTCGAGCAGTTGAAGCTGGCCATCAAGCAGGAACTGAGCGAGAACGAGCGCAACGTGATGCTCATGCGTTTCGGCCTCGACGATGGCGACGCGAAGACCCTGCAGGACATCGGCGATCGGCTGGTTCCGCCGGTTTCGCGTGAGCGGGTCCGTCAGATCGAGGCGCGTGCCAAGGAAAAACTGCGGCGCTCGACACGCCTGCGGGGGATGAGGAGTGCGTTGAACGGACGCATCCGGTAGTCAGCAACCTGCAGTCAGCAGCGGCGCACTGAGGAGAACCCGGTGCCGGATCAAAGGTCTTGCTTCCGGCCCGTGTCTACTGTCTACTGTCTACTGTCTACCGACGACTGGCCCCTGACGACTAACCACGAACCACCGCGTGTGACTGACCCCGGATGATCTGCCCTGTTTGCGACGGTACCGGCTGGAAGATGGTGGAACGCGACGGCGTGCGGCGCGCGACGCGCTGCGACTGCTGGCGCGAGCAGTTGACATCGCGTCTGGTTGCCGACGCGCGCATTCCTCGACGGTACCAGCACTGTGATCTCGGAAACTTCCGGGCGTACAACGAGTCGCTCAGCCGCGCGAGGGTCCGGGCCGTCAAGCTGGCCGAACTGTTTCCGGTGGTCGATCGGGGCTTGTTTCTTGAGGGCCCGCCCGGCGCCGGCAAGACCCACCTCGCCGTGGCCGTGCTGCGCCAGGTCGTGGCGACGCGTGGGGCCCGGGGCCTGTATTACGACACGCGCGACCTGCTGCGCGTGATCCGCAGCACCTACAATCCGGTGGTGCGCACCACCGAGATCGAAGTGCTCCGCCCGGTGATGACCGCCGAACTGCTGGTGCTGGACGATCTCGGCGCCGAGAAGACCTCGGAGTGGGTTGAAGAGACCCTGTCGCTCATCGTCAATACGCGTTACAACGAACGGCGGCCCACCATCTTCACGTCGAACTACGAGGCCCAGCCCGACGAGACCGACCCGAATTCGCTGCTCTGCCGGATCGGCTTCCGGATGTACTCGCGGCTGCACGAGATGTGCGAGTTCGTGGCCCTCGATGCCGCCGATTACCGCGACGAAGGCGCGCAGTACAGCGACGAGGATCTGGTCGCGAAGTGGAAGCTGAAGCGCCAGGGCAAGCGAGGTCGCGTGGCCGCCGTCCGTCCGACGCCCGCCCGGGCGCAGCTGCAGGATTCGAAAGCCGATCTCAAGTGGCCCGGCGGCCGGGCCGGGACCAGCTAGCCTCTGGCCGCGATGGCGCCGCTCGGTCTCTACATCCACGTGCCCTTCTGCAGGCGCATCTGCAACTACTGCAACTTCAACCGCCGCCTGTTCGACGACCCGCTCAAAGCCCGGTACGTCGCAGCCGTGCGGGCGCACATCGAGCGCGTGGCGTCCGGCATCACTCACGCTGCCCCGCGGGCAGCCGACACGATCTACTTCGGGGGCGGCACCCCGTCGCTGCTCTTGCCGGCAGAGATCGCGTCCATCATCGACGGCTGTCGGCAGGCCTTCAACGTCGCGGCGGACGCGGAAGTCACGATGGAAGTGAACCCCGACACAGCCTCGCCGGAGGCGTTATCGGGATATCGTGCCGCCGGCGTCAATCGCCTGAGTATCGGCGTGCAGTCGTTTCGAGATGACGAACTGATGCGGCTGGGGCGGATCCACGATCAGGCCCGCGCGCGCCGTGCGATCGTCGAGGCCCGGGCTGCCGGGTTCGACAATGTCAGCATCGATCTGATGATGTGGCTGCCAGGGCAGAGCCTCGCAGACTGGAGGCAATCGATCGAGGGTCTCGTCTCGGTGGCCCCCGACCATGCGTCCCTGTACATGCTCGAGTTGTATCCCGACGCACCGTTGCGTGAGGAGATGGCCCGCGCGCATCTGTCGCAGGCGCCAGATGACGACGCGGCCGAGATGTACGAACTGGCCATGGAGATGGCCGAAGCGGCTGGGCTCGCGCAGTACGAGATTTCGAATGTCTCGCGGCCGGGGTTCGAGTCGAAGCACAATCTGAAGTACTGGAGGGACGGCGAGTGGTTCGGCTTCGGCCCGGGCGCGCATTCGACCGTCGGCGGCGTCCGCTGGAAGGCCGTGTCGGCGACCGAACAGTTCGTCTCCGCCATTGAAGCCGGGTCCGACGTCCAAACAGACCGACGGGTGCTCTCGCCCGAGGATCGCTGGCAGGAAGCCCTGATCACCGGGCTCCGGCTGGTGGATGGCGTGGGCGTCGGCGACCTGCTCCGCACATACGGGCTTGATCTCTGGGCCCGATATGGCGATCATCTTGTGCCGTATCTGGAGGCGGGCCTCCTTCGGCACGAGGAGGGCCGGCTTCGGCTCAGCCGGCAGGGGATGCTGCTGGCCAACGAAGTGCTTGCGGTTTTCATCTAGGCAGCAGGTACGCTACAGTATCGGGATTCGCACGTTACAACACGCCTATCGCCAAGGAGGCTCAGAAATGCTCTCGACGTGGATGCCACGTGCTGCCGGATGGCGGCGCATCGTAATTGGATTGACGCTGACCCTGGCCGCCCTGGCGGTTTCGGTTGGCCCCGCGCACGCGCAGGCGGCTACCGCGCCACAGGCCGCGCCGCAGGCGGCGGCCCCGCCCGCCCAGGCTGCCCCGGCGGCCCGCGTGTTCACCGGCGATCTCGGCATGATGTTCAACGTGATCAAGCCCGACAAGACCGAGGATTTCGAAAAGGTCATCGCGAAGTTGAAGGAGGCGCTGGCCAAGAGCGAGGACCCGGTGCACAAGGAGATGGCCAAGGGCTGGCGCGTGTACAAGAACCCCGAGCCGATTGCCGGCGGCAACTTTCTTTATGTGTTCGTCGTGGACCCGGTCGCCAAGGACGCCGATTACACGCTGTCGAAGATCCTCAACAAGGTCTTTCCGGCCGAAGTGCAGGAACTCTTCAAGATCTACAGCGCGTCGTTCGCTGGCGGCGTCACGCTGCAGAACTACAAGCTGATTGCCGACATGAAGTAGTCCGCCGGTCGACGGGGCGCCGCATCGCGCCCCGTCATCGCGCGCGCCCCGACCTCAGAACTTGACGTTGACACCCGCGTAGACGCGCTGGCGCGTCGAGGTGTCGGCGGTCATCGAGTTCCTGAGCGTGATCACCCGATAGTCGATCCGCA
>Ga0315273_10000640_pt1 | contig 37670 bp, 31 predicted proteins | sample YL17G02_0_MG_FD_205753 | JGI IMG/M metagenome (GOLD analysis project Ga0315273, IMG submission 205753) | Sediment microbial communities from Yellowstone Lake, YNP, Wyoming, USA - YL17G02_0 | ecosystem: Environmental > Aquatic > Freshwater > Lake > Sediment | place: USA: Wyoming | collected...
GCGTCCGCCTCGCCGGGCTTCTTGGTCTTCTGGCCGAACCGGTGGTTGACCTCCCGGGCCAGCTCGCCCACCTCCTCGGCCAGGCGGGCCATGTTGGTCAGCGGGTCGAAGTATCCTTCCTCGAACTGGCTGATCCAGGCATCCACGCGGCGCTGGGCGTCGTTCAGGGTCATCGGGGCGGCTGGTTGGGGTGGATCCGTGGCGGGAGGAGACCCCTCGCCAATCGCTCCGAAACATAGCATCTTCTCCCGACCCCCCCGCGCTCACACTCCCAGTCCTGGTTTTCCCATGCGCGCACGCGACCGCATCCTGGCCAATCTCGAGGACCTCTACCGCGAAACCTACGAACGCGCGCGCGAGGCGGGCGATCAGCGCCGGGTCGAGGAGCTGGACGCGGCCTACGTACGCGACCAGTTGATGCTGGAGATCCTGCTCGACATCCGTGACCTCTTCTCGGTGGCCCCCGCCGCCACGGCCAAGGGCTCGACGGCGCTGGAACAGCTCGAGTCGCTCCGCCGGCTCACCAAGCTCCGTTAGGACCATGCGACTCATGCCGAACATCCAGGCGCTTCACGCCCGCGACTGCCTCCCCGCCGTGCGCCTGCTCGCCGGCCTGCTGCTGGCCTGTGCTCCGGCGCCGGAAGCCACACTGGTCGCGTACGGACGGGTTTGGACCGGCAATCCGGACCAGCCCTGGGCGGGCGGGGTGGCCATGCGGGGAGACACGATCCTGGCGGTGGGTGACAGCAATGACATTGCCCGGTACGTCGGGAAGCAGACCCAGGTCCTCGCTGCCGCGGGCGCGATGGTGGTGCCCGGCTTCATGGATGGCCACACCCATTTCATGGACGGCGGGTTCCAGCTCGCGAGCATCGACCTCCGGACCGCAAACTCCCCGCGTGAGATGATCGCGATGGTCAAGGCGTTCGCCGCCGAGCGGAAGCCGGGCGAGTGGATTTACGGGGGCGACTGGGACCACGAACGCTGGCCTGGCGCGCCGCTCCCGACCCGGAACTGGATCGACTCGGTCACGCCCGACAATCCGGTGTTCGTCACGCGCCTCGATGGACACATGGCGCTGGCGAACACCGCCGCGCTCCGGGCGGCCGGCGTCACCCGCGCCACGAAGGATGTGCCGGGCGGCGAGATCGTGCGCGACCCCCGCACCGGTGAGCCGACCGGCATCCTCAAGGACAACGCACAGATTCCCGTATACGCCGCGATGCCGCGGCCGTCCGAGGCGCAGATGGACGCCGCATTGGCCCGGGCGGTGGCCTTCGCCGGCAGCAAGGGCGTGACCGCGGTCAACTACATGAGCGCCTGGCCCTACGCGCTCGGCGCGTTCCAGCGCGCCCGCGCCGCGGGCACGCTGACGGTCCGCACCAAGATGTTCTTCCCCATCGACCAGTGGCGCTGGGTGGCGGACACCGTGGCCAAGGTCGGCCCCGGTGACGACTGGCTCCGGATCGACGGGGTCAAGGGCTACATGGACGGCTCCCTCGGTTCGACCACCGCGCTGCTCTTCGAGCCGTATCGGGACGCGCCGACCACCCGGGGCCTCGAGACGACTCCGCTGGACTCCATCCGCCGGTGGGTGCAGTCGGCCGACTCCGCGCGGCTTCAGGTGGCGGTGCACGCCATCGGCGACCGCGCCAATGCGCTGCTGCTCGACGCGTACGACTCGGTGGCCGCCGCCAACGGGCCGCGGGACCGGCGCTTTCGCATTGAGCACGCGCAGCACCTGCGCCCCCAGGACATCACGCGGATCGCCCAGACGGACGTCATTCCCTCGATGCAGCCGGCCCACATCATCGACGACGGGCGGTGGGCCGCAAAGCGCGTCGATAGTACCCTGCTCCAGACGACGTACGCCTTCCGCGACCTGGTCGACCAGGGGGCGCATCTCGATTTCGGCTCCGACTGGACCGTCGCGCCGCTCGACCCGCTGATTGGCATCTACGCAGCGGCCACCCGGCGGACCAACGACGACAAGAATCCGGGCGGTTGGTTTCCGGCGCAGAAAGTCACGGTGGAAGAGGCGCTACGGGCCTACACCGCGGAGAACGCCTACGGGGTTTTTGCTGAGGGGCGACGGGGCGTGCTGAAGCCGGGCGCGCTCGCCGACCTGGTCCTGCTCGACCGGGACATCACGGCGATCGACCCCGTGGACATCCCCAATACGCAGGTCCTGGCCACCGTGGCCGGCGGCCAGGTGGTGTACCGGGCGCCGTGAGGGCGCAAAGGTTCCGGCACCGCTTTCTCCCTCGCAGGGGGGGAGGTATCTTGCAGGAGCCGGGTGAGTCCGGCCCGTCTCCGTCTCCACCGAGGGTGAAACCCTGATGGCTACACGCACCTCGGCGCCCGCCAAGAACGCACCGTCGTCCCGCCTCGACAAGGCGGAACTCCTCGAGATGTGCCGCCTGATCCTGCTTTCCCGCCGGATCGACGACCGCGAAATCCAGCTCAAGCGCCAGAACAAGATCTTCTTCCAGATTTCCGGTGCCGGGCACGAGGCCGTCCTGGTGGCGGCCTCCAAGGTGTTCCGCCCCGCCTACGACTGGTTCTACACCTACTACCGCGACCGGGCCCTCTGCCTCGGCCTCGGCATGACCGCCACCGAGCAGCTGCTTTCGGCGGTCGCAGCCGCCGACGACCCGAATTCCGGCGGCCGGCAAATGCCCTCCCACTGGGGGCACAAGGACCTCAATATCGTCTCGGCATCGAGCCCGACCGGCACCCAGTTCCTGCAGGCGGTGGGTTGCGCCGAGGCGTGGCTCCGGTCAAGCCGGGTCCCGGGGATCGCGACCGCCGACACGCCGTTTCAGGGCGACGAAGTCGTGTTCTGTTCCACCGGCGACGGCACGACCAGCCAGGGCGAGTTCTGGGAGTCGCTCAACACGGCCTGCAATCTCAAGCTCCCGGTGGTCTACCTGGTCGAGGACAACGGCTACGCCATCTCCACGCCGGTGGAGGTCAATACCGCCGGCGGTTCCATTTCGAAGTTGGTGGTCGGGTTTCCGGGCCTGTACATCCAGGAAGTGGACGGGTGCGATGTCCTGGCCTCCTACGACGCGCTGACGCGTGCGGTGGACTATTGCCGCCAGCGGAAGGGACCCGCGCTGGTGCACGCCAAGGTCATCCGTCCCTATAGCCACTCGCTGTCCGACGACGAAGTGAATTACCGGACGCCAGCCGAGCGGGAAGCGGAGGCCGAGCGGGACCCGGTCACGACGTTCCCGCGCTGGCTGGTGGCGCAGGGGATCGCCTCCGAAGCGGAAATCGAGCGGATCCGGCTGGCGGTGGCGGAGGAGGTCGATGTCGCCACGGACACCGCACTCGCGTCGCCGCAGCCGACGACGGATACGATCTACAACTTCGTCTATTCACCTGACGTAGACCCCACCTCCGACCAGTTCGACACCGAGGACGACCCGCATTTCACCGGCGAGCCGACCACGATGGTGGACCTGATCAACGGGTGCCTCAAGGACGAAATGGCGCGGGACCCGCGCATCGTGGTGTTTGGGCAGGACGTGGCCGACGTCAGCCGCGAGGCGCATCTCGGTGACGTGAAGGGCAAGGGCGGGGTGTTCAAGGTGACCTGGGGGCTGCAAAAGCAGTTCGGCAGCGACCGGGTGTACAACTCGCCGCTGGCCGAGGCCAACATCATCGGCCGCGCCATCGGGATGGCCACGCGGGGGATGAAGCCCGTCGTGGAAATCCAGTTCTTCGACTACATCTGGACCGCGTACATGCAGTTGCGCGACGAGCTGGCGCTCATGCGCTGGCGGTCCAACAACGCGTTCAGTTCGCCGGTCGTGGTGCGCGTCACCTACGGCGGGTACCTCAAGGGCGGGTCGGTCTATCACTCGCAGACCGGCGCCGCCATCTTCACGGGCGTGCCGGGGTTCCGGGTGGTGTGCCCCTCCACCGCGCTCGACGCCAACGGCCTCCTGCGGACCGCCATCCGCTGCGAAGATCCGGTCATCTTCCTCGAGCACAAGCACCTCTACCGCCAGACCTACAACAAGGCGCCCAATCCCGGCCCCAACTTCATGATCCCCTTCGGCAAGGCCAAGGTGGTCAAGGAGGGGACCGACGTGACCCTGGTGACCTACGGGGCGGTGGTGCAGCGGGCGCTTGTAGCTGCCAAGGAACTGGAGGAGACCACCGGTGTCAGTACCGAGGTCATCGACCTCCGCACCCTCAGCCCGGTGGACTGGGACACCGTGTACGCCTCGGTCCGCAAGACGAGCCGGGTCATCGTGGCGTATGAAGACTCACTGTCGTGGGGGTACGGCGCCGAGATCGCCGCCCGCATCGCCGACGAGGCCTTCGCCTGGCTCGACGCGCCGGTCCGCCGCGTGGCGGCCACCGACACCTTCGTGGCCTACGCCCCCGAACTCGAGGACGTTATTCTTCCGCAGGTGGAATCATTGCGCCAGGCGATGGCATCCATCGCCGCCTATTGATCTTCGGAGGCAGTATGACGGGAACGCTTGTTCGGGTCGGTCGCGTGACGGTCGCCGCAGTCGTTCTCCTCTCCCTTCCACTCCTCGTCCATGCGCAGGATTCCACGAACAAGGCCGCAGCCTCGGTCTATCAGAACCATCTCTACGACACGTTCCAGGCGTCGGTGGATTTCACCACCGTGCTCAACTATTCGAACGCCCGGGTGGATGGCAGCGGCGGCAGTGGCACCAACCTCGACCTCAGGTCGACCCTCGGCATCTCGGGCACTTCGGTGCAGCCGGCCCTCGGAATCCGGTGGAAACCCGGCCGCCGCACGGAATTTGACGCGGGGTACCAGTTCATCAACCAGTCCGGAACTCGCAGCGTCAGCGACAGCATTGTCATCGGCGACAACACCCTGGTCGGTGACCTCACACTCAACACGGCGGTCAGCTCAAATAACGCCTCGCTTCAGTTCAAGTACTCGATCTTCGCGGCCGAACGGCACAACATCGGCCTCGCGATCGGCTTAGGCGCGATCTTCTTCAACCTCGACCTCGACGGAACGGCGAGCGGCAGCTGCACCGGCCCGGACTGCGATACGAGCGGGTCAGGCTCGTTCGCCATTTCCAAGGGGCAGCCGATCCCCACGGGCGCCCTCGGTGTGTTCGGTCAGTGGCGGCTCGGAAACCGGTGGTATGTCGGAGCGGACGTGCGCGGCATCGGCGGACGGGTCGACCGATACGACGTCTCGATTTTCGAGGGCGACGTCGCCGCCCAGTACTTCCTGTCCGATCGGTGGGGGGTTGGTGCGGGCTGGTACTACACGGACGTGACGGTCGACGTGGCGCCAGTATCGGATCCATCGGTCGACGATCTTTCAGGGAAGGTGTCCTACAACTATTCGAGCCTGCGCCTGGGGATCGTTGCTGCGTTCTAGCGGGGACTCAAGAGTCTATTACCTCCTTGATTTCGCTGGCGGCGGCAATCGCGCCGTCCACGTCGCGTGACAGGGCCCGGGCCTGCTGGGTGGCGTTCGTAAGGTCGCCCAGCACGGCCCCCACGCCCGCGGACTTCAGCCGTAGCAGGTCGAAGCGCACGTTCTGCATGGCCAGGATGCAGGACTCGAGGTTGGCCGCCACCTGGTCCCGCCGGCTCCGCAACTCCGCCATCTGATTCTTCTGTCGCTCGAGCAATCCGATGCGGCGGGCCCGCTCCTCGTCGTCCGGCTCCCGCATGATCGCCACGATGCGTTCCTCGACCCGGCTGAAGCCGCCGGTCTCCAGATTCGCGTCCATCGCGTGCAGCGTCTTCCCCAGGTCGGTCGCCCGCGCAAAGAGTGCGTCAGCCGTCTGCACCACCTCCGGGAGCAACTTCTTTTCCGAAGCCGGCAGGCGCTCCATGAGCCCGAGAATCGCGATTCGGTCGCGGTAGAGCTGCTGGATCTGTGGCAGGCCCAGTCCGTAATCGGCCGCCGTTGGGGCGGGCATCAGGCGGGGCAGCTTGCCGCCGCTCGACGTGAGCTTGGTCTCGGCGGAGTCGTGGGCCGCCGGGCGGCTTAATACGTCGCGCCAGCTGTAGCCCGATTGCCAGAGGGTGGCGTAGCTCCGGAGCAGCGGAATGCCCATGCCGCCCAGCACGAAGAGGAACCAGGGGTTCCCGATGCCGGTGGCCACGTTGATCAGCAGGCAGCCGCCGCCGACGGCGGCCCAGCGGGCAAAGATGGCGCGGGTGCGCTGCACGACTTCCGGCTCGCCGGTATCGACCGGCGGGCGGTCCTTGTCCTTCTTGTCGACCTCCCACGCGAGGTCTCGCGGCGGGCGCACGGACCGGTTGCCCGCCCGGGCAAGGGCGCGTGGCTCGCCCGGCTGCCGGGCGGCGGTCGATCCGGCCAGCGGCCGCAGCGGCCGCTCGGCGGTGCCGCCGCGCGGCGAGGGACCGCCCGCCGAGCGCGGTGCCTTCCAGGCGGTGCCCGTCGGCCGGTAGCCCGTGACCGTGCGGGTTTCGAGGGCCCGCCGGAGCGAATCCGCCGATGGCCACCGATTTTCCGGATCTTTTTCGAGGCAGCGGCTGATGGCAAGGGACAGGTCTTCCGGCACCTCGGGCCGCTTCAGGCTCACCATCGGCGCCGGCTCGGTGATCTGCTTCATCAGGATGCCGGCTACGGTCGGTGCCTGGAAAGGAAGCTCTCCCGTCAGCATCTGGTAGGCCACGATGCCGAGGCTATACACATCGGAGCGGCCGTCGATGTCGCGCTCCCCGGCGGCCTGCTCTGGGCTCATGTAGGCGGGGGTACCGATGGCCACGCCGGCGCCGGTGAGCGTGGCGCCCGACCCGGCCGCGGAGAGCGCCTTGGCAATTCCGAAGTCGGTCACCATGACCCGCCCGCGAGTGCCCTCGAGCAGGATGTTGTCCGGCTTGATGTCGCGATGCACCACGGAGAAGGCGTGGGCGGCGCTCAGGGCGTCGGCCGTCTCCTTCATGATGCGGCGGACTTCCTCCATCGGGAGCTGGCCCCGCCGCTTGATCCGCTGGCCGAGCGACTCGCCGTCCACCAGGCCCATGACGAAGTACACAAGGCCGCCCCCCTCGGAGACGCCGTGGATCGGGACGATGTTCGGGTGGGACAGCCGGGCAGCCGTTTGCGCCTCCCGCATGAAGCGCTGCCGGATTTCGTCCTGGTAGGCGAGTTCCGGCGGAAGGACCTTGATGGCCACACGGCGCTGGAGCCGTTCATCTCGGGCCCGATAGACGACGCCCATCCCTCCCCGTCCGATCTCTCCTTCGATCGTGTACGCGTCGCCCAGTGCCGTACCAAGGCGGGCTGCGAGGGAGCCTTCGGAAGCTTCGGTCATCTGCGCTCGGATCCTCGGGCGTGGATGCAGCGTCATCATCGTACGGGAACACAACAATCTGTCGCCCTCGTTCCGATAGGGCAACAACCGGGACGCTTGCCAGGGCGGCCTGCCGAAGCGAACTCCCCCCTGTCGGATTGGCAGGGGTCGAGATCGTGACTGGGTGCGGGTGTTCCGTATTGCACCCAGCTTCCTCGTACGGAGTACCGCCACAAAGAGATTCCCGGACTGCAAGTGGCACGGTGGGTGCACTCTGGACGTGAATCACGTTCCCCGTCCTGCCAATTTCGCCCTCCGAGGTCGGGGGCTGAGAGGAATGCTGCAATGTCCGAACGTCTGGCGATCCCCGTACTGCCCCTCCGCGATGTGGTGCTCTTTCCCGGCGTCACCGCGCCGATCGGCGCCGGCCGACCGGGCACCCTGCGCGCCATCGAGGCCGCCCTGGCCACTCCCGACAAGCTGGTGTTTGCGGTCTCCCAGCGGGAAAACGTCGAACATGTGAGCCCGGAAAATCTCTACACGATCGGCACTATCGCGCGCATCGGCCAGCTCCAGCGTGGGCTGGCCGGCATGCAGCTTCTCCTGCACGGGGAACGGCGCGGGATCGCCATGCATGTGGTCGAAAAGGACGGGTTCCTTCACGCCGTGGTCCGAGAGGCCGAAGAACTCGCGCCCCTCAATTCGGAAGACCCCGCCTTCCTGGCGCTCCATAGGGAGGCCCGCACCCGCGCCGCGGAGTTGGGGCAGAAGTCGGGGCTGCCCGAGGAGGTCATCCAGCAGGTGCTGGCCGGTGTGCATGACGCCGGGCGGCTCTCGGACCTCGTCGCCGGGTACCTCGACATCACGCCGGTCCAACGGCAGACCCTGTTGGAAACGCTCTCGGTTGAGGATCGGCTCCGCCGCGTACTCGTTCACATCCAGCGCCAGATCGGCCTGGTGGACGCCCAGGAAGACATCAAGTCGCAGGTGCAGGAAGAACTCGGCGAACGCCAACGGGAAATGTTCCTGCGCGAGCAGCTCAAGACCATCCGGCGCGAACTCGGGGAGGACACCGAGTCCGACGACATGGATGAGCTACGCACCAACCTGGCCGCGCTGGAGTTGCCCGCCGACGCGCGTCGTGAGGTGGACCGCGAACTCGGGCGCCTTGGCCGCATCGCGCGGGAGTCGATGGAGTCGCAGGTCATCCGGACCTATCTCGAGACCATTCTCGAGCTGCCGTGGAGCGCCCGCAGCGAGGAGCACCTCGACCTGGCCGAAGCGCAGCGGATCCTGGACGAGGACCACTACGCCCTCGGCGACGTGAAGGATCGGGTATTGGAGTTCCTGGCCGTTCGGCAACTGCGTGAGGCGGGAAAGCGGGAAAGCGTGGAAGCGGAAAAGCTTGAGGGAGAATCCCTCGCTGGCGCCGCGGAAATCGCAGCGGCGCCCGCTCCGTCACCTCCCCGCGTCCCCGCTTCCCCGCCCGTTCGCGGCGAAGCCGCGAAGGGTCCCATCCTCCTCTTCGTCGGACCGCCGGGCGTCGGCAAGACTTCGGTGGCCAAGTCCATCGCCCGCGCCATGGGGCGGAAGTACGTTCGCATTTCGCTCGGTGGCGCGCGCGACGAGGCCGACATCCGCGGTCACAGGCGCACCTACGTCGGAGCCATGCCGGGTCGGATCCTCAACGGGATGCGACAGGCCGGCACCCGAAACCCGGTCTTCCTTCTCGACGAGGTGGACAAGCTTGGGGTGTCCTTCCAGGGAGACCCGGCGGCCGCCTTGCTCGAGGTGCTCGACCCGGCGCAGAACGACTCATTCGTCGATCACTACCTCGGGGTGCCCTTCGATCTGAGCGAGGTGCTGTTCATTGCCACGGCCAACATCTCGCAGAACATCCCCGCGCCGCTGCTCGATCGCATGGAAACCGTGGAGTTCAGCGGCTACACTGAGCGCGAAAAGCTCGTCATCGCCCGCAACTTCCTGGTTCCGCGCCAGCTGGAGGAAAACGGCCTGTCCGGTGCGCAAATCGACATCACCGACGCCGCCATGCAGGAAGTCATTTCCAGCTACACCCGCGAGGCGGGCGTCCGGCAGCTGGAGCGGGAGCTGGGAAAGCTGTCGCGCAAGGTGGCCCGGCGGATCGCCGCCCACGAGGTCGACCGGCTCACCGTGGACCAGCAGGTCGTAGACGACCTCCTCGGCCGTCCGCGGGTGTTCCCGGAGCGGGCCGCACGCGAGGACCAGGTCGGCGTCGCCACCGGCATGTACTACTCGCCCACCGGCGGCGACATCATGTTCGTCGAGGCGTCCACCATGCGCGGCAAGGGTGAGCTGACCCTCACCGGCCAGTTGGGCGACGTGATGAAGGAGTCCGCCCGGGCCGCGTGGACCTACGCCCGCTCCCATGCCGCGGGCCTGCACATCAAGGAGGACATGTTCGACCGGGACCTGCACATTCATGTCCCGGCCGGGGCCATCCCGAAGGACGGGCCCTCGGCGGGTGTCACGATGGCCACGGCGCTGGTGTCGGCGCTTTCCGGCCGGCCGGTGCGCAACGACATCGCCATGACCGGCGAAATCACGCTCCGGGGTCACGTCCTGCCGATCGGAGGCGTCAAGGAGAAGGTGCTCGGGGCGGTCCGCGCGGGCATCTTGCGGATCGTCCTGCCCCGCAAGAACGAGCCTGACCTCGAGGACCTGCCCGAGGAAGTGCGAAAACTGATCGAGGTGTTTCCGGTGGACAGCCTGGGCGAAGTGCTCGCCCTGACACTGCGCGGGGCATCACTGCGGGAAGGTCGGCTGCTGTTCGGCGACGAGAATCCGCGCGACGTCGCCCCACTGGTGGAGCGCTTCGCGCACTGATCGGTCAGTCGGCGTTCACCCGCATGAAGGCTTCCGCGATGTCCTGAATGCCTGCCTGGAGCTCGTCCAGGCGGGCCGCCGTCCAATGGGGCTCGCTCTGCAGCAGACGCTCCATTTCCCGGGCAATCGTGCTGACCTGGGGAAATCCATAGGCCCCCCCCGAACCCGCCAGGCGATGACAGAGCATCGTCAGCGCCGTTTCCGCTCCATCCTCGCCGAGTCGGAGCGCGGCCAGCCCGCGTTCCAACTCCACGACGCGAGCGGGGCTCTCCGCATGGTACTCCCGCCGGAGCTCCCTGAGTGCGGCCGCGACCGGGTCGCTCACGGCGCCGTCCCGAAGCGTTCGAAGGCTAGGACGGCCGCCGCCACGAATGCGGGCGCCGTGCTCCAATGGCCCCGTACCTCGGTTCCGACCCGGGCCGCCATGACCGCGCTCTTCTCATCCACCACGGCGACCAGCGGCTGACCGGGCCAGTGGTGCCCCTGGTGCGCGGATCGCACCGGGGCAAACGGCAGGTCGACCGGCTCGAGGGCGCGGAGGTCGAGCGTGACGCCGGACGCCGCCGCCTTTCGGAGCGCAGGAGTGAGGAGCGGGTAGGCGTCCGCCGGGGCGAGCAGCCGGATGGACGCGGTGGCACGGCCGATATCGTGCGCAATGAGTTGAAGCGAGCCGCGCGCCGACTCGATCTCGACGAGTGTGGGTGAGTCCGGGACCGCGATCTCGGCCAAGTGCTCCCGCAGCGCGTCGAGCGCCTGTCCATGCTGGCTGGCGATCCGCGCCACCAGCGCCGTGGGGGCCTCGGGGCGATAGCGCTTGGGGCGGGTGCCCTCGACCCGCGCGGCTCCTTTGCTCACCAACCCTTCCAGCGCGCTGTAGGCGTTGGCCCGCGCAAGGCTCGCCGCGCGGGCGATACCGTATCCGGTGCCCGGCCCGGTGGTGAGCAGCACCTGATAGACCAGACTTTCCGTGGGCGTAAACCCGAACGGCATCAGATTGAGTGTGCGCATGGAGCGTAGTATGGAGTGAAACTACGGTTCCTGCAAGTCTACCGCTTCGCTTGCATGCCCGAAAAGGCAAACGGGCCCGCGCCGGCGAGCCCGTTCTTATCTTCCTGCCCGCTTCCCCTCCTGTTCACGCCATCTCGATGCTCCATCCGAGGTGCTTGGCGATCAGCGCAAGGCGAAAGGTCACGTCGACCTGCCTGGACTCGGCACTTTTCGATTCCGTGGCCAGCGAGAAGGTGTGATAGCTGATCTTGTTGATCGCTTTGGGCAGGCTCCGCAGTCCCTTGGGGTGCCAGACACCGTGGTCGTCGCAGTCCTTGAGGAGGCGTCCGAGGACCTTGGTGGCTACCGGCGCGGTGTGCAGCGCTCCGATGCGGGCCAGCAGCTCGATGTAGTGAAGCGCCAGGGGGACGTCCTCTGCCACCCCCTTGCCGTCCGACTCGATCGGGTCGCCGAGGAGCAGGTGCTGCGGCTTGACGGTCTTCTTGCCGACATGGAGCGAGTAGGCCTTTTTCGGTGCCGGCTGTGCCAGGTAATCGCCCAGGCGCTCTGTGAAGCCCGCGCGCTCCCGCTGGAGCGATGGCATGGAGGCCACCATCGCCACGGAGTACCAGCTGGGTGGATAGGCCTCCGGGTGGAGGATGGTCTTGCCGCCCACCTTGACGAAGGGCTTCTCGGAAAGGGGGCTGCGCAGGAACTGCGACACCGCGCTCGCCACCTTGTGCGCCGAGCCTCGGAGCCGGGGGTCCTCGATGTGTCCGGCCTCCGCGAGCGCGGCGCAGGACGCCTCGCGGATGACCCATCGGGCCCACGATTCGGCGTGGGTGTCGCCAGCCGCCATTTTCCGGAACTCAAAGAGCAGCCCCGGGTCGTCGTCGCGCGAGAGGAGTCGGAACAGCAGGCGGTCGGCGAGCTTGTAGGGACGTCCGCCCACGGGCACGCCCATCTGGAGCAGCCGCCGATACTGCGGAATGGTGCCAACGTCCTTGATGCCGTGGGCGGTGGATGGGGCCAACCCGAGGAGGTTGGCGGCCCAGACGCCAGTGTCCTTCTGTTTCTTGACGACTGTCGAGACGGGCTTGGACGCGAGCACCGCCAGTCGCGCGGCGTCGAGGACGCCCGCATCGGCGGCGCCGGCCTGGGCCAACTCCGTCAGAGTGCGATATCGAATGATTTCGCCGCCGTGCTGAAGGAGCCACGTGAGCGGCACGCGATGCTGCCTGGGCAGTTCCAGAGGTGCTCCTAGCCGGAGAAAACCCGAGGTGGAACGCCCGCGAAACTACACTGGATACCCGTGCAGGTCTAGGGGAGGCGGTAGACAGGTGGCATGATCGAAGGGTGATTACATGTCATAAACATTTATATGGCAACAATTTATGACGCAATCAAGCAGATGTTGCCTTCGCGGCATAGTTGGACGTCAGTAATAAAACTGTAGCGACAGTGACACGCTACTGTAACTATACTACTTCGAGGGAGAAGGTTTGACCCGCGCTTCCCCGGCAGGACGGAACTCAGAGTCCACATCCCAGATCGGTTGGGCAGAGGCATCGGCGGCGTAGATGGCCGTCCGGAGCCCGACACGGGTTTCCTGCACCGCGCCGTCCAGGTTGTACCACGACCCCCACTCATCCTGCGGCCGATGGTACCGCTTGGTGTTGTAGTCCGCCTGAGACTTCTGGCGGTAGTCGCTCGGTCGGCCCACATAGGCGGCGCCCGGCTCGAAGGAGAGTGACGGAATGCCGGCGCGGGCGAAGGGAAAGTTGTCCGAGCGGAAGAACGAGCCGCGGAACATCCCGAGGGAATCATCCGTCACTTGGAGGCCCTCGAGTCGCGCCGCGGCTTGCAGCGCACCCAGCAGCGAGGACTGGTCGGCGCCCTGTGCGGAGATGTCCCGGGTGCGTCCAAAAAGGTTGGCACCGTCGAAGTTCAACATGGCCGCCACGTTCTTGAGTGGCATGAAGGGGCGGTCGATCATTGCTTGAGAGCCGAGCAGCCCCGCTTCCTCCCCGCCGAAGGCGACGAAGAGGATCGAGCGCTTTCCCTTCAACTCCGCCCGGCTCATCGCCTCTGCGATGGCGAGCATCTCGCCGACGCCTGCGGCGTTGTCCCGGGCCCCGTTGTAAATCGAGTCGCCGTCCACCGGCTTGCCGATGCCGAGGTGGTCGTAGTGCGCCCCGATGACGACGACCTCCTGGGCGAGCGGTCCACCGGTGCCCGGGAGGCGCCCGAGCACGTTGTAGGTCTGTGTCCGGACCATCGTCGCGCGGACCGTGGCGGCAACAGCGATCGGCAGCTCAAATGCTGTGAATCCCCGCTTGCCCGCCCGCGTCATCGCCTGGTCGAGATTGTCCCCGGCCGCCGTGAACGCACGCGCCATCACATCGTGCTGGACCCAGCCAGCCACCTTCAGCGACGTGGCCGCGGTCTCGAGCCGCACCTGTTTCCCGCTGAAGCTTCCCTCGACCACCGCCCAAGGGTAGGTCGCGCTTTCCTCGGTGTGAATGAGCAGCACGCCCGCCGCGCCCTGGCGCGCCGCCTCCTCGTACTTGTAGGTCCAGCGCGCGTAATAGGTGAGCACCTTTCCCTTGAAAATGGTCGAATCGCGGAGGCCGGGATCGTTCACCATGACCGCCACGATCTTGCCCTTCACATCGACGCCGGCATAGTCGTTCCACTGGTACTCCGGCGCCACGATCCCGTGACCGGCAAAGACCAGCGGCGCGTCCACCGTCACCACCGAATCCCAGCGCATCGGGCTCAGCACGAAGTCCCCGGGGTACTTCAGGTCCGTCCCGCCCAGGGAGAGCGTGGGTGCGGGCGTGAACGAGATGAGGGGCACCTTGAAAAAGAAGGTGCCGTCGTCGCCCGCCGGCTGCAGGCCCAGCCGGGTGAACTGGGCTGCGATGTAGCGCGCGGCGAGATCGCCTCCGCGGGTGCCGGAGCCTCGGCCCTCCAGCGCGTCGCTGGCGAGGAACTCGATGTGGGCGCGGATGGCGTCGGCCCATGCGGCCTGCGCCGCCTTGTCCACGGTGGTCTGGGCGTGGGCGGCGGGCGTCGCGACCGACAAGGCAAGGGCCGCGAGAAGGACGGGAAGTGGTCGCATGGATTCCGTCTGTGTGAAGGATGGGGGCTGCCAGGGGCGCGCGTCCGTCGGGGCGCACCGCCGTGCGCCGCTACCGCCGTCCGCATTCCAATAGGAACAGGGTACCGCGGCTGGTGGAACTCGCCTCGCTGGTGAGCAGGAGGCGCTCATTGTCGAGCCAGGTCACGCCCTCGCCCTGGGGCTCGAGCGTCGAGCCGAAGAAACACTCACGCCCCTCGTCCGGGGTCAGGCGCCCATCGGCGCCCACGGTGAAGAAGAAAACGGCAGAGTAGGTGCGCACCGCCACCCGCCGGCCGTCGGGCGACAGGGCGGCGTCGCTCACCCAGTGCCCGATCTTGATGTCCGGGGTGATCGGCAGGGAGTCCACCCGCTCCAGGACCGCCGATGATCCCGACGCCCACGCGCTCGCCGGAAGCCGGAAGAGGAGCATCCCCTTCGAGCGTCCCTTGGTAATGAAGTAGATGTTGCCGATGGAATCGGCGTAGATCGCCTCGTTGTCATGTGCGCCGTCCGGGTACCAGATGACCATCGTGTCCGCTGGCGCGGTGGGCGTCAGCACCCCGGCGGCCGATGCCGAGACCGTCGGCTCCGGCACGCGATAGAGCGTGACGCTCGGCCGGACCTCGGGGTTGTCGCCGGTGTCGCCGATGATGAGGCAGCTCCCGGTGGGGCAGGGGGAGAGAGTGAGGGCCTCCCAGTCGAAGTTGCCGGCTCCCAACACACGGTAGGTGCCCAGCGACCGCCCCGCAGTGTCCACGGCGTACAGCCAGGGGGAGTTTCCGGAGTCGTTGAGGGTCCAAATGACACCCGGCTGCGCCCGGCTGGCGGCGGCGGCCGACGACTCCGAGAGGATCGAGTCCTGGAACGTCCCAAGCTGCACGATGCCGGTCGGCGGCGCGATGGTCCAGACCGATTGGGCGGCTGCCGGCGCCGAGGCGAGGGCGGCGAGCAGGAGGATGGTCAGGAAACGCATGGCCTGTATTCTACCCCGCCCCCTCGCTGTCGCAAACAATCCTTGCTCCCGCGTTCCCGCGCGGGCATTTTGAGGCAACCAGGAGACCGCCGCGCCATGCTCGACAGCCTCAAGTCCCGCCCGATTACCAAGCTCCCCGACGCGATCACGTTCGAGGGGCGCATCCTCTACCTCACCGTGGACCCGGCGCTCGTCCGGAGCCAGCTACAGGGCCAGGACCTGGCCTGGACGCCGGACCTTCCGCTGCGCGACGACATCTCCACCGACGAGATCACTCCCGCCTACATCTGCTACTACTACGACCAGACGCTCGGCGACTTTCCCTATCTCGGCCTCAAGTGCGGCGAGGAGTTCCCCATCACCCGCGGGTCGGTGCGGAACGGGGGGTTCGTCGCCTCGGTGAGCGGCAAGCGTCGGGGCAAGGGCTCGAGCCGGGAGCAGTCGCCCTACGCCGAGCTCGTGGCGGGCGTCAGGCTCGTCGTGGCCGAGAACATCGAGCGGATCTACCGGGAAAACTGCCAGAACCTCGGCGTCTTCACGAGCACCGACTTTTCCGTCCTCGACCGGGTGCGGCGCGGCGAGCCGATTCCCCTGTCCGTCTTCACCGAGGGAGAGGGCGGCATCACGCGGGGCATCATCGAGCACGGCGGGCTCTTCCAGTACAATGTGGCGCGGCTCCAGGGCAAGGTGCGCGTACCCGAGGTCACCACGCCCAAACGGCCGATGACGCTCGCCGAAAAGGTCATCGCGCGGCGGTGGGTGACGAACCTCTCCGGGGATCGCGTCGGCGTGCCGTACGTCAAGCCGGGCGACGAGGGTTTCGTCCGCACGGACATCCGGTTCAGCCACGAATACGTGACGCCGATGGCCGCCATCTTCTGGCGCGACTTCGTCGGGGCGGACGAAAAGGTGGTCGACCCCGGCTCCATCTTCTTCTTCCGAGACCACCTGACCTTTCTCGAGTTGGCCATGACCGACGCGCGCAAGGCCGAGGGGCTGCTGGACGTGGCGCTCGAGCTCAAGACCAAGCAGGAGGAATTCGCGGCGGAGCAGGGCATCACGCTGTACGGCGAACTGCCGCGGACCGCGCGGAACAGCATTGTGCAGGGCTCCGAGGCGATCTGTCATTCCAAGATGCTCGAGCGGCACGTCCTGCCGGGGCAGGTGGTCATCGGCAGCGACAGCCACACGCCGCACAGCGGCGCGGTGGGGTGCGTGGCCTTCGGCGTCGGCACCACAGCCATCTTCAACTCCTGGCTCACCAAGGACGTCCGGCTCAAGGTGCCCCCGTCGGTGCTGATCCGGGTCAACGGCCGGAAGCCGGCCAACGTCACCGCCAAGGACTTCATGCTGCAGATCCTGCGGCACCCCTACGTGAAGAGCGGGCGGGCCATCGGCAAGATCGTCGAGTACGCCGGCGATGCGGTCCGGGCACTCTCGATCGACGAGCGGGCCACGATGACCAACATGGCCGCAGAGGTCGGGGCCTTCACCGGCATCATCGCGCCGGACGCGGTCACCGTGGACTACCTCGTCCGCGAGCGCGGCCTGCCGAGAGCCGAGGTGGAGGCGATGCTCGAGGGCCTCTTCTCCGACCCAGACGCCGACTACGAGGAGGTCATCGACATCGACGCCTCCGCGCTCGAGCCGATGATCGCCCTGCCCGGCGACCCCGGGAACGGGCAATTCATCCGCGAGCTGGGCGAGCGGGTGAAGCTCGACATCGCCTACGCCGGCAGCTGCACGGCGGGCAAGAAGGAAGACATGGACATGTACGCGGCGGTGCTGCGGGAAGCGGCCGAGGCCGGCGAGCGGATCCATCCCGACGTGCGCTTCTACATCCAGTTCGGCAGCCAGGACGTGAAGCGGTATGCGGTGGAGCGGGGATACGTGGCCATGTTCGAGGCGGTGGGGGCGGAGATCATCGAGCCGTCGTGCGGCGCCTGCATCAACGCGGGGCCGGGCGTGAGCTATGACCGGAAGACGGTCACGGTGAGCGCGATCAACCGTAATTTTCCCGGGCGCTCCGGCCCCGGGCAGCTCTACCTGGCCAGTCCGTATACGACGGCGGCCAGTGCGCTGGCCGGCTACATCACCGGCTGGGAGCCCAAGGCCAGCTTGACGGGAGCGAGTCCCGCCTCCCGGTAGTCGCTCCGGGGGTTCCACAGCACCCAACTGTTGATGCCGACGTCGGCGGCCGCCTGAATCTGGGCGCGGACATGCGCGCCGGTGTATCGTGGGGCGCCGAGGGTGAACGCCTGCAGGTAGGGGCGGATGCTCGCCGGCCGCTCCAGCAGCGCGCTGCGGCGCAGGCCGTCCTCCAGCGCCCGCCGCACGACCAGGTACGGCTCGGCGTTCGGGGAGGCGGCGCCGTACATCCCGGGGTAGTAGTGGCTGGGGTACACCATCGGCAGCACCACGTCAGACAGACTCACCAGGTCCTCCCACACCTGCCCGATCCCCAGGTCGCCCGTCGTCACCGTCGTCATCCCGAACACGTCCAGCGTAACCGGCACGCCGAGCGGCTGCATCCGTGTGCGGAGCATCCGCAGATTGCGTTGCACGCCCTGTCGGGTGGATTCCCCGGGCCGGCGCCCCGGAAAGACGGCGCTCGCCATCCGTGCCCTCGGCTCGTCGGGAAAGCGCACGTAGTCGAACTGCACCTCCGCGAATCCCATCTTGATCGCCTCGGCCGCGAGCTGGGCGGCGTACACCCACACCGAATCGGTAAACGCATCCACCCACGCCGTGCCGCGACGGTCCCGCCAGAGTCCGCCGCCGCGATTCTGGATGGCCCAGGCCGGCTTCCGCTCGGCAAGGAGTGGGTCCTTGGCCACCACGATCCGTGCGATCGGATAGATGCCGTGCGCCAGGAGTTCCCGGACCCGTGCCTCGGTGTCCGGGGCGCGCAGTTCCCGGTTGGCGCCGATGGCAATGGCGGTCGGCACCCGTGACTGGTAGGTCAGGTACCCGGTGTCGTCCTTGAGGTCGATGACCAGGGCGTTGACCTCGGTCTCATCGGCAAGGCGAATGAGTTCTCGGAGCCGGCTCCCGCCGAACGCCCAGGCGTTCACGTACAATGCCCGCACCTCGTCCGGTTGCCGCACCAGCGGCGGGCTCGGCCACGGTGAGTGCAGGTGCGAGGGGGCGGGGGGGAGCGGGGCAAGGAAATCGATCCCGTAGGAGCCGTGCAATTCCTGGTGCCACTGCCCGTTCTGGGCGAGGACGGGGGCCGCGCAGAGGACGGCGACGGCCAGGGACAGGCAAGCGGCTGATCCACGCACGGGGACGCTCCGGCCTGGCGGGCCGTTGCAGGACGCGAGTTGTCGTGCAGGGGGTCAGGGCGGGGCGGGGCTAGGAGCCGACGATTCTGATGTCGGTCCGGCGGTTCTGGGTGGAGGCTCCGGTCGGGTCGGCCGGTCCAGCACCAATGGCGCCTGCGCCGCTCGCCTGCAGCTGGTCGGGGAGCACCCCGCTCCGCAGCAGGTAATTCCTGACAGCATCGGCGCGCTCCACCGACAGTTGCATGTCGGCTGCTTGCGTGGAGGCCTCGTCGGCGTGGCCAATGATCTCCAGCTTGGTGCCTGGATAGGCGCGGAGGATGGCCACCACTGAGTCGAGCACTGGAAGCGCGGATGCGCCGATGGTGCTGCTCATGGGGGCAAACGCCGTGCCGGGCACCGTCCAGGGGCCGATTCCGCGGGCGGCCGCGCCAGCGGCCATCGGGCAGCCGATCGTGCTGACCGTTGCACCCGCAGGTGTGTTTGGGCACTGATCCAGGCCGTCCGGCACTTTGTCGTTGTCGGCATCTCCGGGGCATCCGAGGGCGTCGACCGTGGCGCCTGCGGGCGTGTCGGGGCACCGATCCAGCCCATCGGACACCCCATCGGCATCGGAGTCCGTGGGGCATCCCGTGGCGTCCACCTGGGCGCCTGCGGCGGTGTCGGTGCATTGGTCGACGCCGTCAACGATCCCATCCTTGTCCGTGTCGCTCGGGCATCCCGCGGAATCCACCGTGGCGCCCGACGGCGTGTCGGGGCACCGGTCGAGCCCGTCGGGCACGCCGTCGCCGTCGGTGTCCGATGGACACCCCTTCTTGTTGACGATGGCGCCAACGGGCGTGCCGGGGCACTTATCCTGGCGGTCGAAGACGCCGTCCTGGTCGGTGTCGATGAGTGGGCGGCTTGCGAGCATCACCACGAGGCCGAGGCTCCCGACCAGGTTGCTGAACGAGGTGGTGTCATTGATGCGCTGGAGGTCGACCTCGCCCCGGATCATGACGATCGAGGAGACCGCCGCGCGGAAGCCGCCGCCGAACACCGTGGAGGAGGCGCTTCCGCACGGACCGGAGCCGGGGACCGACGTGCTCGAGCAGGTGGGGTACTGGGTTGAACCCAGTCCGCCCTTCAGGAACAGCGAGCTCGACTCGCCGATCCGAAGGTTGTACAGCAGCGACGCGGTGCCGGTGCGCACGCTGATGGTGGAGCCGGCGGCGGTCTTGGGGGATGACGTCAACCCTTCCAGCTCCACGCCAAGGTTCATGGGGAGCCAGAATCCAAGCCGGAGGGCGCCCCCGAGCCCCGCGTCGAGATCGGTCACGCTGGCGAAAGAGGTGGCGGCCCCGGCCGCGCCGAGTTCCAGCAGGTACTGCCGCCGTTGCGCCTGCAGCGGGGCGGTGAGCAGCACGAGAACGGCGAGGAGCGCGAGGCCGCGCGGGCGGAGGGTCGGCATCTCCCTCATAGATACGGGCGAACGCGGGGAGGGGCAAGCGGCGCTTGCTTGGAAAGCGTCAGCCCCGGCGCTACGATTGACTGACAATCAGGCGCACCGTCACACCCTCGTCGCGGAGTTGTCGTATGAAATTCACCATCCAGTTCTGCGTCGTTTGAAGCTACCGTCCCCGGGCCGCCGGTCTGGCGGCCGAGCTGACGGCCGCGTTTCCCGGAGCCGAGGTGAAGCTCATCGAGTCCTCGGGCGGAGTGTTTGAGGTGACCATGGACGGGCAGCTGCTCTTCTCGAAGAAGGCCCTCCGGCGCCACGCCGACCCGGGCGAGGTCCTCGGCCTCGTGCGCCAGGCGCTGGGCTGACCCCGGTGCGGATCGCGATTTCGACCGGAGGCGGCGATGCGCCGGGCCTAAACGCCGTCATCCGCGCCGTCGTACTCGCCGCCCACCAGCGCGGGTGGCAGTGCTACGGCATCCGGCGCGGGTTCGGCGGCCTGCTCGGCAACGACGGCATCATGACGCTGAACCCGGCAGCCGTCCGCGGCATCACCCATTTGGGCGGGACCATCCTCGGCACCACCAACCGCGGCAATCCCTTCCGCTGGGCCACACCGCACGCGGACGGCTCGACGACGGAAGCCGATCGCTCGGACGATCTGATCGCCGCCTTCCGCGCAAGCGGGTTTGACGCGCTCGTGTCCATCGGCGGCGACGGCAGCTTGCGCATCGCGCACGACCTCTGGAAGAAGGGCCTGCCGGTGGTCGGGGTGCCGAAGACGATCGACAACGACGTGGCCGGCACCCTGGTCACCTTCGGGTTCGACACCGCCGTCACGACTGCCACCGAGGCCATCGACAAGCTCCACACCACCGCCGAAAGTCACGACCGGGTCATGGTGGTCGAGCTGATGGGACGGGACGCGGGGTGGATCGCGCTCCACAGCGCCGTCTCCTCCTCCGCCGACATCGTGTTGATCCCCGAGATCCCCTTCGACATCGAGCGGGTGTGCGAGGCCATCCGCCAGCGCGAGGCCACCGGCCGGCACTACAGCATCGTCGTGGTGGCGGAAGGGGCTCGATCCAGGGGTGGTGAAGCGATGCTGGTCGAACGCCGTGCCGCGGGCACTGTGGACCGTCTCGGCGGCGTCGGGAGTCGGGTGGCGGCGGCAATCGCCGAGCGGACAGGCAAGGAGACCCGGAGCCTGGTGCTCGGACACCTCCAGCGGGGCGGCGGGCCCACCACCTCCGACCGGCTCATCGCGCTGCGCTTCGGCGCCGCGGCGGTGCGGGCCATCGCGGCCGGAGAGCTCGGCACCATGGTGGCCTACACTCCGCCGACCATCTCCACCGTGTCGCTCGCCGACGTCATCGGCCGGGTCAAGCTCGTCCCACTCGACTCCGACACCATTCAGACCGCGCGCGACCTCGGCATCAGTTTCGGCGACTGAATCGCTTCCCGCCCGCCGACCTTCGCTACCACCCACCGTCCAGAAACCGCTCCACGATCACATGCCCACCCTCGGTGAGCACCGACTCGGGGTGGAACTGCGTGCCGACCACCGGGTGCTCCCGGTGTCGCACCGCCATGATTTCTCCGTCCTCCGCCGTCGCCGTGACGCGGAGCTCGGCGGGCAGGGAGCTCCGTTCGATCACGAGCGAGTGGTAGCGCGTGGCGCGGAACGGGTTAGAAAGTCCGGCAAAGAGTCCAGTGCCATCGTGCAAAATGTCCGAGGTCTTGCCGTGCATCGGACGCAGTGCGCGCACCACGCCCCCCCCGTAGGCGGCACCGATCGCCTGGTGGCCGAGGCACACCCCGAAGATCGGAATCGAGGGGCCGAACCGCCGGATGACGTCCACCGAAATGCCCGCTTCCGCCGGGGTACAGGGTCCGGGCGAGATGATGATGTGGCTGGGCGCGAGGGCCGCGACCTCGTTCAGGGTGATGGCGTCGTTGCGGACGACCTGCGGCTCCCGGCCGAGTTCCCGGACGTAGCGCGCCAGGTTCCAGACGAACGAATCGTAGTTGTCGAGGAGGAGAATCACGGCGCCGCCGCGAAGGCGCGGCGGATCCCGCCGGCCTTGTCGAGGGTCTCCTGGTACTCGAGCGCCGGGTCGGAGTCGGCCACGATTCCGCCGCCGGCGTGGAAGCAGGCGTGTCCATCCTGCAGCGTCACGGTGCGGATGGCGATGCTGGTGTCCATGGCCCCGGTGACGCTGAGCCAGCCGATGGCGCCGCAGTAGACGCCTCGCGCCACGGGCTCGAGTTCGGCGAGAATTTCCATCGCGCGCACCTTTGGCGCGCCGGTGATGGACCCGCCAGGAAAGGCGGCGCGGAGGAGGTCGGCGGCCGTACGGCCCTCCTCCAGGCGGCCAGTCACGATCGACTCGAGGTGATGCACCGTCGGATGGCTCTGGAGTGCGCAGAGCGCGGGAACCTCCACCGAGCCCGGCTGGCACACCTTCGAGAGGTCGTTCCGCAGCAGGTCCACAATCATCACGTTCTCGGCGCGGTCCTTCTCGCTTGAGAGCAGTGCTGCCGCCAGCCGCCGGTCCTCGTCCGGCGTTGCGCCGCGAGGGCGGGTCCCCTTGATGGGGCGTGTCTCCACGTGGCCGCCGGTGTCGACCTGCAGGAACCGTTCGGGGGAGGCGCTGGCCACCGCGAAGCCGTCACCCCTGAAGTACGCGGCGAACGGGGCCGGATTGACGGAAGCGAGCCGCCGGTAGAAGTCGAACGAGTCGCCAAGCCAGGCGGTCTCGAAGCGTTGGGACAGGTTGGCCTGGAAAATGTCGCCGGCCAGGATGTACTCCCTCACCCGCTCGACGGCTTGCAGGTATTCGTCGCGTGTGAACCCCGATGGGAACTCCGGGGCCGCGCCATCGTGGTTGGCCAGCGTCGCGGTGATGTGCGTCGCGCCCTCCAGGCGACGGACAATGTCCTGATTCCGTCCTTCCGAAGACTTCCCCGCTTCCCCGCTTCCCCGCCGCCCCGCTGTCCCGCCGTCACCCCGGCGAAGGCCGGGGTCCAGTGTGACGACCCAAGCCCTCCCTTGTTCGTGGTCCCAGCTGACAACCCAGTCGTACGCGCCCAGCCACGCATCGGGCAGGTGCAGGTCATCCGCACGTGGAGCAGGGATCTGCTCGAGTCGTCGCCCGAACTCGTACCCGAGGAACCCGGCAACGCCGCCCTGGAAGGGAGGCAGGCCCGGTATCGGCTCGGCACGGTGTGAGGCGAGGTAGTCGGCCGCCTGCTGGAGCACGTCGCCGGTGTCGGAGGGGCGACTGGTCCAGACCTGAGAGGGATCGGCGGTCAGGTAGGAGTAGCGCCCGAGGGCGGTGCCGCGAGCTGAACTCTCTAGGAGGAGCGGATAGGGGAGGTCGAGCAGCCGCGCGCAGGCGTCGGCCGGGGAGGGCGGGTTGGCGAGTTCTTCGATCAGTGCCGGCAGGGGGATCTCAACTCTCCCGGACAAACTTGCGGGTGGTGCCCGGGAGCGCCGAGCCCTTGTCGGGGCGCCACAGCACGATCCGGTCGATTTCCTTCGCCAGCTCGAGGTCCTTGTCGGTCACGCCGCCGGCAGTGTGGGTGTTGAGACGGACGGAGAGCTTGCCCCAACTGACGGTCAGGTCGGGGTGGTGGTCGGCCGCCTCGCAGAGGAACCCGATGGCGTTGACGGCCATGAGGGTCGTGGGCCAGCCGTCGGTCTCGTAGAAGCGAACGATCGAGTCCTGCTGAAACTCCCAACCGGACGGCAGCCGGTCGCCGATGCTGGTCGGGTCCCAAGTGCGCTCCTTGGTGCTCATGCGTCAGTCCTTCCCGTCGAAGCGCACGCTGAACCCAGCCGACTGGCCGGGGCTCTCCTCGACCTCGATGTCCAGCCGGGTCAGGTGCGTGTGGCCGGCGGCGAGCAGCGCCTTCCGCACCTCCACCGCGAAGTACTCGGCGAGCATTTCCACGGTGGTGTTCTTGACCGGCACCAGTGCCACGTCGGACTTCGGGAAGACGAACCGGCCCTTCCCGAAGTAGTCCACGATGATGGCGTCGTTCTCGTCCCGGAGTCCAAGCTTCTCGTTCAGGGTCGGGAGGATGACCTTGTGGTCCACCGCCTCCACCATCGGCTTGATGACCTGCTTCAGCACGGCAAAGTCGAGCACGAAGAGGCACTCGGCGTCCACGGCGCCCTCGACCACCACCGCCAGGCGGTAGTTGTGGCCGTGGAGCGACTCGCACTTGTGGCCGCGGAAGGTGATGAAATGCGCCGAGGAGAAGGAGAGATAGTCCTTGGCGACGGAAACCCGGTAGGAACGCACGTGCGGAATACCTCAGTGAGGAGGACGATCGGCCCAAAGGTAGGCCGCTGGCGCGCATGAGTCGAGGGGAGCGTGCCCCGCGTCACATGAATTCCCGTCCGCGGACCCGCAGCGTCCTCCACCGCGGACACTCGAGGAACTGAACATCAGGCGTAACTCGTTGTGTAGCAACCATTTTCACGGTTGGCATGCGCCTCGCTTTTCTGATGGCCGACTCCAACCGAGAATCTCGGAGGCTCCATGCTGGCCAATATTCGTCGGCCTCTGGCCGCGTCGCTCGTCAGTTCCGCATTCGTTCTCCTCGCCACTTCTACTTCTCCCACTTCCGTCGCCGCCCAGGTATCCGGTGCGGTCGTTGTCACCAGTGGTCCCGTGCAGGGTCGGATCGCCGTGGGCGAGCCGGTCTTCGCGCCGCGCCCGGTCATCGTCTATCAGCCCGTGCGCGGCCGGCGTGTGGAGGTGGCGCGCTACGCCCCGCAGGTGGTGTTCGTTGAGCGGGGCCACGGCCGTCACGGCAAGTCCGCCCGGTGGTATGAGCGCCACGGGTATCGGCCGGTGACGCTGTTCTACTCCCAGGGCCGATACTTCACCCTGATCTACGCGGACCGCGGCTACCGCCGGGGCGGGTACTTCGTCCCGGTGACCGTGTGGCAGCGCGGCGGTCGGTTCTACCTGCCGGCGGAGGCCAGCCCGGATCGGTACGGGTACTCCAGCAGCTACGATGGGAGTTCGTCTCACGGGCGGGATGACGGCTATGACCGCCCGAACGGCGACGGCCGCGACTGGGACGAGTAACCGGGGCCGCGAGGTCCCACTTCCCGCCTCCAGAGAGGCGTTCATATAGATGCAGGACCAGGGGGCGGGTTCCGGCCAGGTGTGCGGAAACCCGCCTCTCTGGCGTCCGGGACAGCATCGTGACCAGTCAGCTTGCCATTCCACGTGTCGCCGGATAAATATCGCTTGGTTCCACCGGTGCGCAGGGCGCCCATCTGGAGGCGATGCGCGCATCTCGAACTCACCCCCTGGAGATTCGATCAGATGACAGGACACACTCGCGCAGTTCGCCTGGCCGCCGTGCTGCTGGCTGCCGCCGCATTCGCGCCGATGCATTCGGCCGTGGCGCAGGCCAGCGCCAAGCAGCCCAACATCGTCGTCATCATGGGCGACGACATCGGCATGTGGAACATCGGCGCCTACCACCGCGGCCTGATGGCCGGGCGGACCCCCGCCCTCGACAAGATCGCCGCCGAAGGGATGCTGTTCACCGACTACTACGCCGAGGCCAGCTGCACGGCAGGCCGCGCCAACTTCATCACCGGTGAACTTCCGGTCCGCACCGGCATGACGACGGTCGGCCAGGCCGGCTCACTCATCGGCATCCCCGCACAGGCGGTCACCATCGCCACGGCGCTCAAGTCGATGGGGTACGCCACCGGCCAGTTCGGCAAGAACCACCTCGGCGACCTCAACGAGTTCCTGCCCACCGTCCACGGTTTCGATGAGTTCTTCGGCTACCTCTACCATCTCGACGCGATGGAGGACCCGGCGCACCCCGGCTACCCGCAGGAGCTGCTGAACACGGTCGGCCCGCGCAACATGGTCCATTCCTGGGCCACCAACGTGGATGACCCCACGGTCATGCCGCGCTGGGGCAAGATCGGCAAGCAGAGGATCGAAGATGCAGGGACACTGTTCCCCAAGCGGATGGAGACGGTGGACGACGAAATCCAGTCCCTCGCCTTCAAGTTCCTGGACAAGGCCAAGGCGGATGGCAAGCCGTTCTTCCTCTGGCTGAACCCGACGCGCATGCACATTGTGACCCACCTCTCCCCCAAGTGGGAGGCCACGCGCAACTCCACGAACGGCTGGACGGAATCAGAAGCCGGGATGGCGCAGCTCGACCAGATTGTCGGCGACGTGATGCAGAAGCTCAAGGACATGGGCGTAGACAACAACACGATCGTCGTCTTCACCACCGACAACGGCACCGAAGTCTTCACCTGGCCCGACGGCGGCCAGACTCCGTTCGCGCAGAGCAAGGGCACGGTCATGGAAGGCGGCTTCCGGGTGCCGGCCATCATTCGCTGGCCGGGCAACGTCCCCGCCGGCAAAGTGGAGAACGGCCTCATCTCCGGTCTCGACTGGTTCCCGACGTTTGTGGCCGCCGCCGGCAACCCGAACATCACGCAGGAGCTCCTGCAGGGGAAGAACATCGGCGGCACCACCTACAAGGTGTACCTCGACGGCTACAACCAGCTGCCCATGCTGACCGGCAAGGGCCCGTCGAACCGCCACGAAATCTTTTACTTCGGCGAAAGCGAACTCGGTGCGGTGCGTATCGACGACTACAAGTACCGGTTCATCGACCAGCCGGGCGGCTGGCTCGGCGAGAAGACCAAGCCGGACGTGCCCTACCTGACCAACCTCCGCCTCGATCCGTTCGAGCGGACCGGCTGGCCCGGCAACGGGACCAAGGACGGCGCGCAGCAGTACTTCGACTGGTTCAAGTTCGAGTTCTGGCGCTTCGTCTTTGTCCAGCAGCAGGTGGCGAAGCTCGCCATGACCGCCATCGATTACCCGCCGATGCAAAAGGGCGCGAGCTTCAATCTCGAGGCCGTGAAGGCAAAGATCGCCGCGGCGCAGGCGGCGGTGGCCAAGTAGACTGCCGGAGGATGCAGTGATGTCGATGACGGGTGTCTCGAAAGGGGCGCCCGTCTTCATTTTCTTCTTGGCTTGATGATCCACCGCGCAGATGCCCACCTCCGGCAACGCCTTCTGGCCGGCCGTGGAAGCGCATGCCGAACTCCGTGACAACCTCCGGCTCCTTCTCCTCGGCGAACTGAAGAACGGTGAGCCTATTCGTACGACCAATGGAGGCTCGGCGCCGCGCTTGGTTACCAGGCGAAGTCGTTTGTCCGGCCGCACCTGGCGGACCTTGATCCTCAGCGGGAGCACAAGCTGCTGTTCGGCGCCGGCTACGAATACATCGAGTCCACCGAGTCCTCCAAGCCGGGCACCGAGAATCGCGTCACTCTCGGCTTCACGCCCCGGGGTCGCTTTCCCGGTGGGTTTCTCGTCTCGGAACGGAATCGCTTCGAGTTCCGATGGGTCAACGGGGTGTACTCCAACCGCTACCGGAACGAGCTGGCGGTCGAGCGGGCGACGGCAATCAATCATCTCCGATTCATACCATATGTGACGGCGGAGTTCTTCGACAGTCGGAATCAGGTGTGCACGGCCTGCAGCACCAGGTCTCTGAACGTGGTCGGCGTGGACCTTCAGGACTTCTACCGTAACACCAAGTAGCTTCCCCGCTTCCCCGCTTCCCCGCCTATCTTCCTCCGGTGCATCCCACCCGAAACCACTTCCTCCCCCCCGATCCCGACGCCTTCAAACAGGCACGCCCCTCCCACGGCCGCGTCATCATCATCGCGCCCACCCGTGCCGCCTGCGAAACGATTGAGTTGGCGCTTGGCCTGACCGGGGTGGACACCGTGCTCGAACGGGAGCACGGCGTGGAACTCCGGGAGTGGGCGTCCGCCGGCCAGGGCTTCGGCATCGTGGCCGGCACCGGCACCGGCAAGACCCTCGGCATCCGCCCCGTCGCCGAGACGATCCTGGGCGAGTCGCTCCGGGTCGGCGTGGTCAACCGCGAACGGGAGGCCACCCCCGAGACGCCCACCTGGAACGTGGTCATCGTCACCACCGGCATCGCGCGGCGCTGGTTCCAGGACGACCTCATTACCCGGCGTGACACGGTGGTGGTGGACGAGATCCACCAGACTTCCGCGGAGCTGGAGCTCTGCCTGGCACTCGGCAAGCGGGCCGGCGTGCGGTTCATCTGGCTCAGCGCCACGGTGGACCCCTCCTTCTACCAGAACTATCTCAACAGCGCCAACGTGCTGGTGACCGAGGCCTTTGACCCGGCCCTCCGGGCCCGGGTCAAGGTGGAAGCCAAGTCGGCCGATGAGTTTTTCGACGAACGCTTCATGCGGCATCTGATTCAGCAGAAGCGCGGCGTCGCGGTGTTCATTCCGACCCGTCGGGAAGTGGAGCAGCTGGCAGCCGACCTCGGCGCCCGGTATCCCAAGCTCAACGCGGCGTTCTACCACGGTGGCGAGCCGATCCGCGTCATCCGGCAATTCCTCGAGGGAGATCCCCAGAAGCCGTTCCTCCTCGCCATGACTGCGGCGGGCCAGTCGGCCATCAATGTGCGCGGCCTCGACACGGTGGTCGTCTACGACGCCCGATACGGCAACGTGGTGGAGCGGGGTCGGAACGTCTTGCATCGGTTGTACCTCGGGGCCAACGAAATCCTCCAGATGGCAGGCCGGGTGCACGGCCGGGTGGCCAAGGGCGAGGTGTACATCCTCTCCGACCGGCGCATGGTGTTCGAGGATCTGGTCCCGGGTCCCCCGGAGTTCCAGTTGGCGGGAGACGCCGAGCGGGTGGCCATCACGTGCGCCTCCATCGGGGTGGATGCCGCGGATCTGGAGCTGCCGGTGCCGCTCGACAAGACGGCCTACCGGCGGGCGATGGAAGTGCTCATCGACCGCGGACTGATCAAGGACGGACGGCTCACGCCCTACGGCCGCGAGGTCGAGGCGATGCCGGTCGAGCGGGCCTGGGGTGAACTGCTGGTGCGAGCCGACCCCGAGCTGGTGCCGCTGGTGGCCACAGCGGCCAACATCGACTCGCTGCACCGGATGACCCGCGAGGAGCGGGAACTGCACGGGCTGATTGCCAACGGGAGCGATCATCTCACGGCAGCCAATGTGTATGCCGAGGCGGTCAATCAGCACGGGTATCTGGGGGAGGTGTACGGGCTCCCTCGGCATTTGTTCGAGGAGGGGCTGGCGGAGTGGGCCGAGAAGCGCGGCGTGCTGGTCAAGTCGGTGGAGGACACGGCGCTGGGCGTGGCGGCGGTGTACCGCGCGCTGGAGGTGCCGTTGCCGAAGACGATGCCCTATGCGTCGAAGGAGCTCCGGAACCGGTTCATCGAGCTGGTCGCCCGCGTGATGCCGTTCGATTTGGTCATCGACGAGCACACGGTGGACGGCACGGAGGCGCGCATTTCGAAGACGTCGATGGCGGGGAGCTGGGGGGCGGTGGCGGGTAACCTGCGGTTCTTCGGGGACCGGAACGGGATCGCGAGGGCCGGCATCGAAGGCACCACGATACCCTACGACCTGGTGCGGCAGAACGCCCGGAAGGGCACGCCGCTGGTGAGCGTGGCCGGCGCACGAAAGCACCGGCACTTGGCCGTGTCGCGCCGGCTCACCTACTTCGGTTTCGAGCTCGAGACCGTGATGGAGGAGATCCGCGGCGAGGTGCCGTCCGCGCTGCAGGAGCAGGCGCGGGACGCGCTGGCCGACGCGATGTTGTCGGGCGACACACCACATCCCGATCAGGGTCGCATCCGGCGGGCGCTCTCCGAACTGGGAGAGCTCTGGCGGCGCTCCGGCGGCACCCTCGATCAGGCCGCGACCCCAGTGCTGCGCGCCCGGATCCGGAGTGCGCTGGCGGACGTCACCAGTTGGCAGGAATTCCTGAGTACCCGTGTGGCGCTGGATGCCGACGCGATGGTGGACGGCGCCACGCGCGCCCGGCTGCTGGAACTCCCGTCGATGGTACACCTGCTGGGGGATGCGGTGCCGCTCGACTATGAGGTGGAGGACGGGGCAGGGGTGGTGGTGCTGCGATTGCGGGAGGGCCAGCTTCGCCGGTTGAAGGATGGCGAGCTGCCGAAAGTGGATCGGCCGCTGCGATTCAGCGTGATGCGGGGACCAAAGCCGGCCCTGCGGGGGCGGACGCTTGAGGAACTTCGGGACGCCATTCAGAATGAGCCGCGGGAGCGCGGGGGTCGGCACACCGAGTTCCGCGGGCCGCGGCGGGGGGGACGTGCGGGTGGTCGCGGCGATGGTGGCGGCGGCCGGGGTGGGCGCGGACCGGGTCGAGGTGGGAAGCGCGGCCGATAGTCAGGGGAGGAGCGCGAGCCACAGGCGGTGGTACGCCTCGTGGACCAGTTCCTCAGGGGCGCCGAGGTGGAGCGCCAGCTGGAACCCATCGAGGGCGGCAGCGGCGAGCCTGGCTTCCTCGGGACGGAGCGACGGGACTTCGAGTGCCCGGCCGATGGAGGTGGCAAGGAGAGCGAGGTCCGCGGGTGAATCGCCCGGAGTGTCAATGCCCGGTTCGGCGACCAGGGCAGCCCAGGCGGCCCACTGACCGGTCCGCGCCTCCTCGACCAGGGCTTGCCAGAGGTGGTCGAGCGCTACAGCTCCCCGTCCGTTGAGCGCAGCCACGCGCCGAGCCTGCCGAGCCCGGGCGAGGTTGGCGGCGACCGAAGCCAGGAGCGCCTTCTTGCTGCCGTGGTGGTAGGACACCAATCCCTTGGCGCAGCCGGCCTCGGAAGCCACGCGGTCCACGCTCCACTTCTGGAGCCCGTCACGGAGCAGTACGGCGGTGGCTGCTACTGTGATGTTATCTTTCAAGCTATTGCCTATATTTGATTTACAATCTGACTGAACGGTCAGTCATAATATTGACTCGAGGGCCTTTCCGTGCAAGTCGGCGTGCATCTCCTGCTTTTTCTGGTTCAGGTGCTCTTTGCCAGCCTGGCCATCGTCGGCAAGATCGTCCTCCGGGATTTTCCCGCGGGCTCGATCGTCTTGTTCCGGGTGGTCGGCGCGGCCATTGTGCTACTGCTGGTCAACCTGATCTGGACCAGGCGCTGGGTCCGCGACCGGCGGGATCTGCTGGGCTTGGCGGTACTCGGGCTCCTCGGAGTGGTGCTCAACCAAACGCTCTTTCTCATCGGGCTCAGTCACACCACGGCCATCAACGCCACCATCCTCGTCACCACCATCCCGATCTTCACCGTGCTCTACTCCGTCCTGAGCCACCGGGAGCCCGCCTCGGCGCTCAAGTTCGGCGGCATCGCGGTGGCGGGGCTCGGCGCACTCTATCTCATTGGCCCCGACCGGATGTCGCTGGCCCCCGAGCTGGCCCTCGGGAATCTGCTCATCGTCGTGGCGATGTTCTGCTACTCGCTCTACCTGGTCCACTCGAAGGCGATGGTCATGCGCTACGGGCCGGTGACGGTGAGCGCGTATGTGATGATGTTCAGCGCCATCGGTACCCTGCCGCTCGGGCTCTCGGGACTCGCCACGGTAGATCTGGCTGCCATCCGTCCCGTCACCTGGATGTGGGTGGCGTACATCGTGGTCTTTCCGACCATCGTGGCCTACTTCCTCAACATCTGGGCGCTCCGGCGGGTCTCCCCCAACCTGGTGGCGGTGTACATCTACCTGCAGCCGCTCTTCACCGCGCTCGTTGCACCGGCGGTACTCGCGGGTGAACGGGTCACCACCCGTGCGGCCATCGCCGGCGCGGCAATCTTCTTGGGGTTGGCGCTGGTGATCTGGGGGGAGCAGAGACAGAACCGGGCGGTACCCGCGACTGTCATGCCTGGGGAGTAGTTCAAACACCTGTCGTTCCTTTGCGCTCTTCGCGCCTCTTCGCGTCTTTGCGGTAAAAGCTGTTCACCGCAAAGACGCGAAGAGACGCAAAGGGCTCCGGTCTGAAGTCGGCACCTCTTGATTTGGTCCGTTGGGGGTGAAACGCCAGAATTCGTCAGTTAACATATTGTGCCACAATGTCTTGCTGGCAATATGGACGGCTTGAGTCGGTGTCCCTGATTGAAACCTTTTGCCCGGCTCGGGCGTATCCCCCGGTATGAACGCGCCTCAGCCCTCCCATCCGACTCCCCTGCCGTCCGTCTTTTCCCCCCTCGCCAAGGCCCTGCTCGATGGCTTCAGCGAGGGGGTCGTCGTGTTCGACGCCGCCGGCCGGGTGCTCTACGCCAACAGCCAGGCCCGCGCGCAACTCGAGGGCGACGTGGACCTGGCCACCGAAACCGCCGACGACCTGCAGCCGCGCCTGGCCGCGCTCGGCGGCCGCATCCGGCCGCTCCGCGTGGGCACCCTCGAACTCGGCGAGGCGCTCTTCCTCCCGGCCACCGAGGGCCCGACCACGCTGGCCGCCCGGGAGAAGGACGCCATCGTCGCCTCGCTCGATGCCCACGGGTGGAAGCTCGCCGAGACGGCCAAGAGCCTCGGCATCAGCCGCACGACGCTCTGGCGGCGGCTCAAGGCCTACGGCCTCCATCGTGACGGGCGGAGCCGGTGGGCCTCAGTTTCCTGACCGCGGCGATCCTCCTCGCCGCGGCGCCGCACCAGCCGACCGACACCCTCCCGACCTTCTCCTCCGAGGCGACGCGCGCCCTCATTGCCCGCGCGCAGCTTCGCCACGCCGCCGACGACACCACCGTCTCCGATTACACCGCCCGGCTTCGGTACCGGGTGTCGTTTTCCCTGGGGAAACGGAGGTGGGCGCGGATGCCGACGTATGCTGTCGAGGAGCAGGAAGGTATGGTGCACTGGCAGGCGCCGAACGACATCCGGCTCGACATCCTTGGCCGGCGGAACGCCAGCCGCTCGAAGGACATCACCCTCTCCAGCGATTTCACCCGGCCGTGGTTCGTGCCGCGCGGCCTGGGCGACTCGGTCCGCATTTTCGGGAATGACTTTCCCACCCGCGCCGCCCTGCACCCGCTCGCCGCCGACGGCCCGGAGTGGTACCGGTACGAGCTGTCCGACAGCATCGCGCTCACGACGGCCAAGGGCACCGTGGTGCGCTTGTATTCTGTGGAAGTCGTGCCGGCGCGCCCCGGGCCCTCCCTGGTGGTGGGCACGCTCTGGCTCGACGCCGCGAGCGCCCAGGTGGCGCGGTTCACCTTCCGGTACGTCGGTAACGAACTCTGGGTGGATCGCGACGACGACGACCCCGATCTCAAGAAAATGGGCGGCGCCAAGGGCGCCAATTCGTTCATCAACAAGATTCTCACGGTGGACTCGGACCTCGAGTACGGACTGCAGGACGAGAAGTTCTGGATGCCGTCGCGGCAGGTACTGTCGGGGCAGGTGCAGATTCCGATCATCAGCGACGTCGTCATCCCCTTTGAGGCGATCACCACGTTCTGGGACTACGACATCAACAGTGGCCGGCCCGTGGTGTTCGACATGCCGCCACCGGATTCCGGTGCCAAGACCACCATGGACCGGGAGTCCGACTCGCTGGCACCGGTCATCCGCTCCGGGACCTGGGCCGACGGCCGGTACGAGGTGCACCGCCCCCCGGTGGACACGCTCAAGAGCTACGCGGCGTGGGGCGACTCGCTGACGCTGGACCTCAATCCGCAGGAGGACCAGCAGGTGCGCGAGGTGCAGGCGCAGCTCGCCGCGCTCGCCGAAGGGTTGCCGTCGGACGTGACCGGCATCAAGCCGGGCGGCGTCAACTACGAGGCGTTCGCCGACATCTTCCGCTATAACCGGGTGCAGGGACCCTCCCTCGGCTACGGCTACGCCGTCGACGTGCCGGGGTGGTCCTTCACCCGGGCGCAGGCGACGCTCCGGTTCGGCTTCTCGGACGCGCGGCTGACTGGGAGCCTCGGCCTGGTACGTGAGGCACCCTCGGGCCGCTGGCGTCTCGATGGCTACCGGTCGATCGCCGAGGTGGAGCCGTTCTTCAAGGTGAACACCTTCGGCAACACGCTGAACGGCGTCTTCGCCGCGCACGACGATGCCGACTATTACCTGGCCCAAGGCGGGCGGATCGGCTACGAGACCTCCGTCGGCCGCGGCCTCGAGCTGGGGCTCCAGGCCCGCTTCGAGGACCAGCGGAGCGTGTCCACCGAGGCCACCAGCGCCATCAACGACGTCCTCGGCGGCCGCGGAGACTTCCCGCCCAATCCCGCCATTACCGAGGGATTCTTCGTGGGGATTGCCGCCACGCTCGACGGCGTGGTCGGGACCGGCACCTGGCGTCTTGGTGCGGAGGGGCTGAGCGGCGCGGGCAGCACGGTCGGCCGCATGATGGGGCAGATCCGGCAGCGGGCGTTCGGCACGCGCGGTATCACGCTCACCGGGCGGGCCGGCATTGTCACGTCGGACACTCTGCCGCAGGCGCGGTTTCGCCTGGGCGGGCTCCAAACGGTACGCGGCTTCGATTATGGCACCAACGAGGGGCAGGCATTCTGGTCCCTCCAGGGCGACTGGACGCCGCTCAAGGGCAAGGTGCGCCCGGTGCTGTTTCTTGACGTGGGCCAGGCGGGCGCGGTGGGCAGCGTCTTTTCTCAGCGACCGCTGGTCGGCACTGGAGCCGGGCTCTCCTTCTTCAATGGCATTGTCCGGTTCGACCTGAGCGTGCCACTCACGGGGCCGGAGCACCAGCTGAGGTTTGATATCCAGTTCGGGGCACCGCGATAGGCGCCCCACTATCTTTTCGTCATGCCAAGCCCCTTCGTCATCGAAGAGTATGTCCGGTGGTCCGACGTGGACTTTGCCGGCATCATTTTCTACGGCTCCTACGTCCGGTTCTTTGAACTGGCGGAGACCGAGCTCTTCCGCGCCGCCTTCCTGCCGTTCGGCACGGTCTTCGGCCAGTACGACGTATTCCTCCCGCGAGTGCAGGTCCACACCGAGTTTCATTTCCCGCCGCGCCTCGACGACCATTTGGCGGTCGCCGCCTATATCGGACACGTCGGGCGCAGCTCGATGACCATCGAGTTCGAGGTGATCCGCCGCCCGGACGGCACGCACTGTGCCGACGGCCACATGGTGCTGGTGTGCGTAGATCGTGCAGAATTGAAGCCCCGCCCGATTCCCCAGGGATTCATCACGCAACTCGAGCCGTTCACGCTCTCGCGCGCCGAGGCGCGCCGGCAACTCGGCATCGTGGAGCGGCCCGCGTGAGTCATCGGCCGGTGTTCGCAACGGTGACGCTCGCCCTGGCGGCCGCCTGCAGCCCGGTGGGCGCACGCGGGACCCTCACCGCGCGCTGGGTGACCGCGGCCGACACCGCGGTGCTCACCATGCCGGCCACCGCCACCTGGTGCCCGCTTCCCGGGCGGCTTGACATCCGCGCGTTCCGGGGCGATTCGGCGCTCGGCGTGACAATCTTTCCGTCGGACAGCAACGCCGTGGCAGGCACCTACCGGGTCATCACTCCGGGAGCGCGGACCGGGTTTCGCCCGGCAGCCGGCGTGGCCCTCCGGTGGGTCGGCAAGGTGGAACTCGAGGGGTGGTGGGGAGACTCGGGCTCCGTGACTATCACGGGTGGACCGGGCCGGGCGCTCTCCGGGCAGGGGCAGGCCTCGCTGGTGTCGAATCTTGGCCAGGACTCGGTCACGTCGCTTGAGTTCAGCTTCCGGGGCCTCCGCGTTATCAGCGACACCCTGTGTGACGCCCGCGTCCTCCCAGTGGGCGTCCCGATCGACTCCGCCGCCGCGGCGGGAACCCCCGTGGCGCCGGGGGTACCTTAGCTCATGGATCAGACCTACTTCCGCCGTGGGTTCGGCCTCAAGAAGGACATCGAAGGCAGCCTCACGGCAGACTACGCCAGCGGAGTGGTCGACGCCTTCCTGAAGGGCGGGCACACGCTGGTCGCGGGGCCGCTCACCTTCCGGCTCGCCAAGGAATTCGGGTTCTGCTACGGCGTGGACCGCGCGGTGGAGTACGCCTATGAGACGCGCGCCAAGTTTCCGGGCCGCCAGCTGTGCCTGGTGGGTGAGATCATCCACAACCCGCACGTGAACGCCCGCCTGGAGCAGATGGGCGTGCGCCTCCTCAAGCACGGCGCCGACGGCGAGTTCGATTTCTCGCAGCTGACGCCCGAGGACGTGGTGATCATGCCGGCGTTTGGAGTGACCATTCGGGACTTTGAGCGCCTGCGCGCGGTGGGCTGCGTCCTGGTGGATACCACCTGCGGGTCGGTGCTGAACGTCTGGAAGCGAGTGGACTCGTACGCTCGGGACGGGTACACCGCCGTCATCCACGGCAAGCATTACCACGAGGAGACCAAGGCGACCGCCAGCCAGGTGATGAAGTACCCGATGGGGCGCTACCTGGTGGTGTACGACATGGCCGAGGCACGGATGGTGTGCGACTTCATCGAGGGCAGGGGCGAGGCGGCGGCGCTCGCCGCGCGGTTCGCCGGGCGGACTTCGCCCGAGTTCGACTTTGCGACCGACCTGCGGCGGGTCGGGATCGCCAACCAGACGACGATGCTGGCGGGGGAGTCGCTCGCCATCGCGGCGGAGTTCGGGCTGAGCATGGCGCGGCGCTACGGCGAGGCGCACCGCGACGATCATTTTCGGAGCTTCGACACCATCTGCTCGGCCACACAGGAGCGGCAGGACGCGGTGCTGGCGTTGCTCGAGGAGCCGCTCGACCTGATGGTGGTGGTGGGCGGCTACAACTCGAGTAACACCTGCAACCTGGCCGCCATCTGTGCGGCGAAAGGGGTCCGGACGGTCCACATCGAGGATGCCGACTGCATTGATGTCGAGTCGGGTGCGGTCCGGCACCAGCCGATCCGGAGCAAGGTGGAGGAACGGATCGGGGGGTGGCTCTCCGGCGCCCGGCGGATAGGTTTGACTGCAGGCGCCTCGACGCCCAACAACAAGATCGGCGAAACGGTCGCGCGGATTTCGGAAAGCGCCGGGATCCTGGATCAGCTTCGCGAGGCCCTGGCCCCCCGCCCCTGAATCGTCCTCCGCCCGACCAACCATCGCCTTCCCAGGTCCTCTCGATCCCCCAACCCGGCGAATCCCCGCGACGCCGCTCCCGCGCTCCGGCCATCCAACCCGACGGAAGTCATTGTCGTTGCTGCGTCTATGCGGCCTCTCCCGCTCCCTGGTCGGGCGGTTGTCGGGCCACCTGGTCGATCGGCAGCTCCGGTGGCCCCGAGCTTGCACCCTGAGGCGGGGTCGGAGGAGTGGCGACTGGGAAGCCGCCCGGCTGGGGGAGGCCTAGCGGAACGGCTGTTCGCGCTGCACCTTAGCGACCCCTCCTCACCTTGCTTGAGAGGATGCTCGCGCGATGGTCCGACCGACTTCCGACGCCTACCGCCTGGTGCTCGCCGCCCTCGGCGACCTGCCGAACGTCACGACCCGAAAAATGTTCGGGGCGGAGGCGTTCTTTCATGGTCGGCGGATGTTCGCGTTCCTGCGGGAGGACCTCGTGGTGCTGAAGCTGCCGGAGAGCCAGCGCGAGGAGTTGCTCGAGGCCAGGGCGGCGCGGCCGTTCCTGGTGAACGAGAACGCCGGGTTCGGGCGCTGGGTCGAGATACCCGGTTCCGGCGAGGCCGGTGAACGGCTGCGACTGCTGGTGCAATCGGCGTACAGCGCCGCCAAGCGGCCCGATCGCGACGGCCCCCGGCGGCGACGTCGGCGTCGAGCCGCCCCCACCGAAGTCTGATCTCCGCGGCCCGCTCTATGAGTGGGCCGGTCGCTTTTCCGACAGGATCCTTGTCACCGCCGCGATGGTGAGCGGTGCACTCCCCTCCGC
>Ga0315273_10000641_pt1 | contig 37655 bp, 53 predicted proteins | sample YL17G02_0_MG_FD_205753 | JGI IMG/M metagenome (GOLD analysis project Ga0315273, IMG submission 205753) | Sediment microbial communities from Yellowstone Lake, YNP, Wyoming, USA - YL17G02_0 | ecosystem: Environmental > Aquatic > Freshwater > Lake > Sediment | place: USA: Wyoming | collected...
CTCATAACGGAGCAGTCGAGCATCGGTCAAAGAGGCCACATGGACACTATCAATAAGATCGGCGTTTAGATTAGTATTCAGGGTCGTCGAGGTGGCGGCGTAGGGTGAGGTTCCGGTAGCTACGGTGGATATAAAGTTAGCGGCGGTCATTGCTCCTGTAATTGTCATGCTGTCGGAGGTTAAGGCACCATTAATGGTCAGGGTTTCAGCCACAAAATCACCCAATATCAAAGGATCGGTTCTTTGGCTGTTCGAGATGTAGAGTTTGTTGTCCCCCAGCTCGCTGTACCCGGCCCGGTATCCCAAGAAGAGGTTACCGTATCCCTCGTCGTTACTGTAACCAGCCTCCGAGCCAACGGCGGTGTTTTTTCTGGGAATAGGGGTTCCGAATACCCAGTTTGTATTCCCTCCGCCGTCAGTTGAGTTGTCCCCGGCGTACCAGACTCCCGCCTCGATAGCATAGCAGTCGGTTATGCTCATATAGTTTTCGTTTATTTCTCCCGAGGGTGTGGAGAAGTGGTAATGGGTTCCGGCACTAGTTGATAGCATCTTCGCCAAACTTCCAGCGCTTCCATTGGTAGCGAAGTTCGTCATTGTCTGAGTGGTCCCAGCTGTAAATTTAGTTCCTGTAGCAAGACCAGCAGTATTGAGGTTTAATGTGTTAAACGTGTTACTTCCAGTAACTGTCTGATTGTTACCACTAAGGTTTACGGTATAGTAAGTTTTGCCTCCACCAGCGATTGTCTCCCCCCCGTGGGTTATGCTTATTGTTGATGTACCTGCCGTAACTGTCCCGCCAGATACTGAAAAAGCTCCACCAACGGTCATGGTCGATGACCCCAAACTTAGAGTGCCAGCAGACGACCAGGAAAAATCTCCACCAAGTGTGATAGTAGATGAACCTAAAATGAGAGAACCGCTCGTGTCTACTGTTAAATTATCAGTAGTAATACTATAGTTATTAGTAGTTATCGTCCCACCTCTTACTAACAATGTGTCATCAGTAATTGATGGCATAATTAAATTGCCAGCGAGAGTATAAGTTCCGGTAAATTTAAAGTAGGCATAATTTATGGTGACTCCGTTGGGGGTAAATACAGAAGAAGATCCAGATAGAGTGAGTGTTTTCAAAGTGCCACCGTTTATCGTTTGTCCACTCTTTAGAGTAAAGTTTCCTCGTATTGTTACATTTCCGCTTAAACTCCATGTTAGTGTTTGATCTATTGCCGAACTATCCCAACTCTTAATATCAACAAGGTTGCTTCCGCCGTCTGAAATTGCCGAAGTCACGCTGAAAGACGCGGCGTCAAATGTCACATCATCACTTATCCCCGGAACAGTTTCTCCCCCAGCCCCTCCACTGGTGGCACTCCAATGGGCCGTGTCGTTCCAAGTCCCACCGTTTCCAACCCAATATCTTGCCATATTATGTAGTATTCAAGGTATATAACGCCATTTTCCCTATCGCTACATTATCGTGGCCTATCTTTATGTTGAACCCGGCCTGATATCCGACCATCGTATTCCTGCGACCTTGGTCTAGGTCAACCCCCGATGATCCAAAGGGGATAATTTTATACAAAGCGTCCTGGCCGTAGGCTGTATTCTCTCCTCTAATGTGCTTGAACCGGGCGTTACCAATGGAGTAGGGAAGAATGTCATCCTCACTTAACCTTTTATCTTCCTGGTTAGCCCACTCCTCCTTTGCTGGTATCTCCGGGAAGTAGACTATTTTTTGTACTTCTTCGGCCATATTAGACTCGCGTTTCGTCTTTGAGGTCGTCGTACTCAAGGGCGAGTGAAGTAATTGTCGGGCCGGTGGCCGCGGAGGTCGCCGGGATAACCTCAAACTGAAACTCCTTAAATCTGGCGCTGGAGGTTGCAATCGGCAGTCTTGTCTCCGTATCACCAACTGTTGAATTGGCCGTCGCGGTCGTGTAGCTGGAGGCTCGGTTGGTTTTGTATCCCAGTTGGACGCTGTGGCCGCTTACCAGGGCCGTGTGAGTGGCCTTCAGGGTGATGGCCAGTTTGTCCTGATACGGACGGTTATCGTCGAAAATCATGCTCTCGAATCGCCCGGCGGCAAATGGACTGGCAGTTTGGATTATTTTGTCCACGCCGTAGGTAGTGTTATCCCGCCAACCGACCAGCATGAAACTCCCGATACCTTTGACAGCTCCTATTTGCAAGGTCGTGGACTGGGTAGTGCCGGTGGAAATCGTGTAACCGAAGTTCAAGGTTTCCGTGTATCTGTCGCTTTTAGCTCCCCATTCGTAGACTCCCTGCTCAATGGACGTAGAGTCGGTAGAACCGGCCACTCCCAGATTGGCAAGCCCCTTCCAGTTAGTGACCGCGCCGGGATAGACCTCTAGGTTCTTAGAGTATTCCAACTTAGGAATTTTGTGGACTTTTTGGAATGGGCGGTAATTAAGATAGACAATGCCATTAGAACCGGCAATAGTTAATAATCTATTCCGGGAGTTCAGCAGGGCGTTTACTCCACCCTCCGGTATCTGGACAAAGAAGTCGTAACCAGCAGTTGTTCCGTCCCAGAAGAAAACGTATCCGTTCTCGGACGCGGTGATGGAGGTTCCCACCCAGGTACCGATTGCCAGATATTCGTCAATTACCTCTAAGGATCTGATATTGAATCCCGGAGGTAAGGTCAGTTTGGCAAGAGTCCACACGGTGCCGTCCCACCATCCCAGTTTGTTACCGTGGCCTACAGCCAGCCCATTGGCGAATGCCTTGATCGGCGCGAACTTCGACCCGGAGGTATCGTTCAATCCCGTCTGCCAAGCATCCGTAAAGGTTGGAGTTCCTGAAAGTAGACCATATCGGCCAATCTGGGTATTTTGGGTATAGTAGATATAGTCATTAAACATCTCCATTCCCTGTCCGACGCAGTTTGATGTGGTTTGTAATACTGACCATGATCCGGCAGACGTCCTTTTGTAGAATTTCCCGGTGTCCCCAATAGCATAGGTATTCGTGTCGTAAGGAGTTCCAGAAACGATCCATTTAACCAGATCAACTACGATGGCCCCAGACTCCTTGGCCGATGCAGGCATCAGGGTCAGTTCCGTTGGTTCAGAAAAGATATTTAAATTCTTGGCGAAGAAAAAAGCCCCCCGTAACCCTTCGCGGGAACTATCTGAAATTCCCCCGTTGAAGTATTTTTGAACAAGTACCTTTTTTGCCATACATAAATTTAAGTCGCAGATGACGGAAACCAACCAGGAGCGGCCATTGGGAAGGTGTGATAAGAAACGCCCGATCGGGATATATTCGAGCGGGTCTTAGTCCCCCACCGTCTCTTCCCGGCCTCAATCCCTGCGGTGAAAAGAGTCCAGTATTTCGTTTCCTGAGTGGTGTCCTTCTTCATCGCGAAATAAAACGCCATAGCATAGTAAATCGGGAGGATCTGCATCTCCTCCGGCAGACCAAACATCTCATGGATCAGGGAAGCAGTAGTGACCGTGGCCCCCTCGTATTTGTTCTCCAACTCCATGCTTGCCGTACTGGTGAACGAGGCGATCCTGTAGAAGAAACCATCGGGAGCCTTGACGTACCGGCCAACCATCGCGGCAGTGAACCCGGTGGCACTGTGGGCGATGGTTTCGTCTCCATTTGTTAAGGTGATATTCCCGGTGTTGAATACATCGACGCTTAAATCCTTGTCGATCACCTCATAGACTACATTCACCGGCAGACTGGCCGAGGAAGGAATTGGGTAAAGCAGAAGCTGTGAATGGCCCACGCCGAAGTTGTTACGTACGAAAAACCTCTCAACCATGTCCGAATACTGGACGTAGGTATTTAGCGCGTCCCAAGTCCCCTGATCCTCGACCTCGATCACCGGAGTAGTCCTTCCTCCTACCGTGATGGTGACGGATTTGGGAAAAGAGCAGTTCATTGGTAAATTAACGTGTTGGGTCTGAGCCACTGTAACCAACCCACTGCTGGTCTTCTCGATCACCGGCCTGGCTATCTCCGATAAGACCAATTTATAACCGATATTCATGTCCCGTTTAAATGCAGTGAGCGTCCCCGAGGTGGAATCGGAGCCAAGGTACTGACAGAGAGATTGGCCATCGTCCCAATGAATAATTTTGCTATCCTGCCTTTCTTAATGAAGTAACCATTTAATATATTATAACACCCTAAGACTCTGGTTCTTTGCCTCCTAGTCGTGACATTTGTACCTTTACCGTTTCCAATTTATCCTGTAAAGAGAGGCATTCTGTGGTCAGCATCCTTAGTTTGTTCATTTTTATTACCGACTCCCGGTCGAGGTTGAAGTTTACGGTTTGGAGTTCTCGTTTGTATTTCTGCAAATCAACAATCTGCTGGTTAAGAAGTTCTACGGCCCTGATTAATTCCTTCTGTTTCTGGATCAGGTCGATCACTTCGGCAGGACGATCCCCTCCTCGGGTTTGATTATCTGCGGGGGCTTCCGGGTACAGGTCAGAGAGTTATTGGCGATGTTGAAGTTTATGGTGTAGTCCTCGATGTTTATTCCCAGCCGGGGAACCACCTGACCTATGATGAAGTTCTGCATGAAGAAGTCGGTGTCCGAAAGAAGAACTCTGTATTGGTTGATTAGAGCCTGACGAGGCTGTAATATCTGTAATTCCTCATTACTGAAGGTAAAGGTCTTGGTGTCGTTCTTTTCTGATTTAATCACTCCGTCGGTCAACATGGTTTAGAATTTCTTGATTTTATCAATTAAATCCTGAACATTTTCCTTGCCGGAAACCTCAATCCCCAGCTTCTCGCAGTCGGCTAAAAGTTCTTTCCTTGATGGTCGGGGCTTGGAGTCGTCCCAGATGGAAGGTTTGTCGCCGAGAATGGCATCAGGTAGCCCCTTGAGTCCCACATTTTCTGTCACCTCCGATACCGACTCACTAATAGATTTGGGTTCCGCCTTCAATATTCCCATCAACGGATCGGGTATAGTGCCGAGGTCGACCGGCCTTTCCTCTGGATTAAGCGTATCGACCATCTTTGCCACCTTTTCTCCCTGCTCCACCTCAGAGTCGGCCATGTACCAGGTATCAACGCCCAATAAAATCTCTTTTATTATCTTCGGTCTCTCAAACGATGATTGAATCAGCCCTTTCCTCCCGGTCTTCTCTTCCATCCTCATCAGCACATGGTCTGCCAGATGCTTTGCGTAATGCTCGGCCAGGAAGCGGGGCATCTTCTTGGTCTGGCCGGGAACTATCCTGTGGGGATGGCCTGACCATCTGACCTGAAAATAGTCCGAGTGGTTGTAGTCGTCGTCCGTGTCCTGTACCGCGCAGTCAATATCAATATTTTTTACTACCAGTACGTCTAAGTTGTTAGGTATGGGGGATTTGGTAGAAGTTGTGTCAGGCATGTCTTTGCAGCACTATGACTTATTATAAATATAAATGATGAGATGTCAAATTATGTGGTCGTTGCTACCACGCTTCCATCATCAGAGATGGGTTTCCAGAGGGCATAAAAATCAATCTGACCAGCCGTAACATTTGCTCCACCAGCGATAGTCATAATGATGTCGTTTCCATTAAGTATATATTCAGGTACATTTCCAGTAGCCGCTGACTCCAAACCAACATCAATGTAAGTTACATTAGCAGCGTCATTCACCCAGAGTTGTCCTGCGTCTATTTGTGTGGCTGTTTCTACTGGGAGGAAGATTGCCGTTGCTCCAGTAATACCTACAGATAGGGTAGCTGCACCATCTGAATCCAAAAGAGTGTTACATACTGCAATTATTTTAATCTGGACTACACCTGTAACTGTAAACATTACTCCACCATCTAAAGTTCCGCCATCATCTCCCCATGTATTGCTTCCTGCGGCACCTGTGAAAGTAATTGACCTTTTAGTTCGGAACGGATATTCACCTGCTACGGGGACTCTGTTTGCATCTCTGTCTACTGCTTCTGCGAATGTTGACATATTTATATTATACTACTAAGTTTTTCCAACGATAGATAAAATCTTTTCCAAGTACTCCTGAGCGGTTTTTAACATCTCAGTTAAAGTATCAATTTTCCCCTCAATCGTGTCTAATTTTGTACTTAAAGCGGCAACTTGTTCTGCTCCGTCAACTTCACCTTTAAAAGAATAACCAAGTTGATTACAGTCAGTACAGGGAATAACTTGACCAGAAGGAGTTTCTGTAATTACCTTAGTTCCCAAACAGGTTGGGCAGACTACTATAACATGATACGGTTCAACTGCCATATTTATATTATACACTTTCGGTTTAACCTCCCACCGAAAAGGAGTTACTTTTAACTTTAAAGTTCGCTCAGTTTAAGACGGAGTTATAGACAAACCTGCATCTGACGCAGTTGGCTGTGTCATAGCACCGATTACCTCCAATGAGGTAAATGAATCGGAAAGGTCGGTTACTCCCACCATCCAAGAGTCCCAAAGAATTACTGAACCACCCAAATTGGCGGTACAGTCAATACCTACGGTCATTGTAGTTGCCCCTGAATGCACTGCATTGTGGAACAAACAGTGGTCAAACAGAACAAATCTATCAATGTCACCTTCGTCACCAATACTAACAAAGAAAGGTGCTGCAGCATCTGCTAACCGTAAGAACCTACAATGATTGAAAATGTTTCTAGCACTGCCGTTACCGACTGCACCTATTTCCAATAAATTGTTGGCTGCTGTACTAGCAACTGAATCAACTCCAAAAGTACAATCATTAAATACTGTTTCTCCAACACCAGTTAATTTTACACATCTGGCATTAGCGGAGTCGGCTGCGGTTGCATTAGCAATACCTGAAAAATGACAGCCCTCAAAATAGTTATAATCTCCACCATTTACATGGACTAAGGCATAACTGTCTGCTACACCCTGATTGAAGACTACATTTTTGAAGATACAACCATTTTCTGTAACTACAAACTGGAAAGTCGTAGTTGCAGCGGTGAGAGTAAAGTTCATACCTGCTCTCGGTGTCATAGTTGTTGGAGCTGCCATACCTACTAAATGAGTAAATCGCTTTGCCCAAGTAATAGCTGCCGCTTCTGTCGTTCTTCCTGTACCCCCTGTTGGAACAATGAAAACCACATCGTGTTTTCCGCTAGTACATTTATCATAAGCGGCTTTAACTGTGGCTAGTGCGTCATTCTGAGAAGTCCCAGAATTAGCAGTATCACTACCTGCATTGGGGTCTACATACCAAATATTCCCTACATAGGGAAGTCCCATCATACCAGCCATATCCTCGGGCATAATTTTATGTCCGAATTTCAAAGCTGGAATAAAATCTCTTGCTTTTCCCATAAATCTTATTCACCTCCTTAGGTAAATATAATTAATATTTGCCTTCCATAAAAAAAGCTCCCGTAAAGGAGCTAAGCTACTTTACGCATCCTGAAAGGCTCGTCAATGCGTAGTAAATAAATTTTTAATCAATGGTCAAGAAAATCGGATGAGCGTAATTTTGAACCGCAGCAATATGGTACGCAGTACCTACGACTGGTGTGGTAATAAAATTAGCTTCGGCTACGATGTCAACTGCACCTGCAACTGACCCATCTTCCATCGCCCTTGAACCTGCGGCAATAGTTGCGTCAGAGAATACTGCACAGACACCTCTGGTTTGGAGCCAGCAGTAGTCACCAAGTGCGGTAACAGCTACCAACGGAACACCGGTTGAGAGCAGGGTGATAGTTCCTGTATGCAGAACGCGGTTCCAAGGGTTAGCAACGATATCAATCTTGGATGTGGTATCAAGGGCGACCTTGATCGGGTCAAAGAGATTGACGTAGCTGGATGCTCCGCTGACAAGTGCCGCCATGCTGGAGATCTTGTAGGTCTGGCCTATTCCGGTTGCGTAGGTCACACAGACATAACCTTCATCGAAGTACCCGGCGGTCGTGGTAGTCACGGCGTTGGTGAAGTTGATCTGTTTTGCTCCGATGGCGCCAGAGATAACCGCCATATTGGTCAAAGAGGTATTCCCGGTAGGTTCAGTGGTCAGGTATCCTGCGGCCAAGGCTTCCCCAGCTACGGCATATCTGAAAATCCTGTCAGCGTCGTAGACCCTCTCCCCGATGTTGTGGGCTTGGGCCTTGTCAGTCACCTCGATGTTGTACGGATCGAAGTCTAATACTTGGGCTATTCCTGCTAATCTCATATTTTTATTATACTCCTGTTACTCCGGTCAGAGTTCCGTGCCTCCTGGGCTGGAAGCTCACCAGATTTCCTAAAATAATAATGTCAGCGATTCCTGCGAACTGTCCTGTCGGCGCTCTGAACCCGGACCAGTTAAATCCGTTGAACTCGCTCATCGGGGGTTCGTTGTACAGTCCTTCGATTGTCTGGCTCCCCAGTCCGATCTTGTCATAGCCAAACATTCCCCGTGCATCCCAGCCGTACCAATCCAGCCAGTTTTCATTGAGCATCCAAATCCTCTGGGCGGTGGATTTCTCATCCCTGACCCAGGGAATGCCCTTGTAGGTCACCGCTACGAATCCCTGTGTGCCGGAAAGACCTTCTTTGGGCCTTCTGGCGCCACCATTGCGGCCAACCTCGTAATATCCGAACATGGTGTAGTTTTCTCTGACTGAAGGAGTCAAAAGCTGTTCATAGAGATCCCAAACGGTCTCGTTGGAAACAATCAGGGTGGGGCTAGAAAGACCTGAACCGCTCGATACTGCGCTGAATAGAGTTGCCAGTTTTGCCAAGGTCAAGGTTCCGCCGGATGCTGTGCGGGTGGCTTTGACTACCGGGTATGTGGTTCTGCTTAATCCGCCCAAAGTATCAACCGTGGTTCCGTCATCGACGATTGCCTGAAGTCCAAGTGGATCTTTGTTTGAATTGCCGGTACCATCGCCGTAAATGACGTCAGCCATTTTATCGAGTAATTCCTGTTGACTCTCTTCCAAGGCCTCCTTGACCAGATCCGTGACCTGGGTTTCGGTGACTGCGTTGGCGACCGCTTCCATACCGGAAATGCCGACCGGAATACGCAGACCTCTCATGTCGTAGGAGAATCTAACCTTGGTTGACAATTGAGTAGCAGTGAAGGTGTCCATCCCTGAGAACGAGGTGGCTCCGCCGGAGGATTGATATTTAATAGCTTTCTTAATAGACTCGCCTTTTCCCTGTTTTGCGTTTCCAACCAGACGAAGTGCCAATACGTTCGATCCTAATACGTTATCTACAACTTTTGGAAGTAAATAATTTTGCGTTAATGACAGAACTCTTTCTCCGAATACCATATTTTTGTTTAGAAACTAAAAAACCAGCCCTCTCGGCTGGCTCTTATAGAACTCTGCGAGTATTATACTGTCCTGTCAAGTGGTTTGTAAAGAGGTAAAAAATTTAACTCGGGAATGAATCAGTTTATGGCAATGAGTACATACCCTTCCCTTATTAGAATCATCGTCATTTCTTGAATTCCCGTCTAAGTGATGCACTTCAAGTCTATCTTTTCTACTACAAACGAAACATGATTTTCCATCATGATTTGCCAACAACCTTAACTTTTTATTGAAATTATCTTGGTCTATAGTTTTATATCCAGTAACAATTTGGTGTATTCTTTGCCTAGATAAGCCTAACTTCCTACCGATTTCAGCATAACTATTTCCCTTTATCCTTAAACTTATAGCCTCTTCCCTCATCCACCAAGTATTGACAAATCAATCCTAAATGTCAAGTCCTATTCAAAACCATTTATTCCCCGTACCGCCTCACTATCTCGTCCATACTCAATCCATGAATTTCTTTATATGTCGGCTTGTTGGCGCCGGTACTCGACCTGGCCGAAGAACCTACTGGGGCGTCAGCACCGAACGGACGCGGATTAGATTTAATCAACTTCCCTTCCTTGGGATCGAAAGTATATCCGGCGCTAACGTAGTCGGTCCTTAAAGATGCCATCGAAACCAGATCAGGTGAATTGTATTTGATCCCCAAAGCAAACAGTTCCTTCCTTGCCTGCTTGCCCGCATCGTTCGGATCCTTAACGTCTTTAACCGCCGGGATGACTCCCTCCTTCTCTAGTTGGGTCAGTTGGGTGTCGAAGTCCTTGTCTATCTGCTCCTGCAGTCCCGATAATTGCTGTTGCCTGGTCTTTTCCTGCTCCTGTTTCTCGACTTCCTTTTCGTCCCATGCTTTTAGAGCGACTTCCCTGGCCTTAAGGGGAAACTCGTCCCAAGTCTTAGGTTTCCATTCCGGGGCCGGTGTTTCTGGTTCTACCGGGGTGGTTGCAACTGTAAGTTTATCTTCAAACTCATCAAGTCTTCCGGTAATGCCCGCCAGGCCATCATTTAACTGCGATAAAGTATCGGAGATTTTGCTGATGTCTTCCTGCGCCACGGGAGGAGGTGTTGCTGGCGATCCTGTCGGCTCTAGCATAGTTTCTTTATATATTTATGTAACGGAAATGTCAAGACTTGTCGTATTCGTGCATCTTCTTCTTCATCACGTCCATCTTTATTTCTTTCTCCGGCTCCGTTTTGTCCATCATATCTTCCGATTTTCCCATCCCCATCGCCTTCATTATTTTGAACGTCCCCTCCATTTTCCGGCTGGACTCCGGCATGAAGACGTCGCCTTTGCTTTGCCTGATCATCTCCGCCATCACCTTTATGCTGTATTTTCCCCCGACCTTCCACGTCTTGATTTCCGGCAGTTCGTCCTCCGTTAATGTGAGTGTCGGCTGGGGTTTCGATGGCCTTTCTGTTAGTCGGGGCATATTATCCTGTCTTTGACCGTTCGTGCATCCGCATAATCTTCTCGTTGTGGTTTGGTTTGGGGATTTTCGCCCCTGACTTCCGGGCTTCGGCCAATGCAATCGCAATATTCTGCTTATGGCTTCTGGCTTTTCCACGCTTGGTCTTGGAGTTTTCCAACTCGCTGATGTTCTTTGATATGGTCTTTTTGCTGGTCCCTTTCAGTAGCGGCATGTTGTTATGGTCTGGTAAACCACTCGGTCATCCTTTTAACTCGTTGACCAATCGTAGGCTTAGGCATCTGGGCTTTGTTGACCATATCGCTGGCCCTTTTTACCATTCCGACTCCCTTTTCCGCACCCGTCGATTCCATAAAACCTTTGACCCGGCCCCTGGCTTTCTCCTGATCGGATTGAAGCTTGTTTATTTCCGCTAGTCGCTCGCTTTGCTTCATGTTTATCTATTATAACATCATAACAATGGTGGACTCCCGCCCGCCGGAGGCGCTTGTGGGGCTGAAACCGGCCCCGGTGGTACCTGACCAGCCTGACCTTGACCTGCACCTTGCTGTTCGGCTATTGTCCTTAATTTAGCAATATGGCCGACAAATCTTTGTTTGGTTTCATCGTCTAATTGCTGGAAGTTATCCGATTTCTCGAACTCCAACATGACCTTCAGGTAAGCCTCATCGACGAACTCCGGTTCAAAGTCCTCCCCTGCCTGTATCCTTTGGATGTCCAAGATGGCCTGCTGTTGGCTTTCATCCGGTGTCTTCCCGGCCATGCCCGCTTCCGGCATCTCAATTCCCGCGACCTTGGCATAACCAGCATAATCCTGCGTTAGGAAAAGGAGGAGCCTCTTCGCCCGCTCCTTGGGGTTGGGCATATCCAGATCCTCAATTAAGGTAAGTGGGTCTATTGATCTCCGGGCCGCCAGCACCAAGGCATCGTTCCTCTTTTGCTGTTTGTCCACCGAACTGGCCTTGACGTTCACGGCGATACCATCCTCGATCTTGTCCCGTGTTAATTCAATCTGTAAATATTCGCCGTTCTTTCCAAGGTTCTTGACGAAGTGGGGCTTGTCGTACATCACCTTCATCATTTGGGTCGCCCAGTTCGCCATTTCATAGACCACTCTTTCAACGACGATGTTAACTATGTCGTCGCTGACCATAAGATCGCCTTCTCGGGTGATCTGCTTTGATATACCCGACTCACTGGGTTGAGTTTCCCCCCTGGTCGTGGCATGGGTGGCGAACTTAGAGTCAATCTGCATCCGGTTGCCGACTAAATCCTGGTAAAGGATCGGGGATGGTTGCTGAGCTGGGATATACATTACCGCCCGGTTGATGTCCTCTGTGTTTTGGATCCAGATATGCTCATCCGGGTCGTTAGTCACCCGCCGAGCCTGTTCCTTGTCTATGTATTTGCCGGAGAAGGCCAATTTGGGAACTGCGCGATCGGCAATCTGGGTTATCTGCCTTCCCCTCTTATTAACAATCTTTTGCAGGGGGATGGATTGCTCCACTGGGCTGGTGTCATCTATAGGGTTCCTTCCCAGACTCTGGTGACTAAGGAATATATATGGTTTCCGGGGCCGGTCGAAGTGATTATGATACAGTTTCTCAACCGATGTCTTTTTGCCGTCCACGATCTTAGGTTCATCCAATTTCTTGTCGTACCCCTCCCAGTCATAGTAGGGGTTTTTCATCTTGCTGAGGATTATCTTTTTGTATTTCCAGCACACTCCCTCATAAATGTCCCCGGAGGCGTCATACCAGGTAAACCAGACCTCCTGGTATTTCATCTTCGTCGCCATTTGCCTTTGAGTTCCCCGGATGATCCCTAAACTTAAAAACAGTTCGTCCTTTTTCGCGGGGAACTTGGATGCTACCAGGGCGATAGGTTCCTCCAGGGTTTCCACGATAAAGTCCATATTGTCGGCCGTGAACCCGTCGTCTGGGATTGTAGCAGTATGATCTACCGTGATCCGTTGTGGTCTAGTTAGTTCAAATATGTAATCCCCGTTCTCCCCCTTGTTCTTGTCCCAGCGGCATTTAATAGCCGACTGCAGATAAAGCGCCAAGTTTCTAAGTCCATGCTTAATCAATCGCTTCGAGGTATCGTTCCTGATCTTTATGTCCAATGCCTTCTCCAGACTCTTTGCTATTTCCCCCTTCAACACCTCTTCACCGGAAGGGGTAACGACGATATCCGGCATCCGCGAGGAGGCAATAGCTATCCGGGTTTCTAAATCCTGCCAGATAATATTGTCCTTGTAGGGAACCTGCCAATCATAGAGTTTGCTTTCGTCGAACTGCTTACCGATCCAGAAGTCCTCATTAGTTTGTCTGCGGGAGTCCAGATGGAGTTCGTTCTTATAATACTGAGTAGATTCATCGACCTTCCTGTCTATTAAATTTGCCAGGTCGTTGTCCTCGATATTCAGGGTAAATGCGCCGGACTCAACCGTAATCTGCGACTCTTTTTCTTTTTCTGGAGAGGGGGATTGGGGGAAATCCATAGTTTTATCTATTATACAACCTATCTACTCCACCCATAGTTTTGTATGACAATGTCGGTTCACCGCAGTCCCGTTCACATATTCTGTTATAGCACCGTTACATTGAACAACAATCGGGGACTTTTTGGCCCCTTCCATTTCTCCGGGCATGATAATACGGATAGAAGAATAATACTCAAAAACAACTTTCCCGCACATGGGACATCTGAACTTCTTTAACTGATCCTCGCTGTCATCATCTAACCAAACACTTATTTTTTTCGACTCCATTCAAATTATTATACCACCGCTAATTATTCTCCCAAGTCTTGCCCAGCTTCAGGTTTTGATCCTTCATTGCCGCCCAGAAGTCGGGTGACTGGATCTCGCCGCGCTCGTTAAGTTCAAAAGTCTTAGATGGTTTTGTCGGCCCGCTCTCTTTAACCGCTCCTGAAGCCACCATAACCTCCCAATGGCGCATCAGGGCTATGGATGCGGCATCAAAGGCATGGTCCTCACCCGCCTTGTCGATCATCTCCAGCCGATCCTTTGAGTAAACCAGTTCGGGAATTGTCCTGATTAGATTCTCGCACCGATTGAGAACCTGAAAATATGGCTTCCCATCCGGCGCATCACGCAGGTAGTTGTGGGTTATCGTCACCCGGTTCTGCACCGCTACCGTACCCATTGTATTTCCCCGGACAATGAAAGGTCTGAACGCTCCGAGATCCCTCCATGTGTTTTCAAATATCGAGGCCACGGTTTCGTTTCCGCCCAGCATAGAGAAACAATCGTGTGGCAGGACGACCTCGCTAACCTTCTCCACTTGTAGGAATATCTTGATCTGGTTGGCCCATTCCTGTGGTTCGGTTTTATTTTGATATAGTTCCCTGTATGCGTATGCTCGGCCATCGGGGGTAAATGCTTCCCAGATGGCACAGCCGGGGTTATTGTATCCCCAGTCAAAGCCTATCTTCTTCTCGCAGAGTTCGACAGGGTATTCCGGGTCGGCCAATGTGTGCCTCTCCCGGCGCCATTCCTCAAACACTTGGCCGGAGAATATATCCCAGTCGCCCTCCATATATGCCCGGCGTTTGGCATCTGGCAGAGAGGACAACTGCTTTACATACTCCTCGGTCGTATAGGAATTGTCTGCATATCTGGCCGGGACGAAAAAAAACCTATCCTGCTCATGATCCGGGCTTTTGGCGTCAGGAGTCACCCACTTCCTCTTAACGAATCCGTGTCCCACTCCGCCGGGATTGGTTGCCCCGACGAATTTAACATCGTTGATTTTCCCGTACCTTAACCTGAACCGGAGATCGTCAAAGGTGGACTCCTTGTTTTCAGTTAACTCCTCGACCAGTATGGCCGCGAACTCGGCCGACTTGTACTTAGATGGATCGTCAAGATTCCTAAGTAAAACCAGAAACGATCCATACTTAGGACTGCCCATAAATGCGTAACCCTCGTCCCGTGACTCCTTAATTTGACCGAGGAAATCCGGAATCTCGTTCTTTATCTTAATCACCTGCCGGTCCTTTAATGTTGGATAGTCGGCAGAAAAAAGACCAATGGGTACATTCTCAATTCCATATTTGGCGAAGTAATACATTCCGAGACCGATTGAAGCCCAACGCAGGAAGTAGGATTTCCCACCAGAAGCCGCACCTCCGTAAAGTAGGTATTTGCATTCCGGCTTGAGGAGCGTAAACCACGCCGTTTTCTGTTTCTCCTGAAAGTTGGCGAGCTGGGTAAACTTGATCTCCTCATTTTCCATTTGTGTCTATCTTAATCATTGGGGTAATCTTTTCTCCCTTACTAGTGATATCAGCCGTGGATACAGGATATCCGTCCGTCCGGTCCATGATATCCTTGATTGCCTGCCGATCGCCTTCTACTCCCATTTTTAATAGCCGCTTTGCTATAGCTTTTTTTGCCGAAATCATTTGACCGTCCTTTGCCGTCAATACCTCCTCTGCCGCTTCCTCTAATAGATCAGCCCATGTCCAGCCACGCTTTGGCCGACCATTGGGATTTCCCGATTCTCCGGGTTTCCATCTATGTCCTATGTTAACTTCTTGTTTTACATCGCCGGTGTCACTGTCTGCCATTCTTCTCCTTTCTTTATGAAGTTAGCATAGCGTTTGCGGATGGTATCGACATAATTTGGATCGAGTTCCATCATTTTACAGGTGCGGTTGGTTTGTTCACAGGCGATGAGGGTAGAGCCGGAGCCGCCAAATAGATCAACAATGTTTGTATTTTCAGCCAATGAGTGATACTTCATGGCTCTTATATATATTTCAATCGGCTTTTGTGTTACATGAAGTCCGTGTTCCTCCTTGCCCATATTTATTCTGCGGACATACCATATCATCTGCTTATGGCTTGGATACATCCACGCCAATTCAAACGAACTTCCAAACACATCATTTTCTTGGTCTGAATGTGCTTTTGCCCATACGATAAAATTACCATCATAAAAGTTCGGGATAGTATTGCAAAAGTAATTCGCACCCCATATACACCAAATATCACATTTCGGCCATGCGATTGTTGTATAATCAAAGGGTTTATCATCACCTATAATTGGCCGTTTTACATACGTTGGTTTTGCCCAATTCTTGCTTTCCTTATAAGCTATCCCGTATGGAGGGTCAGTTAGTATCATATCCGCTTTCTTCCCATCCATTAGTTTTTCCACATCTTCAATCTTGGTCGAATCACCGCAAAGGAGTCTGTGTCTTCCGAGTTGATACATTTCGCCCAGCTTTGACGCAGCCGGTTCATCTGATACTTCTGGTACTTCATCCTCTACCACCTCTTTAAACTGATCCAGTAAATCCTGAAGGTTTGTCGGTTCCTTTAAATCCACACTGTAATCTTCCCAATTAAACTCCGGATAATTAGGAACGAGATTAGCTAACAAATCGTCGTCATAAAAACCAGACCTTTCGTTGAGAACCAGAGCGATCCTTAATTTCTCTGCCTCGTCTTTTGGTTCGACCACCTCCACCCAGACATCCTTTATTTGCAGGTCACGGTATGCCTTGATACGCATATTTCCCCCGAGAACCTCGCCATCGCCGGTAATGACCAAGGGTTGCATCTGTCCGTGGTCAGTAATGTGTTTCTTTAACCTTTCAAAGCCATCCTTTGTTATAGATCGGGGATTGCGGTCCCATTCATGGAGGGTTGATATGTTTCTGAAGTCTTTTGCCATATTGTAACGGTCTGGGTTTATTTTAACATAGCATTTATTTCACGGCCGTCATTTTTCATTCCTAGGCGTGAGGCCGATGCGAATAACCCCGATGTTTGGGAGTCAAGCACCAAAATAACACGGCCAAAAGTGGCAAATAACACGGATGGGATGGGATAATCGACATTTCTCGAAGCGTATAATTGAATTAGTGGCGATGTTAAGCCACGCCTAGCACATTAAAATAGAAAGGGGGTGAAACCCAAATGGATAAACCAGCGCAAGATGAATGGAATGCTTGGAAGGGGATAGTATCTACCCTAAAAGAAATTGGTGTGGATATAAATGAACAAGATGCCCTGACCGAAGCAATCCGATTCTGGGGATGGAAGTTTTATCACTTCCAAACTTGGCAAACGGAATCCAAACACCATGACACAACCTAAAGGCCGAGGATGGCATTTACAGATGTCAATCGTAAACGCTCGGAGTTGGGTCAACAGGTGTTACCCAAAGTATCCACTATTTGAGGGCTTGGATAAGAAACAAGCTCACGAATATCTGAACCGGTTAGAGAAAGCCGGGATGATTTGGGCACCGTGCGGATGCGATAAATGCGCACTGGACGGTAGATGTCTGGGATGGGATACTGACGAGAAGTATCCTACCATCGTATGCTCGTAAATAATCGGGCGGTCTAGCAAACCGCCCTTTTATCTTACCAGATTTTTAATAAATGATTTATATCTCTCTGGGTCGGATCTGGCTTCGATCACTCTCTCTTTGAAAGCCGCAATCTTTTCTTTCTGCCGGGACTCGTTACTCTGGACCTGTTTACTATAATCCACCAACCTTGAGTATCCGGCGCGTCTAATCTCCTCTGACGAAAAGAAATTATGAACCTTGTCTGGGTATTTATCCACGAACTCCGGGTTGATCTCTAACTTCTTAGAGGTCTTGTTATAGGTATGGGGCTGGATCAGATCGTCGTGATGTTTTTCCCTTTGCTTTTTAATCCGTTCCGATCCCTCCGTCAGGTTTCGGGGTTTGCCTTTGGAATAGGTTTCGACCTTGGCCCGGCAGTCCCGACACCAGATCACGCCGTACTGGGGATGGACCTCTGCCGGTTTGATCCCGCACCGGGGGCAATCTATGGATAGACTGTCATTTTTGCATAGATTGTTATTCAGCCGATTCTTTTTCTTACGGGCAATAGACCTCGTTTCCTTGGCAGACCCCCTTTTAGGATGACTTTTCATCGTCGTCTATTATATTCTTCATCTGATTGATAAAACCCTTGTCCTTTTCCTCTTGGATCTCCTCTGGCCTGATCGCCTTAACCATACCGCTCTTGGTGTCCTTCTCGGAACCATCGGTGGCCTGCCGTGGGGCGTTCTTGTCCTTAGAGGGTGTACTTGTCCTCTCCCTTAGTTTTCCGTTGGCCCATACGTACATCACTACCGCCCCGGCCATCCAAAATGAAATACCAATGAAAGCCAGTAAATTAATCTCAATCGTCATATCATCCTTTCTATTTCCTGCAACTTTTTGTATTCATCCAATATCGACCAATGGAGAAGCCAGCGGTGTTTGCAGCGCATACAGGTAACAACCTGATCCCCGGTATGCTTTAAAACAACACTCCCGTCGCCGCAGGGAAGTTTCAGGATCTTCTTCTTCGATTTCCTGTCCCGTTCCTCGAACCTTTTAAATTTATCATTCATCGCCATACCGTTTACGTTTGTCCTTCCAGTTTTTAACAGGTTTGGCATTACCGGCGTCAAATTGCTGTTTCTTTTTCTGCCTACAAGATTTGCACCTTTTAGGATAGGTGAACCCCATCGTGTCGAAGAATTTCTGCTCGCCTTCAGCGAAGTCGAAATTTTCCCCGCATGAGATACAAGATATTGTCATTTTTTAATTTTGTTTAATTGTCGGTAATGTTGATATAAATTTTCTAATTCCTCATAAGTAAACTTATGTATTTTCCTGCTTCTTTGTACTAAGTCATCAATTTTATCTTTGCCATATTTTTTAATCAATCTAACTGCATATTCCCCAGCATTTCCCCTTTTCCAAATATTGCAGTTATAGCATTGAGCATTCACGTTCACCTCGTCAAAATAGGTCGCCCCATAAGTCCGGGGAACAAAATGTCCAGCGTGCATTTGGGAACCCCGTGCCGGTTTATCGCAGGTAAAACATATCCATGAGTCTCGCTCTCTTATGTACCTAGAAAATTCTTTCCAAACCAATTTTTTAATTTGCGATACCCTCTTAGATTTCATTAATTTTATTTTTATCGGCATTTAACCGTTTTTTCTTTTCCTTGTCCCTCAACGAATCCATCTTTCTTTTTAGTTTCTTTGCCTCGCCCCGAGGTGGATGGAGTGAAGGGTCGTGTTGTCCCATCTTAAACTCCATCAGGTTTAACTTTCCTCTTCAATATCTGCTCCTTCTTGTGGGCAACAACCCTGTCGACATTCTCCTTGATCTCCTTGCCGGTATAGAACCTCCAGTTCCGGTCGTTTACCGTCAGACTGCGGTTGGCCAGGTTAATCACGCCGGTCCGTTCCATCTTAAGGAGCGTAATGTATGAGTGGCCGATCTTCAGTTTCGGATACTTCTCTCCCGCCGCCTTCAATGCCTCCATCATGTGTTTTTTGGTGTATAGATCGTCCATACTATATATTTATATTATACCACTTATTTCGGCAGCGTAGATGATGAGGTGGTGGATCATAATTTTCCCCAAGTAACTTCAATAATCGGATTTTCTTTATATGGAGTCAGTCTAACGATTCGCTCACCGTTGGGCAGTTCCCAGTTCAAATAAACTCTTCCATTTTCTTCCGAGTACCATTCAAGCACCGTTATCTCTTTTACCTGCTTTATTGGTTTCTCTTTCCTTTCCCGGCTTCTGGGGGGAGTCTTTACTGATGGTGAGTTAGTCATATTTTGGTAGCAATATTTAGAACAACGGCAAGAATAAATAACTGAATAAACATTATGTAAATTAGTCCCAAAAGGATAGCTCTTTTAATTTCATTCCATAACTTTTGATTTTTGTCATGGCTTACTGCCCATTCCTCAAGTATTTTGCCAACAAGTTCTGCTTGTGTTGTGTCTTTCTTCTTTACTGATGGTGAGTGGGTTTTCATGCCTTCTTGGCCTCCTCAAAATGATTTAACATTATCTTTCTATCTAAGCATGACTTGGTATCTTCGGAATAATAAATAGCCTGTCTCCATTTCTCTAATATTTCCTTTACTGCTTCTTTACGGGATTGAGTGAGGAGGGAACGGATGAAGTCAATTAAGCCAGACCAATATTTGAACGGTACATCTATGTAAAATAGATTGGTTTCCAGTTTTCTCTCCCACTCTACTCTCTCGTCTTTACTTGATACTGGGGTTACTCTCTCGTCTTTCTTGGTTTTAATTAGCTGTTTTGGCATAGTTATTTCTTCCCTACGGTAATCCCCAGTATATAACCAAGAACAAAGGCAAAGATGATCTTGAGAGTAATCATAAATACCAGAGTTTCATGATCTTTTTGAAAACCAGTTACGATATAGAACAACCTCGGCATCTCTTGACACCCCGTCTTTGTGGTTGCACTCGTATTTCCCCCGCATCTCAAATGTAAAACCCTTCGGTTTCACTCTCTTTTTAAATTCCTCACAAAACTCCTCAAATATGTCTTCCATCAGTAGGGGTTGGGCCACAATCGCCCGGAAAACCATGTACGCCTTAGAGGTGCCAATCATCTTATTGCCAGATGGAACATAAGTAAGAGTCGCTGTGTAATGGGTAGGCAAGAAATGGTGGGGGCAAAGACCCTCTGCCTCAAATCCGGTTAATGTTATTTCCCCCGAATAGGAGGATAAAAAAGTCGTGTCTAATTCTTCTAACACCGATTGTTTCATTTCCACTCCCCGATAATAATAATTGACCATCCGTTCCCACCGTTCCACTGATTTGTCCAGACTTTCTGCATAGCGGGGGTCGATTTTGATGTAGTCGTTTATTTTCATTTAAAGTGTGGGTCCGGGGTGATCCCCTTAGATAAACACAAATCCTTGTAAATCCCATCGTAGGAGCGGGTGATGTTGGCGTTAAGGTCGAAACCCAGTTTTACCGCCAGCTTTTTTATTGGTTCCTTTTCACCTTCAATCTCGACATAGTTTCCGAAGGAAAACTCGTCAAGAAATACTTTCACCCCGCCCAACTCCCAAATGGTGCGGTGTCGCTGATAACTGGAAACTGGCGTGTACCCCAATTCCTTCAAAACAAAGGCCACCTGCTCGGGGTTTTCAATCTCTGACTCGTATTCGATCTCTACCTTAATGCCGTTCCTGGTGACAGGTCGCTTGTATGATAGAGAGTTTATGTGACCGGCGGTCCTGATCCGAAGCCGTCCGTCCGACTCGATCATAAACTTGGAGGGGTTGTCGTACATGGTGGTGGTTTCCAGTACCCGGAGGTGAAAAATCCGAGCCCCGATTTTATCTATGGCCGCACGAAACTCTGCCATATTATCCAGTTTAAACTTCAACTCTATTTCAAGGTTGTCTTTCATATTTTGTAGATAGTGTATAAGACATTGAAATAACCCAAAGTATAGCCGTTCCCAGTTTGGGTAGTCCCTTTAACAATCTTCCTGATGTTGTTTTTGTTCTTATCCCACAATTCGGGGCGTTTCTCCGACAGGAATTTAATCATCCCCAGCATTTCCTCATCCGTTTTTGTTTCCATGTTGATGGGGATAATTTCTCTCTCGTATTTAACATACTTTTTGACTATCTCCTGAACCTGCAAATCCGTCCTGTTGGAAATATCCGGGTGGATCTTCTCTTTGATTACCTGCATCAACCCGTCGTAGGTCATATTGAAGATGTAAATCTTGCCCCCGACCTTGAGTAGTTGGTACATTTTAGCAATAGCCTTCTCTTTATCATCCAAGTAAGTCAACAAGTGGGAGGCCAAAATCACATCGTATCTGCTGCTGGTTTGAAAGTCCTCAAACTTGGTATTGTGGCAGACAATTCCCTGTTTTTCCAAGTTTTCACAGTAATTCTTCTTTTCCTCAACGACCTCTACCCGATCAAACATATCTTTCAAAGCAAGGGTTATTGTCCCTTCCCCACACCCTATATCCAGAAGTGACCCGCCTATCTTGCGGCGTAGGAGTGCAATCTGCTGAATCTTCTCGTCAGAGTGGCTAAGGAAAAACTGAAATTGATTGCCATTCATAGTGATGATTATATACCATGTTTATATAAATATCAACTACCCCCCTTGCAATCGCAGAGTTCCAGTGGCTCCGATAGTTTCCACCCCCCGCAATATTCGCAGGTCACCGCGTGTACGGTCTTGGACCACCCGATTGGTTTGCCACTCTCGGTCATCAGCCCCCGTTCCCTTAGTATGTCGCTCCGGCTCAACTCCCTGGCCTTTCCCAGCCATTCCTCGGCCTCCTCCTTGGTCTTGGCTTTGTTTATCTCCGGCAGAGCCAGACGGAGTTTGTCGTAGGGGATCTCGGCTATTTCCTCCATCCGGTACTTCAATCGTAGGATCATCGTCTCGTAAACCTGAATGTACGCCTGGACCGTGGACGGCTTCTGGCTCAGCTCCCCGCTGCCCAGGAACTCCGTCCAGGTGTCGTAACCCCCCTGGCCCAGATCCCGGTACAACTTGTCGTCCCGGAACCGCTTCAATATCCTCCCGATCTCCAAAAAAAGGTAACTCTGGGTTCGGAGCATGTCCTTCAACTCCTTCAGGAGGTCGAAGGCGACTATAGATTTGTTTTTGTCCATGTTTTATCCCAAGGCTTTGGCCGCGTCCTCGGCGACCTCTTCCGAAGTATAACCCACGTCCTTATATTCCACCTTCCAGATATGGGGGGCTTGCTTACCGCCCTTGCCCTTCTCTCCCAGACCCTTGTAGGTTATACGAACCTGCTGGCCAATCCTGACCGGGATCATCCGCTGGTCCAGGATAGTCGTACCCCAAATTTGGATGATTTCGTGGTCGGACAACCTCTCGATGTAGTAGATATTGGACTTGTTTTCTCCGACCTCGATTTCCTTGTTGATGTAAAGTCCTTCCACTACCTCGCCTTCCTTGGTAGGTTTCCAAAATGAACCTTCTGAAATTTTGTATTCGCTCACATTAATCACCTCCTTAGATCCGGGCTGTTGACCAGCCCTTTTTAATCGTTCCGATGATGTTTGAGGATTTGGCCTGCTCGATGATCTCTTTGTTTCTTTCGTTAGCCATTTCCAACGCCAGATCGGCGATGGCCCTCTTTAACTCACTGAAAAGCCTTTCAACGCGCTCTTCCGTTGTCTCGGCAGTCGAAGGTTGTGAAATTGGTCCATTGGATTGGGGTTGAAACGTAATCAGGTCTTCCTTGTCCATCTGGGATTGTAAATCCTTGTTCTCCTTTATTTTCCTGACCACCCATCTCAATATATCCCCGCCTCTCAACCTCACTACCTTTTCACCGGCCAAAACAGCTTGGATTTCCTTGATCCAACGATAACCCGTTGACATGACTACCCCAACAGCATCAGACGCTTCTTTATATGAGAAGCTTCTGTTGTAGGTGTTCCAAAGGATCATAACCTCTGTGGCGTTTAAGTATTTCTTGTGTTTCAAATTGTTTCACCTCTTTCTTTGCGTGTTACCTTAAAATCTATGACCCTAAACATATCCGCGATGTGACTTAGTACCCAGTAAGCAAGAAGTACCGGCAGGAGTACCAGGATGGCGAACAAGGATAATTTGCCGTATTGCATGGCCTCTTCCTTTTCGGTCAGATATTTTCCTTTGTTTTTTGTCGATTGCATAGATTTATCTTTGTTATTATAGCGTATATATAGATATAAAGTCAAATTCTGTATTGCGTCCCCCTGGCTGGGAGGAACGCAGACAAAACTCGTCTACCAAACCAACCAATAGGTTGTCTTGAAAATACGACTTTGATTGCTGTCTACAACCACTGGACTAATAAATGTACCGTCACTGCAGGGATTTCTCCCCCGGATGGTAAATGTATATCCCAGGTTCGGGTTAAGGTGGTCTATCACCACATGGCCGGTGTTTACCCCGGTCCATGAAAACTGCCAGTCTTTGGCATCGACCTCCTTGTAAAAGACATCTATCAACGAACTATCGCCGGGAATCCAGCGCAGAGTCGCTGAGTCACCAGCTCTTTCAACTAGGAAGTTCCAGGGTTGAACGGCCGGTGAAGGCTCTGAACACATAGGAGCCTTGGGTTCCTCGCCCCCGTTTTGGGGTTGAGGGAATCCTCGGTCCGGTTCCGGCGTTGGTGTCACCTCGGGTTCCCTTGTCGGTACCGGCGTAATTGAAGGTTCCGGCGTGATCGTCGGTTGGGGCGGGATCGGAGTTTCCGTCGGGGGGATAGGAGTAGATGTCGGCGGCACCGGCGTCACAGTCGGGGGAACTGGTGTCGGTTGTGGCACCTGACAATCGTTGTAAAAGATCGCTTGGCCTGTCACATCCCAGTTTCGGGAAGACCAGTAACCATCCCTGTCATCATCATAGAACGGCGGGATTATATCCTGACCATCCTGGTGAGATGATTTGTTGTGGTCGCCATTTCCTAATCCGTCAACTGAATCGTCGTCGACATTGTTGAAAGTCCAACCACTCCCGTTGTTTTTGTGGCAAATATCAACCTTGTGGCTGACCGGGGTTCCATGCGCGAAGGCTACTATACCGAAATAGGCCGCCCCGATTAATAGTGCGAACATTGAAGCTAAAAATATATACTTTCTCATTATCTAATTCACCTCCTCCGCAATCTCCTCGTCGGGTTTTATTCCCTTCGCCTTGGCGTCGGCAACTAACCCGTCGAAGTCAGAAAAATGCTTTTTAATCTCCTCGATTATTACCAGATTGGCCGGGGTCATCTTGTCTCCCTTCACGCACCGCCCCATTACTCTATTCCAACTGTTGACCTTCGGCGCCCATTCGTTCTCGTATTCGGCCTGGTCTTTGTATTTATAGAGCATTGTCAAAAACACGGAGTACGCAACCTTCCAGTTCCGGCTGAATTTGCCCGCCAGGGGGTCGTAGGTGACGAGTTTCTCGGCCGGAGGGGTTTCGTTTGATCTGTAGTACCCAGTCATGGTTTCGATGTCCTGCCGATAAAGTTGTTCTATCGGGGGTATCGGGTACACGAGTTTGTAACCCGGAGGCGGGGCCAACTGGTTGAGAACCCCGAACTCCAGCAGTCGCAGGTCATCCCGGCAGATATAGACGATGTGGGCCTCCCTCATCCCCTTGCCCTTCAAATAATGGAATGCCTGTAGTTGGTGATGGGGGTCGGGTCCGGTCTTCTCGTACCGCTCGAACATAAAAGAGGAGCAGGATTTTATCTCCAGAACTATCTCGTTCAGCCCTTGGGGATAGTTTTTAGACAAATACTCTACGATCTTAGAGGTCGCCCGACCAAAGAACTCCGGCAGTTCCAGACTCGCTACTTCTTCCTTAGCCTTTTCCCAGTCTATCTTCCCTCCGGCGATAAAGTCCAATTTACCAGTTACTTTTAAAAGCCCGGGGTATTGGAAGTTGACATACTCCTGGGTTCCTTTAAAAATACCGGCCCTTTTTAAAACCATCCCAACCAACCATTCAAAAGTGTTGCCGGCCTCGAATTTTCTCCTGCTTCGGGCATTGGGCGGGTTAGTGGGTTTGGTACCCTTCATTTTCAGGTATCGATCGATCATCGACCCACCGGTCTCCGAGGCCCAAATGTAGTCCCTCATCTTTGGTTCCCGTTCCTCGCCGGTTTCAAGTGCCTCGTTCCATGCGGTCTGGAGTCCCCAGGTCATGTCGTTTTTCTTGTTGTTTACCACGCTCATATTATATATAAATATACATCATTAATCAAGTTTGCGCGGATGTTTCGGGCAATAACTTCTGTCTCCGTAATAACCCTGCTCTATTTCCTTGGCGCCGCAAACCGGGCAGTAAATACCCCAAATTTTCCCGATCAGTTTTTTGATAAAGAGTTTCATTTGGTCAATTTTTGCTCTTCCAATTCGACAAATAAACATTTAATCAAGGTTAAGAACTCGTCTTTTTGTTTCCCCATGTATTTGGGGTAAATCCAGGTGAATGTTTTTTGAGTCCTTGAGTGGGGCAATCTTATTGTAATTTTGCCGTTGGAACGGTAGGTCTGGTACCCGGTGTCCTCGTAAGACCAGTCTTCCCACCATTTTATTTTTCGTTGCATAAGTATTTTCTTGAAAGTTCCAAATAATTAGACATGATCCTGATGATGTCGTCCCGGTCTAGTTTGCCCTTGGAGAGTTCCCTCACCCTGGGGATGTCGAACATGTTGGTCTTGCCGGATTTTCTGATCCTCTCGTAAATCAGGAACAGTTTTTTGTTGTCTTCATCGGTCATAAAAGTAGGCAAAGATGAGAAATAACGCGTTGCCGACAAGGTAAATCAAAATACCAATTGCCTGAATGATGAAATACGCAGCCACCAAACTCCAGATCATATCTCGACCTCCAGCTCCAGGTATCTGAACGCCTTTTCCAATCTTTGCCTGGCTTCTTCCTCGGCGTGGTTGTCCAGCCAGTAACTCCATCCTATCTCCTTAAACTCCGGGCCGTTTTCGTCCAGTCTTGACCATAAATTGCTATCAATCGCCATCTCCCGGCAGTATGCCTCCTGCCAGGTGTTCGGTTTAACGTGCCATTCCCTCTTCATAAATTCCTCCCCTTCGGTTTGGTATCTCTCCTTCAATGTTTCCGCCACCGACATCGCCAGGTTCTCCTGTTCCTCATTCCCTAAATCATTGAAATCAACCGAAAAATGCCTTTTCATGCGTATTCCTCCTGTAAATACTCCTTTAGGTCGCTGTATTGGCTCTCGTGGGCCTCCGGGTCGAGGCACTTGGCGCAGGTCCAGTCCTCCTTGCCCAATGCTTGCCCGGTTTCCTTGTCGTAGTCGTCCGCCCAAAATACCCTTACGCAGAAGTTCCTTTCCTTGCAAATCGCGCATTCGTTTAACCCGATCCTAGTTTTATTATTGTTTATCATGGGTACATAGTACCATATATAAATGTAAATGTCAAGTCGTGGCCTGTTTAGGCGCGAATATGGCCTCGGCCTCGGTTATTTGCCTCTCAAACACCGGGTCCGGCGCCGGTTTATAAGTCCGTCCGGCTCGTAAGGTAAAAAATTCCCTCATGTGTAACTGCATCCAGGCCAAAGATTTCCGGGGAGGTTCAATCGGCTTAACATGACCGGTTACATGATCCGCCGGCGACTTTACAGGTTCCTTTAATCTATGCAAATCTTCCGGTTCTTGCATAGGTTTGGTTTCCCAGGGGAGTGGCTGACCGGCCGAATTGTAGGTTATATTATCCATTTTTTATCAGTTTGACCTCTCCGTCTAAAACCATTCTTTTATATTCCTTTGCAAATTCCCATTCCTTCTCATACTTGTCACCACCATAGCGACTGTTAAGAGCATCTATTGATTTGAGGTTTCCACTCACCCATGCCGGGAAACATGGGTCATTTATAATCCGGTTCGTCTTTATCCTCATTTTCTCTTCGTCTGCAATTGAAGCAATGGAAACCCCATTTATAACTGCATATCCCAAGTTTACAGGGAGTCGGCTTTCCATCCCGGCGATTAAAGCCTTGGCCTCATCCTCAGTTACCAGAAACTCATCTCCGTTAATTAGTTTGACTTTCCACATGGATCATTCCTCCTCTCTTTTGCTGGGTTTTTAGTTTAAAGGAGTCGGTCTTGACCCACTTCATCAGCGTCAGTCTCCAGTTACGACCCCGGAGTTTAGAATTGCCGGGGCGTTCGCCGGCCCAAAGAACCATGTCATCGTATTTACTCCTGACAAAAGAGGTCGGTACTTGGTACTTGTTTGAGATTTCCTCGAAGTCTTTTTCACCAACGTCTCCTATAGAGAGAGTATGTGTATCCTTCTTATGTGTATCCTTTATATACAGTTTTTCTGTAGGTGGTTTTGCAGTTAAACTGTAGGTGGACTCCACCTGTTGTTTTTCTGTAGGTGGATCTTTTCTCCAAATAGATTTATCGAGTAAGACATAAGTATTGTTCATCCAGACACCCTTTTCGTTTTTAGTTCTCTTAATATCAATTAATTCATATTCCTTTAATTTTTTGATTTTACTCATTACTGTTCGTTCCTTTATTCCCAGTTCTTCGGCTATTAATTTTTGTGATGGGAATGCTTCTTGGGTTTTGGAACAATGTCGGCATAAAGATATGTAAATCATCGAAGCCGTAACTCCTAAATGTTTTGCAAAACCATTAAGATAGAGATCGTCTACTACAAAATACTGTTTATTTCTCGTGTCAATTACCCTGAAAGGTTTCCCCATATTTACAGTATAATTACATTTATTTCAATCAATGTCCAACACCACTTTCTATCACTTTCTATAACAAACCATACCAGAATTTATTGGCACTCATCCCCCCCGGTTTGCCAAATAACGGCCCGTAATATATAATCGTCGCAAACCTGTGGGATGTTACGCCTCCCGGCTAACGACCCGTCCTAAAAAACGAGTTCAAACCACGGGTTTTTTTATTGGCAGAGCGACAAGAACGGCCTAGTTGATTTTCATTTGCCAGACGGCCGACCCTTGGGGTCAATGTCCAACCGATCGCCCGAGTCGCCCGGCCAATGGGTTCCCTTCGAGATGGAGTCAACCCTTACTCCACCTTCCTAACTTAACACTTTATTTCCATAAGTACTAGACGGGGGATAGTCTTATTCGGTATATTCCTCCCTAAACCCCAATTCCTTTCCTTCCTCCTCGTTGATGATATACAAAACTTCCGGTTCTGGCCCACCTCCCCTTCCAAAAATTCTTCCTATATGCCTAATTACTCCCATAGCGAATAATCCATCGGCATTACTGCAGTTCTCTCCCTCGTAAAAGGTTGCGATATCAACATCTTTATTTAGTCCCGGGTTAGTATAGTTTTTCAGGGGTACTCCTAAAAGGAATTTACCTCTCTCTATTCCACTTCCGAAACAAACTCTGAAAGGGGTCATCTTCTCCTCCTTACCGGTTTGGGGGGAGGTTCGTCCTCTGGGTAACTTCTGGTACCGTCAAAAATATCCCACCAGTGCTTTTTCTTACTTGGATCGTATCTGGGATTGGGTGCGGTATCGGGTTTTTTCTCTCCGGGATGGGTCAGGAGATACCTAGTAGCTTTATCCTGCATCTTCTGGATGTAGTAATCATCTAATTCCGGTGTACCCGAATGGTATCTTTCTCCGGCCTTTTGCATCCGATGGTGTTCGTCAACCATGTCTTCAAAGGGAGACTGTCTGGGAATTTTCTTGCTTCTTATTCCGGTGATAGCTTTCATGTGTTCATTTTGTTGTTTCCATTCCCGATATTCTTTGTATGCCGCACCCGCATCAGGATGGAAGGCAAAGTTATCAGAGTATTCTTCGCCCCCCGTATTCCTTACATGATGTTGTTCACACAAGGGAAGACCAATGGCGTGTTCAGGATCGTCACCGCTTGCTAAGGCCGTCCCCTCGGGAATTATATGGTGGATTTGTCGGGAAGGTTTACCGCATTCGTGCATCCCATCTCTCTCGGTGTAGACACCACAGGTACAACGATAACCGTTGACCTTGTGCCAGAAGGCTGCAGTTTTTTCCTTAAAGGCCACACTAAACGGGCATCAGTTTGGCAACTAATGATTTTTCGTCTAAACCAAACCAAACATCTAATTGATCCCTCAACCATTTACCAAAAGCTACTAGGAAACCAGTTAAGAAAGCGATCCCTACAATCTGTAAAGATTCTTCCAGTTTTGACCAGTCTGGTTGTAAGGCAAAAGCTGAAACCAATCCGGCTGAAACGGCAGCTCTCACGCCTCTGTATAAAATGATTGCCCATTCAGGAAATTGTTTTTTTGCCATAAATAGATTTCACCTCCTTCTAAATCTTTTTATAGAGTTTCCATAAAAGACTAAGAATGGTCCAAGATTTAAGGAACCGATATCCTGCCGGGACTTTAGCGTCATTCAATTTCTGTTGCAGGGCATCCCTCTCGCCAATTAACGATTCTATCTGCTTTTTCACGGCTGTATGGGCAAGTAAAAGGGCTGAATCGGACGGAAAGGTACCAACACACCCTTCAATAGAGTCCCGGTATTCCTGTATACGATCTTCCAAGATCATTAACTTAGCCATTTCCACTTCAACTTCTATTAAATTAGAACCTGCCGGGAGATTCCATTCTTCAACCCATTTAGAGATAAACCCATCCAGCATTTTAGCCTTAGATTCCAGTCCCGGCACCGCCAAATAACTGCCATGCCAAGAGCGAACTATCCCTTCGAGGTTATCTCCGGTCTTGCTGTTCGCAATCAGGTAATCCAAGGCTCGTTTTTGGTCGTCTGGAATTACAGGGGAAACTGTTGGAATGGTTTTATTAAAAACAGCATAACCTTTAACAAGCGGATAATATGAGGTTGCTTTTTCTACTCCTGTCCAAGGATCTAACATTCTCTGATTGCCGGTATAAACTACCCAATGCATATCTAATGGGGAATCAATCTTGCCGTCAAAATCTACTTCAACCAGGCTGAATCCGTTTCTCTGGATGGATTCTTTTACGGTATCGTTGTCGTATGCTTGACTCCGGGCAGCAAACTGCAATTCCGGGAAGGCGAGGGGAACTCTGGGCCAGTAAATTAAATCGTTCTGAAATCCCTGTACGGCTTTTAGACGGTCATTTGCCACATCGGGAGGGGTGTCTGTCGCCATCGCTATACAGGTCAGGGTACATCCGTATCGGCCAATGGTTGAAGTAGAAGAATCCCCCAGGAATTTATTACTCCATTTAGAATCTCTTTGAGAAAAGAGAGTCATTGTTTATTATTTGAACAAATTAACGATGTCCGAAATCACTGTCGGCAACCGGGTGAGGACGAAGAACACCGCGGCACCTATCATTCCCGCGAAATACTTCCATATCTTGAGGGAGTTCTGGAAATCGTGGATCTCCTGTTTCATCCCCAACATCTCCTTATATGAGTTCGGGGCGTCGGTTTGCAATGCTAAGTCTTCAATTTTTTTTATCCTGACCTCATGCTCGGCAAGTTTGGTGCCGGTGCCGTCGCCCATCGCCTTGACATCGACGATCAACCTATCAACCTTGGCATTGAGCGTGATAAGTAAATCATGGTCTGACTTCATCGGGGGTGTCATATCAGAGTGTCGCCATTAACTTAGTGATGAGTTGTTTTGCCAGCACCTTGGTTTCGTCATCGAAATTACCGACCTGTTTTAACTTGGAAGGCTGACCCGCCGTAGCGCCCTGTGCGCCCTGCGGTGCTTGGGCTGGCGGTAAGGAGCCTGTAGGTAGAGAAGGTGTGGGTGGTGCTGGCTGTGGGGACGGTACGGGGACATTTGAGCCACCTGTCGGTAGTTGTGCGCCGGGACCGGACATCTGACTTATTACCGGAGATGCACCACCGCCTTGTCTTCGTGCTATAGCGTCCCTGATAGCTTGAATGTCGATGTCTGCCATATATTTATTATACTCTAGGGATTGCCGTACAAACCCTCCGGTGTTGTCGGCACCGTTTCCTCGCTTTGGATACCGGCACCGGTAGCTAACTCGATGTATTTCCTGAAAACTGTGTCGTAAATTCCCAGTTTAGTCTTTACGGTTTCGGCATTATCGAGGAGTCCGGGTTCCAGACTGTTGGCTAACCTGCGGATTTCGTCTGGGTTAGCTTGCGCCCCCGTCCTTAATCTCAAATATGAATCGGCGACATTGTAAAGTTGAGCTTTTAATTGCCTGGCCCTTTGACTTGGAGTGCCGGGAGCCTTCAAAGAGGCAACTGTCGCTCTATCCAAACTCCCATCCGGTTTAAATATCAAATTGTTCACCTGGGTCAAGGAAGCTGACCCGGAAAGCGAATTACTGTAATTCTGCGCCGATACCTTAGTGACATTTCCACCTGCCGCTCCGCCGATTGCTGTTTCGTAGGCACTCTTAATTTGCGAGGCATACTTCGGGTATTTCAACATAAGATTGGCGATTCTTTGCGCTCTGGTATTTTCGTCTGTAGCTTGGCCGATATCCTTGGCCTCGGTCTTTACTTGTGTAGCACTTAATCCGGCGGGAGTTTCTGGCACACCGCCCATAATTGCCGAACCTGCCAAACCGGCTCCATAAGTGCCAGCACGAACAATACCCTCACCCAAACTTGGAGCAGTTACTTTCGGGCCAGATTTTAGAAAGTCGCTGATATATCCCAGATCGACTGATCCAGGCTGAAGACCGGCCGGTGTTGCCGGAACTTTTCCTGTTACAGCGTTAATTACGTTCTGCATAGATGCCTTCCAAGGATCACCTACTGGGATGGCATCTACCACAGCCTGCGCACCCTTAATATCACCGGTGTTTAGGGCTTTTTCAATTAATGCCTGATGAGCCGGTCTTCCCGCACCCTCAACAACACCGGCCGCACTGGGCGCACTGGGGGTAAAATTTATTACCTCACCAAGGTCGGCGATTTTCTTTGTCAGGTCTGCAAGTTTGGACTGGTACATCTTGTTTGCGGCAGGAGTAGTTTTACCGCCCGTATTCAGGAAGTCGCTTTGAAGACTCTTAAACTGTGAAACCAGGTTAGCTTTCTGTGCCACTAAATCATCAACCGGATTGACCGTTCCGGTGAGATCCGCACCCCAGTTTATAGATCCTGGTTTCATACCTGCCGGAGTCGGAGGCACCGCACCTTCACCCGCCGTCTGCATCTGGGCTAAACGTGAGGACACTGCCGGGGTCTTGGTTAAAGGTTCAACTGCGGTCAAGGGTCTGGTTAGATCAAACTTCCCTAATCCTAATCCGGTAAGTCCTTTGTATTGGGCGTCCTGCAAGACATCCCGCAGGATTATTAATTCATGTTCCCGTGTCAAAGCCTCTCCTAATTCGGGGAATTGGTTTTTCAGAGTGTGCCGTAAGGTTTGGGCGACAACTTTATTCCCCTGGTCATTAACTGTCCCCTTAGTTGTCTGGATTATTGCCTTGCCAAATTCTTGATTAGCAAACCTGACCATCTCCAACGCCCTTTCGCCGGACACATTATTACCCTCGATAAACTTACCAGCCAAATCACGGCCCTTGAAACTTTGAGTGAATTTGGCAATGAAATCATCTAAGGCCGAAATTGCTTCCTCGTCCGGTACTGCTGATTTTAATAATTGGCCCCTTTTAAATTCCAACTGGTTCAATACCGGGGTCAGATCGACTTTCTGTTTTCCAATAGTTTTCAAATTACCCTGTAATCCTTTTTCAGTTTCGGAAAGTGCCTGTTGGAACCAACCAGAATTAGGTGTTTCAATCGGACCCACCATGTCATCAAGGTTCCCAACGACACCATATTTCTTAACCAAAGACCTCAAATCATATCCAGCCTCGGCGGCGTTTTTATAAGCAGTCGGTGTAGCTTTCAATAAATCCTCAGCGGCTTTCTTACCAACCTTGTCTCCGCCTTTTTGCAGTAACTCCTTGCCTTTTTGGAATACCTTTCCGGCACCGTAAAATAGTCCCCCGGCAATAACACCACCCGCCACGCCCCCGACTACTGATCCTGGTGTGGCCTTTTCCTCTGACACCGCCCTCAACCCGCCCATTGCGCCGCCGAGAGCTAACGCACCTTTTAAAGTCTTACCCGCAGGAATAGTGTACGCGGCTGCACCGGCCCAGTTCTTTAATCCGGTTTCTAAGGGTTTCTCTCTGGTTAATTCCTGCTGGTGTTTGCTCATAAAAACAGGCTGATCCAATTTGGCAACTCTGGCTTGTGCTTCGGGCGATAATGCCCCGGCGTCCCCGAAGGTCGCCTGACGGTATTCCGGGTTAGTAAGGTTTATTAACTTCCTTCCAGCTTCCAAGGTGGTTCCTCCGAACTTTACCAACGGTCCATACAGCCAATTCTTCTCCGACCGGCGAAGTTCAGGCATCTTCACCTGTGATATATCTAAGCCGTATTGCGCCTTTATACGGGCGTTTATTTGATCCTCTGGTACACCGGCCTGACGGGCAAGTTGGATCTTTTTCAATAGTTCTTCCGAATCGACATCCATATTTTTAGAATAGATTGGCGAGTCCCTCGAAGGGGTTGGTTGTCATCACGCCGAATATCTTATCAAGTAATGACTGTTGGTTCACTCCTGAAGTAGATACAGCGGTTGGTTGACCCATTGCAGTATTAAATTCAGTCTGCAGTGCTGCCGGTGGGTTTCCTTCTGCTGTCTTCAGAGAATATTCTAATCTAAGTAATTCTTTCTTCTGGGTGAAATCCCTCTCGCTGGTCGCCAGGCTTGAGGCTTGTTGCCATTCCTGGTCTGCCAGTTGCTGACCTCTGGAGATTTTTGACAGAATGGTGCTAAGGACATTTTCCTGATCCTGATTGAATCCGGTTAATTCTCTGGCGACCCGGTTGCTAACAGCGGTGATCTTGGCCTCGTATGGTTTAAGATTTTTCAACTGGTCAGCAGATAGATTGGACAGTTTCAACTTCATTTGCTCCAATGCGGTTGACAGTTGCCCGCTGACCTCGCCCATGCCTGTAGTTAATCTTCCCAGTTGAGTTTCCAACGGTGTCCCCTCCGCGGCCAACAACCTTCTCCTTTGAGCCTCGGTCATAAGTTGGCCTGTGGTCCTGGCGCCGACATCTTCTTCCAAACGGTCCAGAAGATCCTTAACCTTGAAAACCTCTCCCCTCACGGCTGTCAACTGTGAAGTTAATCCCGGCACACCCAACTCTGTACCATAACGATTGTAAGCAGTTTCCAAAGGTTCCTGTCCGGCAATAGCGGTTTTATATTCATTTAGGGCGGCATTCTCAGCTTCCGCGCCAGCTGATTCCTTAGCGGCTCTCCTCGCGAATAGATCAGAGGTAATTTTATCGACATCGAAAGCTGGTTCAGTTCCAGATGGAGCCAAGGCGGTCGAGGTTGCACCGGCAGTATCGCTCCACCATCTATCAACGCTTCCTGTTGCCGGGTTAAAATACCACGCCCCGTTCTGCCTTTGAGCCACCGGCACTACTGTAGGATTAGCCCAAGTTGCTTTTGTTCCTGTTTCTCGAAATGCCATAAGTAAACACCTAATAAAATCTGACACTCTCGGCGTTCACTTTATATAGTATGTTAATTATTATACCATCTGATTAAATGCCGGTGATAGAACCGGGGAACCGAGTTCGGCGGTAGTATTTCAGGTAGTTGGTGGTGGCGACTACGGATTCAAAAGCATAGTCTGTCGAAAATACGGGCGAACCACTAGCCGTCAGATCATTATTATTAGAAGTTTCGTCCAGATAATCATTATTGAATTTCCAATAGCCAACTAGATTAGCTTCAGTTCCCGTAAGTTCAAGATGAAAATTTGTTTCAATTTCATCAGCAGTGCGAACATCATTCCAAATACGAATATCATCAATTAATCCATCATGAGGACCTCCAGTATCTCCCCTAGCTCCAACTACAAATGCCGCTGAACTGTTGTATAAAGCGGTGGCGGTACTGGTTTGGGTGTCCAATAACCCCCCATTTAGATATAATTTGTGTTCTGAAGTCAAGGCTTTCCACGTAAATGCCACGTGGTACCAAATACCATTAGTTAAAGTCTGGGCAGTTACAGGACTTCCTTGCCATGAACCAGTACCAGATATATAAGTGTAAATATAGTAAGTTGCTCCTGATCTGGAATATCCAAATTGCCATGATCGTTGATTACCAGTACCATTCCATTTAGATGCAAAAGTATATTCCGTACCATCTCCTGGTTGTGATTCGATTTTTACCCAACACTCAACTGAAATATCCCCAGTTATATCTAGACCTGTTTGAGAAGCATCAGCAATAGAGGCGTATTGGTTACTGGATAATTCTAAATCCAACGAATGGGTATTGGCCATATCAGTCCGTCAGGGAGTTTACGAACCCGGAAATAGTAATCACGTTTGCGGTTCCGGCGAAAGCCTTAACCACCATCCCATTCTGAAGTATCAAACCGGGGACTATCAGCTGCAAACCTGACTTGCTCGCCAGACTGCTAATTATGTTTTGATCTGGTACCGTTGCCCCGCCGAACTCAATGGTTAGAGTTACAGCGGCACTATGTCCGTTGTACGCCCAGAGCCAGATTTCGTCAAATGTCCCCGCTGTGGTCCCAGCGACTGCGGTATGAATTGTGTCCCCAGCTGTTGCAGTTTGAACTACTTTGATAGGTTTTCCATCCGTGCTTCCCGAGAGTTTACGTTTGACTGCGGTGGCCATATCTTCATTTTATCATTAACTAAAAACTTGGACCGTCAGGAAGGTCGTCGGGTTGACCCATTTTAACCCCGTCGCCTCGCCGGATTGTGCTTCAAGATGTTGTCCATTAGATCCCACTGTCAACTTAGATGCTGTGTTCGCCCCGGTTCCCCCGGCCAGATCTCCCTTGGCATCCCAAATTACATCTGTAGCAACAGCCTGATCGCCGGTATTATTTCCTGAATGAGTACCGCCAGAGATAGTACTGTCACCAGTAACTGTTAATGTTTTAGTGGCGGTTATAGCTAGAAACCCCGTAGACCAGGCGACGTCGGTTCCGTCACCAGTCAAGAATGCCCCCGCACCACCTTTAACAAGTTTAACCCACTTAGGAGTTGCACCTTGACCCGTAATAATATCCCCTCTGGCTACTGCCGCCGCCGTTGAATCGGTATGAGTAGCTGATAATATTTCATGAGTACCGCTGGATGGTGTCTCCCAAGTCGGTGCCGCTGAAGCCCCGCCACTGGTTAATACCTTACCGGCATCTCCGAAAGCTAATGCGGTTACATCCCCAGAACCATTCGAGTAAAAAGACCTCCACGCTGTTTCGTCCACGAACTGACTGAGAGTGGTATATCCGCCTCCGGCATGGGAGTGGAGAGTCGTTGCCCCGCCATCGGTCAAATCCGTCCAGTTCGTCCCCGTGAAGTTGGCTGAGTCCAAAAAGTAGGAACCGTGCTGGCCATCGAGTAGGTCGGCATTGAGGTTGGTAACTACCGTTGTGGAGGCAACTATTAAAGGTGCCGTGCTTGTGGCGACATCTGATTCAAATGTCTGTGCTCTTATCTCAAAACTTCCAGCATCCCAGTCTGCGGTCAATGCTTGGGTGCCATCTTTCCTTACAAATACAGAATTTAACACCTCGACAGATGTCGGAACGGCAAGAGAGGAGGCGTCCACACCTTCTGCGTACAACGCGATCGTGGCGTCTGATCCGGTTGCCTCTACGTTTGCGAACCATTTAATTATAATTCTGTCCGTGGCCGCGATAGTTACATCCGAGGTTACTGTGGCATGTAAATCTATAGCCGTTTTAGTGGTTATGTAATCAGATGTTTCCGAGGTCGCCCTCGGCGTTTCCGTCGTATCGGTAGCTCTGGTATATATGATGAAGTAAATTTTTGCCGGTTTTGTACCTGCGGTCTTTTCCGCATGAATGTGGGCGGGATACACTCCCGACTGAAGGGTAACTGCTCCGGGGATATTTGCATCGGTAGCAAAGTTAAATAGTGCTTGATTGTCACCCGCCCCTAAGGAACCAGAGGTAAAGGTAGATTCAGCCTCCCCCGTTAAGGATTCCAGCATTTTGTAATAAATTCCACCGATACTTGAAGCGGTATTATTGAAAAAATACTCCGATATAAATGAGATCGCTTGATCGACATACTCCTTGGTAACCAGATGGTTTGACGCCGTCGGGAATATACCTCCCACAACTCCGGTAAAATTCCTAGTACCGTCAATTAAAGAAAAGACTGATTCGTGAACTCCGTCCAGTAAATCGGCATTTAAATTAGTATTTACAGTAGTCGAGGTGACAGCAAACGGCGATGTACTAATAGCTAGGGTGTTCGTGAGTTGACCCGACATTGAAATTGTTGTTATCCCCCCCAATGCTCCGCTGGTTTCTGTGACCGTGGCGTTTTCGATTTGAGTCCCCGTCGACTCATAACGGAGCAGTCGAGCATCGGTCAAAGAGGCCACATGGACACTATCAATAAGATCGGCGTTTAGATTAGTATTCAGGGTCGTCGAGGTGGCGGCGTAGGGTGAGGTTCCGGTAGCTACGGTGTATATAAAGTTAGCGGCGGTCATTGCTCCTGTAATTGTCATGCTGTCA
>Ga0315273_10000643_pt1 | contig 37603 bp, 18 predicted proteins | sample YL17G02_0_MG_FD_205753 | JGI IMG/M metagenome (GOLD analysis project Ga0315273, IMG submission 205753) | Sediment microbial communities from Yellowstone Lake, YNP, Wyoming, USA - YL17G02_0 | ecosystem: Environmental > Aquatic > Freshwater > Lake > Sediment | place: USA: Wyoming | collected...
AACCGACCGATAATCCCATCTTTCTCATGAATGGCTCCTCCTTCCCGTGGCTCCTGATCTCAACAAGCTCAAGAAACCACAGGGGTTGGAGCCGTTCAACTTTCAACTAAGAATGGGATACCGCCGGGCACGGGAACGAACCTGAACTACATCTACATGACGTTTGTGCAGTTTGGCGGGACGTCGGTGGCTCAACAGAACGACCTCTCGGCCGCGGGGTTCATGAACGGCGACGTTTACCTGTCGACGTCGAACAACGGCGGGACGCTGTGGTCGCCGGCGGTGAACCTGACGAACAGCCTGTTCCCGGGCTGCAATCCGGCGACGTCGCCGGCGGATTCCTGTCCGTCGGAGAACTTCCCGTCGATTGCCCGCACGATTGACGACACGATTCATATCCAGTACATCGCGGACCGTGACGCGGGCGATGCGGTGTTCAGCCAGGGCACGTGGACGTTCAACCCGGTGATGTACTACCGCATTCCGGGCGGGACGAACGTGCAGCCGGTGTGTCCGCTGATTGCGCCGAACTTCAGTGCGGAGTTGTCGGATGCCAATGGCGGCGAGTGCGAGTACAACACGCCGCCGAACACGACCCTGAATGAGACCCTGACGTTGTCGAACGTGGGTAACGCGGCGATGACGGGTGTGGTGAGCAAAACCGGGGCGTTTCTGACCGTGGCCGGTATGGGCCCCTACAATATTCCGGCGGGTGGCGCCAATCTGACCTACCCGGTGACAATGGCCGGGGGGGCGACAGAGGGTCTGCTTCAAGGGTCGATTTCGATCACGCACAACGACCCGACGAAGACCACCCCGTTTGAAATTCCGGTGGACTTCTTCGTGTTCAACGACTTTGCCTGTCCGAAGTACGTGGTGTTGCACACGAAGTGGCTGGAACTGGAAGTGTCGAATGTCGCGCGCGTCGCGATTGGTCCCAAACTTTGTGCGGAGATCGAAGGGTCCTGCGATCAGACCGGCCGGGAAGGAACGATTTTGGGTGTCCCGGGGGGCTACAGCAACGGACGGCTGCGCGGGTTGTATCGTGCGCCGCGTTTTGGCCAGGCGGATTCGGGGAACAACGCGATCTACGATGGCAGCTTGATCATTGCCAAGACGCCGAATCCGTCGGCGCCGCCTCCGGGTGACACTCTTGTGTACCGGTACATTTTTGGCCAAGGTGCGGGCCAGCCGGGGTTCCGGGCGTTGTCGGCTCTGACGGTGGACACGAGCCGTTACGGGACGGGTTCCGGTGTTGCGTATGCGCGCGCGAACCAGACGACGGTGGACTCGCTCATCGGGATCGATGTGGAGTACCAATTCCCGCAGCATACGGACTCGTCGGACTTCGCCATCATCAAGTACAGGATCTACAACCGGACGACGAGCACGATTACGGGCCTGATCGTTGGCGAGGCGGTGGACTTTGACATCGTACCGTCGACGGTGAACGCGAAGTGGCAGAGCGGATTGGAGAACAAGGCCGGGTTCAACACCAGCATGAACCTGCTGTACCAGCAGGGGGCGGACTCGGGTACGACGACGTTTGCGCAGAAGTATCTGGGCGGCATGACGGCGATTCAGTGCACCACGGCGCCGCGTGCGTGGATTGCGCCCAACGATCCGTGGCTGTTTGGCCGTCCGGGTGGTGGGTTCAGTGAGGGGTACCTCTACTCGCAGTTGGTCAAGACCGGATTTGAGATCCTCCCGCCGACCCCGGTGCCGCCCGCGAAGGGTAGTGACCTGCACTCGGTGATCACGTTCGAGAAGAACGTGACGTTAAATCCGACGACGGTGAAGCACTACGTGTTGGGCTTTGTGGCGTCGACTCAGGGTCCGTCGAACACGGATCTCATCGTGCAGACGAAGAAGGCATGGAAGTTCGCGTTTGGCTGGCAGGAGATCGCGGTTCTGGACACGCTTCCGGAGAGCACGCCGGCGTCGTATCCGTACTGGGCGTTGGGATCGCATGAAAACGGTCCAGCCAGTGGTTGCTGCGGTTGCGTGGTGACGAAGGTCTCCGGCAGTGCGCTGCTGACGATCGTTCCCGATGCGGGTAACTGCACCGGTACGATCAACTTTGCCGGGACAGCGACGCCGGGGACGTACACGGCAACATTTCGCGTGCAAACTCCCACCTGCGCCGGCCCGCAGTACACCGAGGATCGCGTGGTGACCATCCTGGTGCCAAGCGGCGCGAATCCCCCGATTATCGTGTCCACCTCGCCGCCGCGGAACGCGCTGAATGTCGCGAAGACGACCGACATCACGGCCACCTTCGACACCGACATGAACGGCGCCACCATCAACGCGGGCACCTTCATCGTCAACGGCTCGCAGAGCGGCGCGCATTCCGGAGCGATCAGCTACAACAATCCGACTCGTACCGCGACCTTCAATCCCGCCACCGACTTTGCTCCCGGCGAGCTGGTCACAGTGCTGCTCACCACCGGCGTCCAGTCATCGGGCGGGATGCCGTTGGGGAGCGGGTACAGTTGGTCGTTTACGGTTGCGGTGACCGGCGGTTCCGGCACTTTCGGCCCGGCGGTCAAGATCGCCCTCGGAGCCAACCGATACCCTGCCGACATAGTTCCCGTTGACTATGACCATGACGGCGATCGCGACATCTTCGTCTTGGTCAGCGACAATGCCTGCAATGTCGATTCCGTCTGCATCATGAATAACAACGGCTCGGGCGGCATGACGTTGTGTGGGGTCCATCCGGTTGGTTTTTCGGGAGCCACCAGCGGCAAGCCGGCGAGCATCGTGGGTACCGCTGATTTCGACAAGAATGGAATTACCGACGTGGCGGTCGTCAAATCGCTTACAGATGGGGACTACGTGTCCATACTCATGAACATCGGCAGCGGCCCGATGGATGCGGGCACCGCCATGCTCGCGCCGATGGGGGTCCACCCGGTTGGTTTCTCGGGGGCATCCTCCGGCAAGCCAGCGGGTATTGTCGCTGATGTGGACGGCGATGGCGGTAAGGACATCGTTGTGGCCGACCACACCGACGAAGGTGACGTCCGCGTCGCCGTTCTCTATAACATCCTTTCGGGCGCCAACTGGATTTCCGAAGTCTATCCGGTTGGTTTTGTCGGCACTCCAGTGGGCGGCCCGTCACTCGGCGACGCGGAGCATGATGCATCCGATGGCGAATGGTCCCTGTGCCTAGTCCAGGCCTTTACCGACGGTGACTACCTCGCCGTGTTCCAGGTCAACGGCTCGGGCGGCGGCACATTGCATGCCGGCACAGCCATGCTCGCGCCCATGGGGGTCTACCCGACCGGTTTCAAGGGGTCAAGCAGCGGCAAGCCGGCGTCGATCGTCGCGGATATGGATGGTGACACCTTGCTGGACGTGGTGATAGTTGATGCCTTTGCCAATGGCGACTCTATCTGCATTATGAAGAACGATGGCCACGGCGGTTTTGTCTCCTCCGGGGTCTACCCGGTCCGGTTTGGCGGTGCTCCCGCGGGCAGCCCGTCGATGGCGGGGGGTGATTTCAACGGTGATGGCTTCATGGACTGCGGCATCGCCGACCAGTTCCCACTGACCGGCGATTCTGCGCTTATTATGCTCGGCAACGGCTCGGGCGGCATGACGCTCTGTGGAATTAACCCGACTACCATGAAGGGGGCTGGCACCGGCAAGCCGGCAAGCCTCGTCGCCGCTGACATGAATGGAGACGCTGCCCTCAATAAGATGACTGGCGGTGGCGGGCTCGACCTGATATATGTCAACTTCGAGGTCTGCAGTCTGGCCGTCCTCTTCAATCAGCCGTCCGGCTGCTACTGCCCACACCAAGGCGATATCGCGTCGCGACCCACCGGGGACGGGGTCATTGATGTATTCGACGTCATTGAGGTTATCGGCATCGCCTTCAGCGGCGGGACGGATCCGAAGGATCCGGCATGTCCGACGACACGGGGAGATGTAGACAACAACGGCGTCGCTGACGTGTTCGACGTAATCTACCTGATCGCGACGGCGTTCAGCGGCGGCGCGAACCCGGTTGATCCGTGCGGGCCGTAGGTGGCCTGATCCAGCGCTCGAAAGAGAACCGAAGCCCGTGGGGCAGACGATGGCCCTACGGGCTTCTCTCTTGATTCTCCTGGGGAACAACCGCTCGCATTTTTCGGTCACCGAATCCCAGATGATCCGGTGTCGGAGCATCGAAGGAGATGCCGAATTGGCTCATGGTACGGCCCCCAGCCGGTTCTGCAGGCTGGGCATTCCACCCGGTTGCTACACAATGAGTTTCGTGGAAACCCACGGCCCGCCGCGGCGGGCGACGAGAGGGTGCGGGAAAACCCGACCAGGCGAAGTAAATGATGCTGGTCTCGGCAGTTTTGTCTTGACTTCAGCCCGCCTTTCGGACCTAAATGTGACTTGGAGTTGGTGTATTTTCTACCACCGTCGTTATGACGCAGGACAAAGTGAGAATTCGGGGAGCACGGCGACGCCTGACCGCTGGCATCAACAACTCGTGAGCCGTCGCGGCAAGTATCCTTCATCGGTCTCAATCTGGAGGGGTTATGAAGTCAAATCACGTGGTGCGGCGCAGCAAGGATTGCTTGCGACCGGGATGTATTCCCCTTGCGACGATTCTTTGCATGTGCTGCGTGCTTTCGCTTGGGTCCGATGTAAGAGCGGACGGTTTCTGCTTTGAGGCGGCCGCCAGCTACGCGGCTGGTACTCGCCCCTACTCGGTTGCTGTTGCCAACCTGGACGGGGATGGCGACAAGGATCTGGCGGTGGCCGATTACTCGACCAACAACGTCTCGATTTTGAAGAACAATGGGGACGGGACGTTCGCCGCGCCTGTCAATTATGCGGCCGGCACCACTCCGTATGCGGTCTTTGCGGCCGACCTGGATGGGGACGGAGATATCGATCTGGCGGTGGCGAATGGCTTCAGCGCCAACGTCTCGGTGCTGAAGAACAACGGTGACGGGACATTCGCCACGGCCTCAAACTACGCGGCGGGCGATGGCCCTTACTCGGTCGCTGCTGCCGACTTGGACGGTGATGGGAAAGCGGATCTGGCGGTCGCCAATTTTTTCAGCAACAACGTGTCAGTGCTGAAGAATAACGGAGACGGCACGTTCGCCGCGGCCGTCAGCTATCCCGCCGGCTCCGGACCTCGCTCGATCTATGCTGCCGACCTGAACGGGGATGGGAAGAGGGATCTGGCGGTGGCCGATGCCAGCAGCGGCAATGTCTCGGTTTTGATGAACATCGGGAACGGCACATTCTTCGGGGCCGTGAGCTACCCGGTTGGCTCGAGCCCTTACTCAGTTCTTGCTGCCGATCTTGATGGCGATGGGAAAGCAGATCTGGCAGCGGCGAACAATCTGAGCAACAACGTCTCCGTGCTGAAGAACAACGGGAATGGGACGTTTGCGGCGGCCGTCAACTACCCGGCCGGCTCCAGCCCCTACTCGGTCTTCGCCGCCGACCTGGATAGTGACGGGAAGGCGGATCTGACCGTGGCCAACTTCGGCAGCGGCAATGTCTCGGTACTGAAGAACAACGGGGGCGGAACGTTCGCTGCGGCGATCAATCACGCGGTCCTTTCCGGCCCTTCTTCAGTCATTGCGGCCGACTTGGACGGAGACGGGGATTCTGATCTGGCAGTGTCCAATACTTTCAGCAGCAACGTCTCGGTGCTGATCAACTGCCGTCCAGTGTGCGCGTGCACGTCGCACGGGGACGTCAAAGCCGACGGCGCCTTTGATGTGTTCGATGTCATTGACCTGATCGACTATGTTTTCGCGGGCGCGGCGCAACCCATCACGGACCCGACCTGTCCGCATGTCGACCGCGGCGACGTAGACTGCAACGGGGTGGATGACGTGTTCGATGTGGTATATCTGATCGACTTCGTCTTCAGTGGCGGTGCACCGCCGTGCAATCCCTGCGCGTGCAGCCCATACCCGGCGAATTGCCCGTAGGGCTTTGGTAATCGTGGCATACCGACGGGGGCGCTCACCGCGCCCCCGTTTCTTTTTTAGGTCCACGAATCCAAGAAGATTCCTGAAGAGGCCACCACCGCCCGCATCGGCCGGAGCGGCGGTGGAGGAGCCGGAAGCAGGCCGAGAGAAAAGGAAGGTCATGCGAATCAGTGCCGGGTCCGCATGGCCTCAACTGAGAGAATGGAGGGTAGAACTTGGTTTCGGGCTGGGAGTCTACTTCGCGACGGCCGCCTGGTCCTGCCCGGCGGTGCGGGTGTAGGCTACGTGCGGGTCGCGCGGGGTGCTCGCTGCTTGGATCTCGGACAAGCCGCAAGAGGATAAGATCAACAGGAAAGATCATCGACCCTTGCTTCATTCCGCGCCCTCGCCGCTGGCGCCTTCGAGTCGTTTGACCTGTTTGGGCAGTTTCTTCTGTTCGGATTGCAGCCGTCGCTCGATTTTCTTGACGTCCTCGGCGGGGGGCAATATCTCGGGAACAATGCCCCGATCCACCAGCAGCTTGCGGACTTTCTGGTTGTTCTCGACATGCTCCCCGGTGATCCTGGGTTCCGTCCGTAAATCATTCTGCTCGACATTGAAGTTGGTGATCTCGTTGGCGAAGTCCTTGGCCTTGATGGTGATGGTAGGGAGGAAGTCCGCCAGTGGCCGGCTCTTGGGCACGCCAAGTTTGTCCTTCATATCCTGTGTGGTCTGTCCGCCGAAAAGCGCCTTATCGCCCTTGCTGCGGATGCGGTCGAAACTCTCATTGTCCCCAATGCGGTCGAAGATGATTGCGGAGAGTTCTTTCTCGGACTTCGTGAGCTTTCGGCGCGCGTTGACACGCTCGGCTTCGGCCAGACGCTTTTCGATGACCTCCTGCTTGCGTGTTTGGACGGCAAAGTACGTCTGAGCGAAGGCGATCTGTTCCTTGGCCGGGTCGCCGTTCTGGGCGATCAGATAGCAGGCGTATCGCGTGAGGCCGATATCCTCGATTGCGCGTTTGGCTCCAGAGCCGAGGTCGACCATTTTGCTGACATGCGCAAAATGGTCCTTCGGGTCATAGCCCGCTTTCCCGCAAGCGGTTATGGCCTTATCGATCACGGCAGCGAAGCTTCGCCACTGCGCATAGCCCAAGAGTATCTGGAGATCCCTGGCGCACCAGAACTCGGTGCCGGTGTCGGGGAATATCTGGACCATGTCCTCGAAGCTGGCGTGCAGGCGAACGATGATTTCCTTATCCATGAGGTATCCCCTTCGATGTTCGTTATGTGCTCCGTAATATAGCTCCCAGCGGCCACCAATTCCACAATCCCTCCGGCCACCGGGTTGGCGTGATACAAACAAGGCCACACGACCCAGAGTCAGGTCCGCATGGCCTCAACTGAGAGAATGGAGGGTAGAACTTGGTTTCGGGCTGGGAGTCTACTTCGCGACGGCAGCCTGGTCCTGCCCGACGGTGCGGGTGTAGGCCACGTGCAGGTCGCGGTAGGTGGTCCGCAGCGATACGCCACAGGCCTTGGCGATTTCTTCAAGGCTCATCTGCCGGTTGGTCCAGAGCATCTGGCGCACCAAGTCAATCCGCTGCTTGCGATTCATCGTTCCTCCCGAAGGTTGATATCTTGTGAATGAATGCTCTTGTTCGCTCATGGTATCGGGCCGCTTGTGCACGGTTCAATTCTGCTTTGTGTCAGTGGGCTTTCTCAAATCCGGATGACCATTGGCGGCGTCGCGGTGCCCGACCGGATGCAGCAACTCGCCGTCCTCGGAGATCTCCGCCCAGCAGTGCGGGCAGTAGTGACCACTCGGGACACTGCAGAGCAGCCAGTCGCTTTCGGTCAGTTTGCGCGAACACCTTGGACATTGCATTTGTGGCCTCCCCCCCTCGTGCCGACAGGGGTGAAGCAACGGCTGTGCCACCACGTGCGACCACCGAAAAGTTGTGATCAACCCATTGGCGGACATAATCTATCCGGGTTGCAGAACTTGCGTCGCATATCTTGTGGCAAGGATCACGTTCATTTTTGGACAGTCGGGCTGATTTCTTGTCAAGAATTGGACAGCAGTATGGGGAACGTGCCTCCCTACCCCGGACGCATGTCCGACTGATCCCGCTATCTCCCTTGGCAACGCGGAGGGCGCACCGCTGTGCGCCCCTATGCCTCGCGAGGACAGGCCAACCATACCACCAACAACAGGCCTGGATTGGTACTGGGTTTGCGTTCTTCCCTTGCGGCCGCTCCAATGCGATTGAGGCGGCCATCGCATTGCGCCGATCAACCGATTGTGGTGCAGTGCGTTAAACAAGAAGAGGTAATGTGATAGGTGAACGGTGATGACACATGCACTCCACCAGATTGCGAGTTCTGTGAACGCTAATTATCCAAGCCTTGGACGCTTGACAGAATTCGGTTCAAGTATTACATTCAGGAGTGTTCGTGTACAACCAAGGAGGACTGGACCTACCTCATTCTACTGCAATCGATTGTCGCCCCGGTTCATGTGGCCACACCCAACCCCGAATGGGTCGCCACCCAGCACTGGACTCGGGATCTGCGAGCGTGTAGTCGAGTTCACGGACCGGGGATGTAAGACAAAGCGTTGTGACTGTATCCATTGCAGTCCACGCGGCAAGATGAAAAATGAGTTCTGTGCGAGCCGGGGGGCCGCCGCCCAGCGCGTTAGGGGCGCGGTTTCTTGTTGCCGCGCTGGCCATATGGCGCCGGGGGAAACTAAGGAAGACCGTTTGACCGGGAGGGCACTTGCGTAGATACGCGTCCAAACTGAATGCCCCAGCCAGGCTCTTGGCGGCGGCGTTGACAGTGGTATTCCTATCAACAGTCGCTGTGGCCGCAGCCAGTGCTCCAGGCGTCGATCGTGAATCCGCCGACTCACTGACGCGCCGCGCGGCCGGATACTACCCTGCCGAGCCGACCGTGCAGGAGATACTGGACAGCATGGGATGGGGGCTTTCCGCTATCAAAGCTCCGATCTCCGCCAGCCAGTTCCAAGTGGCGCCGGGCATGGTCGTGATTCGCGTCCTCTCCAGGCATTCGGGTCTCCAAGAGGACAACAGTCTTGGGTGGTACCGGATCGGCTCACCCGGCGACACGCTTGCACTCTTGCCTGGCATCGCAACTCCCGCCGATTCTGTGGTATTCACTCTGGCGAGCCCGGACTCTCTGGGCTGGTTTATCAGCCGTGAGGACGGAACGGCGTGGTATTCAGACAAGTCGCTCAACGGCGACCGGCGATCACATCTAAAGGTTTACCCATCCCCTCAACCTGGGGAATACCTGCTGTGCTGGGAGGACCTCGCCTGGCCAAGCGATGGTGATTTCAATGATCTGGTCGTGCTGGTCCGGATTCCATCCGCGACCACGCAATTGGCGGGCACGCCGAAAAGCGTGGGCGCCTCACGGCAGACCACGGGAGTAACCACCGGCTTGTCCACGCAGAACAAGGCCGGGTTGGCGGTTTTGGATTCTTGGGCCGCGGGCGCCACATCCCCCACGTCGACCAGAATATCCATCAAGCTGTATGATACAATGATGATTTGCTCGCCGGGAACGGTGTGTGTCCCATTCCATGTGACGGCGGGGTGCGCGGTCTCCCAATTGTGGGCGTCATCACCAGGATTCGTGAATCTTCTGGATTCGTCCCTGTGTGTCTATGTGGATCGCAGCAGCAGCTTCTACATCAGTCTTGTGGCGTATGATCAGTGCGGCACGAAGGACTCGGTGCGGGTCTATTTCAACGTCACTTTGAATCAGCCGGCCAGAGTGATCGCGCCGCCCCTGATCGACACTCTTCTCTGCAAGGCGAGTTGGATTTGCATTCCGATCGCATCAACCGGCACAGCGCCGGTGACGATCTCGGCAGTGTCTCCGGCGATCTTCAACGCCAGCACCAAGACGGTCTGCTACAAAGTGAACACCCCGGGAACGCACCGCGTGCTGATGATTGCATCCAACGCCTGCGGTCCCGAGACGACGGTGACGGAGATTCGGGCCCGCTTTAATGCGGCTCCGACGCTTCTGGGGATCCCCAACGATACGGTCAAGGTCTGCCAGACCGGTCCATACTGCTTTGGGCCGGTCACCTGCAATGATGCGGACGGGAATCTCGCGAGTTGCATAACCTGGGGCTGTCCCGGCACTTATGATGGCCAGTACTGGTGCTATACACCCACTGGCGAGGAGATCGTGACGGTCGTTTTCCGCGCGGCCGATGGCTGCGGCCTGGCAGCGCTTGACACGCTGGTCGTGCGGTTTGGCGGGAGCATACCGCCCAATATCACGATGCACAGCGTGACGGCCACGCTGTGCCGCCCCGACACCGTGTGTGTGCCGTTTTCCATCTCCAACCCGGAGGGGCGTCCTCTGCAATTGTCGTTGATTGGCACGGGCACGCTCAGGATCGCCGACTCGGTTGTTTGTCGGGCGATCAGCGCGGCCGGTACCTACACGGTAAAGCTGGTGGCCGCCGACAATTGCGGGAAAGCGGACACCGCGCAAGCGACGATAACGGTGACCACGGTCGGGAGCGTGGGACCAGCGATCACGATGAACAACGTGACGACCACGCTATGCCGCCCGGATACCGTCCGGGTGCCGTTTTCCATCTCCAATCCGGAAAGGCGTCCACTGCAATTGACCGTGGCCGGCCCAGGCACGCTCCGGATATCCGACTCGACGATTGGCCGCGCGATCAGCACAGCCGGCACCTACACAGTCACGCTGATGGCCACGGACAACTGCGGGTACGCGGACACAGCGCAGGCGACAATCAACGCCACAGCGGTGGCGACGCTTCCGCCGTCCGTCACGATGAATAACGTGACTGTCAAGCTTTGCCGCGCGGATACCGTGCGTGTGCCATTTTCCATCTCCAACCCGGAGGGGCGCCCCTTACAGTATACCGTGATTGGCACGGGCACAATCAGGCTGTCCGACTCGACCATCGGCCGCGCGATCAGCACGGCAGGCACCTACACGGTCAAGCTGATGGTCACCGACAATTGCGGGTACGCGGACACCGCGCAGGCGACGATTAACGCGACCATGAATGGCGTGCCGCTGGTCACCTGCACGACCCCGTCGTCCGCAACGGTGTGCGCCGGAACCCAGGTTTGCGTGCGGTACACAGTGAGCGACCCGGACGGCGGAAATCTCAACGTCGATATCGACGCGTCAGGGACGAAAATCATCCGGCAGGCGATTTCGGGATCCACCGATTCGGTGTGTCTCACGATCAGCCAGACGGGCACCCAGACTGTGCGGATCATCACGACCGACTCCTGTGGCGCCGCTGACACTTGCAGTTCGGCATTCACGATGACCGTCAACTCGCCACCGGTGGCGTCGGTGCGGGACACGGTTGTCTCACTTTGCAGCCCGCAGCAGATATGTATCCCTTATAGCTGTTCCGACCCGAACAACAACCTCGCGACCTGCCTGGCGACTGGATCCAAAGCCGGGACGGCAAACGGCACGACATTCTGTTTCACGCCGGACACGGCCGGGGTTTATCGCGTGACGGTGCAGGCCACCGATGCGTGCGGCCTGACCAATCAGAAGATCGCAGCAGTCACGGTCAGTTACAACGTTGCCCCCACGATCGTCCTATCGGACAGCGCGATCTTCAATGCCGCCGACAAAGAGACGGTCTGCGTGAGCTACACGGCCACCGATCCAGAAGGCAAATCGCTGACGATCACGAACATTGGCGGCATCCTGAAGACGGCGACGCATCAGTTCTGTGTGGTGGCCAGCGCCGCCGGTGTCGTGTGCGGACGCGTGGTCGCCACGGATCCCTGCGGCAAGTCCGACACGGCAATGTTGTGCGTGGTGACCGCTCCGAATCCCACACCGCGTCCGAGCGCCCCCGATACAATCAAGACGCGGTTCTGCGGCACGGGAGACGTATGTGTTCACTTCAGCATCGGCCCCACGAACTGCCCGCCGCTGATACTGACAGGTCTGTACGGGGGCGTGGTGAATATGAGTGACACGACGCTGTGTCTGCGTGTCTATGGTCCGGGTACTTATCTCACCGGCATTGTCGCAAAGGACAATTGTGGCGCGGAGACGACATTTGTGGTTGTCCAGGTCACGGCCAACAATCCGCCGGTGATTGTCTGTCCGCAGCCAGAGACGTACCGGATCTGCCGCGATACCACGATCTGCATCATGGTGGCATTCGCCGATCCGGACAGCAATTTTGCCAGCGCGACTGTGTCGTATGGCACTGTGACGCCGGCATTCAAGGGTCTTTTCAAAGTCTGCTTCCCGGTCGATACGAGCGGGTGGTACACATCGCGGCTGATTGTTCGCGACTCGTGCGGTGCGGCGGACACATGCGATCTGAGCTTGCGAATCAACCACAACATCCCGCCGCAGATCCGGCTGCCGAATGATACCACAGTATTCCTGTGTTTTCCGCGTGAGTTGTGCTTCCCGGCCAGTTGCTTTGATCCGGACTACAACATCGTGTCATGCGGACCGGCCAGTCTCGGCGACGCGCATTGGGACGGATCCACACTCTGTTTCACGCCGATTGTGGCCGGCGATTACCAGTGGGTATTCCATGCGATGGACGCATGCGGTAATGCCGCCACCGACACTTTCCGTGTCACGATCAAGATGAACCGGGCACCGACGATCACCATCTCCCCGTCTGCGCACTTCACGCAGTGCAGCCCGGAAACTGTGTGCGTGCCGTTCCAGGTCAGCGACCCCGACGGAGATTCCCTGAATGTGTCCGCTGACCATGGAGTCATACGGAACGGCATGTTGTGTGTGTCTCGCACGACAAGCGGCACGGACTGCGTTCGGTTGATCGTACGTGATCCGTGCTGCTTTGCGGACACGTCAAGTATCTGCGTGACGTTCGACATCAATTCACCGCCGACGGTTGTTGCACCGCCGGACTTCGCGCGCAACGTTTGCGGACTGGGCTCAGTCTGTTTCAAGATCCAGATCACCGATGACCGGCCGAAATGGACGGCGGCAGTTCTTCCAGGCGGCACGTTCAATCCCGCCGACACCAGCGTGTGCTTCTACGCCGACACGGCGGGTGTGTATCGCCTGATTGTCGTGTCGACGGATTCCTGCGGCCTGACCGGACGTGACACGGTCAATGTCACGGCAAGGTTCAACCGGCCGCCGGTCGTGACTGCTCCAGCCACCAAAGCCGTGACCGCCTGCAGTCCGGGAACGGTCTGCGTGGGCGGCGTTGTCACCTCGGATCCAGATGGAAATATGAAGCGGGTCTACCTGAGTTCAGGTCAGGGGACACTAGATCCGGCCACGGGTATCATCTGCTTCACAGCGAATGCCGCGGGCACGTTTTGCTTCGAGATCACAGCGGAGGATTCGTGCGGGGCGACGGCATCGAAATCGATGTGCGTGTCGGTAAGCATGAATGTCCGGCCCACGGTCTCGATCAACGGCCTTCCCACCACGGCGCTCTATCTGCGTCCTACGCAGATCTGTTTCGGCGTGACCGCGAGTGATCCCAACGCGAATCAGCTCTTCGATCTGAAAATGATCGAGGGCGGCGGTGTGTTCACCCGGCAGATCAGCCACACGCCGATCAGCACGACACACTGCTTCCTGGCGGACACGACCGGGTGCTACCGCTTCATCTTTGAAGCCGCCGACTCGTGCGGATTGGTGGCGCGAGACACGTCGACCATCTGCGTGCGCATCGAGCCGCCCGATTCACTTTTCCAAGTCTGCATCGACACGGTGTATTCACTCAACGGGCGGAACGCCACGGTGAAGATTCGCGCTCTCCGCGTGATGGAAATGGGCGGGTACAACTTCCTGATCTGCTACGACCCGACGGTCCTGAAGTTCTCCAGCGTGCAGGCAGATACCGCGCTCGCGCAGTGGGAGTACTTCACCTATAGAACGGGTTCCTCAACGGGGTGCCTGCCGTGCGGCTCGGGGAGTCTCCGTCTGATCGGAATCGCCGACATGAACAACGGGTCAGCCCATCCGCCGGAGGGGGCCTATCTCCCCAAAGGACCGATGCACGCGATCACGTTCTATGTCACGGCAGACCGCACGTTCATCAACCAATGCGGATACATCCAATTCTGCTCGTACACTTGCAGCGACAACACGATATCCAGCCGGTCAGGGGACACGCTGTTCACCTCCTTCACGGGCGTGCCGGATTCCTGCTTCGAGGGTCCGAAGAACGCTCCGATCCGGCAGATACTGTTCTGCGACGGGAGCATTTGCATTGTTCCTCCGCCGGATGACCGAGGCGACATCAACCTCAACGGTGTGGCCAACGAAGTGGCGGACGCCGTCCTGTTCAGCAATTTCTTCATCTATGGCTCGAAGGTCTGGGACCCGGTTTACAAGGAGAACCAGATACTGGCGACGGACGTCAATTGCGACGGGCTGGTGCTCACGATTTCCGACCTCGTGAGGCTGATCCGCATCATCACCGGCGATGACATAATGCAGGGGTGTCCGGGCGGTCCGGCCAAGATTGCGGTTACTCCCAGCCACCAGGCAGCGATCAGGGCCGAGAAGCAGGACGGCCGGCTTCTGGTCTGGGTGTCAAGCGACGCGGACCTCGGGGGTGTCTTTGTCCGAATCAGCACGAAGTCCGGCAAGCTGGGTCAAGTCGCGTGGGCCGAAGATCTGGGCGGGCTGACCGCGTTCCAGAACAACGAAGCCGGAGAACTGCGCGCTTTGTTAATCGCGAAACGGTCGGGCGTGAAGCTGGCCAGCGGAACGCACCTCCTTTTCTCCGTGCCTTGTGACGGTGCGGGTGCATGGAAGATCGAGGAAGCTCAGGCGGCCACCTCGCTGGGTGATATTGCAGCAATCGAACTTGCCGCGACTGGCCAGGGTGTTCCGAGCACCTTTGAATTGGAGCAGAACTATCCGAACCCGTTCAACGCGACGACTCAGATTCGCTTCAGCCTGGGCGTGGCGAGCAAGTGGGAATTGGCCATCTATAATGTACTGGGGCAGCCAGTCCGGCGGTTTACCGGTGAAAATGAGGCAGGGAGCGTCACGGTGGAGTGGAACGCTACCACTGAGGAAGGCTATGATGTGGCGTCCGGGCTGTACTTCGCCCGGTTGAAGGCGCGAGAGTACACGGCAACGAAGAAGATGGTCTTGATTAAGTAAGCCCTTGTCTGCCAATGAAGTAGGATTTGATCCGGGCGCCGGTTCACGATTGAACCGGCGCCAAGCCGTTTTCCCTGTTTTCCCGTCAACGGTACGCACCTCAATCGGATATGCCTGATCGTGTGTCGGCGGCAGTCGCCGATCAGTAAATTATTAAGTTATTGCGGGAAAAGCCATTGACAGAATCTCCACGGGGAACTTAATTGCCCACGACCGGGCGCAGAAGCTTGGTTGTGTCGTTGAAGATTTCTTACTCGCTTTTTGCAGTGCGCGTTTGATCGACAGACAGGCAGACAGAAAGCAGCGGTCTGCCAAATCAAGCCAGGGAATAGGCGATTGCGTCAGGACGACGCGGTTGCACAGAGGTATGGAAAACCGTAGCGGATGTGGAGTCATACGAAGTCCCCACGCTCTCGGAGTGTCAACTTAATTTTTATCATGGAGTCAAACGCTTGTAACTTGTGAGACGAATCCACATGACCTCACCTAATCCCCGCTCCAGACGGAGTACCGGCGGTACTCTATCGTTTGTTATTGGCCTTTTCACAAAGCTCCACACTTCAACTTCATCTCGCGCCTGCCAGATTGGGCATCCTCGGGATCACGAGGGGACGACCATGAAACGGCTGCCCGAATCAACAAACCGCCCGCGCAGAGGCGAAATCATGCGCCTCAGCCGAGTGGTTCCCACTGTTGTCGCTCTCTGCCTGTTTTGCGCCTCGGTCGCTATTCCGGCTGGGATCATCGTGGGGCCTGCCGACGACCCATACGTGGTCGATTCGCTGACGGGAGAGATCCCCAGTGCGGCACTCGTCTTCGAGAAGGTGTCGGCGTTGACGAACCCAGTCGCCTCGCTCTCGATTGGCCAGATCGACCCGAGCTTGTTCCCGAGGATCTGCACGTATGTCGACGTGCTGGACGCCGGCGGGGTTCCTGTCGGCGGTTTACCTGCGGACAGCTTCTGCGTGTCTCAGGATGGCAGTCCTCTCAGCGGATTCACAGTACAGGAGCTGACATCCGACTCATGCCGAACGGCGACTTGTCTCGTGATCGATGTCTCTGGGAGCATGGCTGATGGCGGCAAGCTGACGGCTGCCAAAGACGCCGCGAAGCAGTTCGTCCGAAGTATGAACATCTATGACAGGACCGCCATCGTCAAGTTCTCGGATTGTTACACGGTGGTGCGGGACTACACGAGCGACACGACAACGCTGATTAATGCCATCAACGGGCTGACGACCGGCGGCATGACGGCCTATTTCGACGGTGTGTGGAAAGGCGTCGGTCTGACCACGACCGAGCTGGGCAGCAAGGCGGTCATCGCGCTGACCGATGGCATGGAGAACAACAGCAGGAACTGCGGCAATAAGAATACCACGCCGGATGGACTGGACGACGGGTTTGCCGACGACTCGGCGATGATTGTCAATCTCGCGCTCGGCGCTGGGATTCCCATCTATAACATCACGCTCGGGAGTTCTTTCGACCCCCAGTATTCGATCAAGCTGTCCAATGCGACCGGCGGAGCGCATTACCACGCCCCGACCGGAGCGCAGTTGGACTCGATCTATGATGCGATCAAGTTCCGTCTTTGCAGCCGCTATCTGATCTGTTACAACAGTCCCGATACCGTCCAAAACGGGGATTGCCACAACGTGATCATCTGCCATCGCAACGGCAACGGTACCTGCTCACCATGTGATACCGGCAGCTACTGTGAGAAGGCCCCACCGGTGATTCAGCGCACGCCCGCGACGATTGCGCTGGACAACACGTGCCAGAAAGCGAACACCAATGTTCAACTGTGTGCCTGGGTAACTGACAAGGACACGCCACTCGCCTCGCTCACTGTGACTCTTTTCTATCGCAATTCTGGGGCATCACCTTACACGTCGATCGCAACGACGCGCACCGACAGCACGTTCTGCGCGACGGTTCCAGCGAGTCAATTGCTGTGCACGGGAGACAGCATCCAGTACTACTTCACGGCATCGGACGGCGAACGGACGGTGGCGAGTCCATCGACCGCCCCACTCGGGCATCATGCCTTCCCCATCTGCCCCACGAATGTCAGCGCTGGGCCAGACAAAGCCATTAGCTGCACGGTCACCCAGGTCAACTTGAGTGGCTCATCGACAACTCCCGGTGTGACGTTTAGCTGGACCGCGCTCAGCGGCGGCAACATCGTTTCCGGCGCAACCACGGCGACGCCGCTGGTCAACGCCGCAGGCATGTATGTGCTGACTGTGACCGATCCTTCAAATGGCTGTTCGCCGAAAGACACTGCGCTGGTGACCGCGAACGTCGCGCCGCCAAACGCCGACGCGGGACCTGGCAAGGTCCTCACCTGCACGGTGCTGCAAGTCAATCTGAGCGGATCTTCGAGCACCCCCGGCGCGACATTCAGTTGGGTGGCGACCAATGGCGGCAACATCGTTTCCGGCGCAACCACGGCGACGCCGCTGGTCAACGCCGCAGGAACCTACACACTGGCGGTGACCAACCCGGCCAACGGCTGCGCGGCTTCGGATGTCGCGCTGGTTACGTTGGACGTTGCAGCACCGAATGCCAGTGCGGGGGCAGACAAAGTTCTGACCTGCACAGTGACGCAGATCAATCTGAGCGGATCATCGAGCACGCCGGGCGCTACGTTCGCCTGGGTAGCTTCGCTCGGCGGACAAATCGTATCGGGCGCTAATACCGCGACACCGCTGGTCAACGCCGCAGGAACCTATACGCTGACGGTGACGAACCCGGCCAATGGTTGTACGGCCTCGGATGTGGCTCTCGTGACCCAAGACATTGCCCCGCCGAATGCGAATGCGGGACCGGACAAGGTCCTGAATTGCACGGTTTTGCAGGTGAACCTCAGCGGTTCGTCATCGACACCCGGTGCAACATTCAGTTGGGTGGCTTCCGCGGGTGGCAACATTGTTTCCGGCGCAAACACAGCGACGCCGCTGGTCAACGCCGCAGGAACCTACACACTGACGGTGACCAACCCGGCCAACGGCTGTACGGCCTCGGATGTGGCTCTCGTGACCCGAGACATTGCCCCGCCGAATGCGAATGCGGGACCGGACAAGGTTCTGACCTGCACGGTCACACAGATCAATCTGAGCGGCTCTTCATCCACGCCCGGCGCGACATTCGCCTGGGTGGCGTCCAATGGTGGCAACATCGTTTCCGGCGCAAACACAGCGACACCGCTGGTCAACGCCGCAGGAACCTACACACTGACTGTGACGAACCCGGCCAATGGCTGTACGGCCTCGGATGTGGCTCTCGTGACCCAAGACATTGCCCCGCCGAATGCGAATGCGGGACCGGACAAGGTCCTGAATTGCACGGTTTTGCAGGTGAACCTCAGCGGTTCGTCATCGACACCCGGTGCAACATTCAGTTGGGTGGCTTCCGCGGGTGGCAACATCGTTTCCGGCGCAAACACAGCGACACCGCTGGTCAACGCCGCAGGAACCTACACACTGACGGTGACGAACCCGGCCAATAGCTGTACGGCCACAGATGTTGCGCTGGTCGCCAGTGACGTGACCCCGCCCAATGCCAATGCAGGTCCCGACAAGATTCTGAACTGCACGGTCACACAGATCAATCTGAGCGGCTCTTCATCCACGCCCGGCGCGACATTCGCCTGGGTGGCGTCCAGCGGCGGCAACATCGTTTCCGGCGCAAACACCGCGACGCCGCTGGTCAACGCCGCCGGAACCTACACACTGACGGTGACCAACCCTGCCAATGGCTGCACGGCCTCGGATGTGGCACTGGTCACCAGTGACGTGACTCCGCCCAATGCCAATGCCGGTCCGGACAAGGTCCTGACCTGCACGGTCACACAGATCAATCTGAGCGGCTCTTCATCCACGCCCGGTGCGACATTCAGTTGGGTGGCGAGCGGTGGCGGCAACATCGTTTCCGGCGCAACCACGGCGACGCCGCTGGTCAACGCCGCCGGAACGTACACACTGACGGTGACCAATCCGGCCAACGGCTGCACGGCCACGGATGTGGCGCTGGTCACCAGTGACGTGACTCCGCCCAATGCCAATGCAGGTCCGGACAAGGTCCTGACCTGCACGGTCACACAGATCAATCTGAGCGGCTCTTCATCCACGCCCGGCGCGACATTCAGTTGGGTGGCGAGCGGTGGCGGCAACATCGTCTCCGGCGCCAATACAGCGACGCCGCTGGTTGATGCGGCGGGGACCTACACATTGACAGTGACCGATCCAGCCAATGGGTGCACGGCTTCCGATGTCGCGCTGGTTACTCAGAACACTGCGGCCCCGAATGCCAACGCCGGTCCGGACAAGGTCCTGACCTGCGCGGTGACGCAGATCAATTTGAGCGGTTCATCGACAACACCCGGCGCGACATTCAGTTGGGTGGCGTCTGCTGGCGGCAACATCGTTTCAGGAGCGGCCACGGCGACCCCGCTGGTCAACGCCGCAGGAACTTACACACTGACCGTGACCAATCCGGCCAACGGCTGCACGGCCTCGGATGTGGCGCTGGTGACGCAAAATATCGCGGCGCCCAACGCCAATGCAGGATCGGACAAGGTTCTGACCTGCACAGTGACTCAGCTTAATCTGAGCGGATCATCGAGCACACCCGGAGCGACATTCAGTTGGATCGCTTCCCTCGGCGGCAACATCGTTTCTGGAGCCAGCACCGCGACACCGCTGGTTGATGCCGCTGGAACATATACATTGACAGTGACTGATCCGGCCAATGGCTGCATCGCCTCGGATGTGGCGCTGGTGACGCAGAACATTGCAGCGCCCAACGCCAATGCAGGATCGGACAAGGTTCTGACCTGCACAGTGACCCAGCTTAATCTGAGCGGATCATCGAGCACACCCGGAGCGACATTCAGTTGGATCGCTTCCCTCAGCGGCAACATCGTTTCTGGAGCCAGCACCGCGACACCGCTGGTTGATGCCGCTGGAACATATACATTGACAGTGACTGATCTGGTCAATGGCTGCACTGCCTCCGACGTGGCCCTGGTCACACAGGATATCACCAAGCCGGTGTTGAATTGCACGGGCGACGAGCTCACTTGCGACAGCCTGATAGCATCGGCAACGGTGACATCCAGTCCATCAACGGGTGTCAGTTATCTGTGGTCACCGGCGCCGGTGAGCGGCCAGGGAACCGCGAGTGCGCGTTACGACACCCCCGGCAACAAGAAGGTCGTGGTCACAATTATCACGACCGGATGCAAGGACTCGTGTGAAGCGACGATCACGCTGAACGCGAATAGCACCGATGCCAGCGCAGGTGCGGACAAGATTCTAACATGCGTGGTTACGCAGATCACCCTGGATGGATCATCAACGACACCGGGAGCGCTGTTTAGCTGGGTTGCCAGCAACGGCGGGAATATCGTCTCCGGCGCAAGCACTGCCACACCGCTTGTCGACGCCGCCGGGACATATACTCTCACCGTGACGAATCCGGACAACGGCTGCAAAGTCAGCGATGAAGCACTGGTAACACTGAATATCACCAAGCCCAATGTGAACGCGGGCCCCGACAAGGTTCTCACATGCACGACAACTCAGGTCAATCTGAGCGGTTCATCGAGCACGATTGGCGCCACGTTCGCCTGGGCGGCTTCCAATGGTGGTCACATCGTCTCCGGTGCTACCACGGCAACGCCGCTGGTTGACGCGGTGGGAACTTATGTTCTGACGGTGACTGATCCAGCCAATGGATGCACAGCGGCTGACACAGCCATGGTCACGCAGAATGTCACGGCACCAAACGCTGATGCCGGTCCGGACAAGGTTTTGACTTGTGCGGCGACTCAGCTCAACTTGAGCGGATCATCGAGCACGCCTGGCGCAACATTCAGTTGGGTCGCGTCTGCCGGCGGCAACATCGTCTCGGGCGCCAACACGGCGACACCACTGGTTGATGCGGTGGGGACATACACGCTGACGGTGACCGATCCGGCGAATGGCTGCACGGCCACGGATATTACGCTGGTCACACAGAACGTGACTGCGCCGAATGCCAACGCGGGTCCGGACAAGGTTCTGACGTGCGCAGCAACACAAGTCAACTTGAGCGGATCATCGAGCACACCCGGCGCCACGTTTGCCTGGGTGGCGTCTGTCGGCGGCAACATCGTTTCGGGCGCCAATACCGCGACACCGCTGGTTGATGCGGCCGGAACCTACACTCTGACGGTGACTGATCCGGCCAATGGCTGCACGGCCTCGGATGTGGCGCTGGTCACACAGAACGTGACTGCGCCGAATGCCAACGCCGGTCCGGACAAGGTCCTGACCTGCGCGGTGACACAGATCAATCTGAGCGGTTCATCGAGCACACCCGGCGCGACATTCAGCTGGGTGGCCTCGGCTGGCGGGAACATCGTCTCCGGTGCCAATTCAGCGACACCGCTGGTTGATGCGGCGGGAACGTATACACTGACCGTGACTGATCCGGTCAATGGCTGCACTGCCTCGGATGTGGCGCTGGTCACACAGAACGTGACTGCGCCGAATGCCGATGCAGGTCTGGACAAAGTTCTCACTTGCACGGTGACGCAGGTCAATCTGAGCGGCTCTTCATCCACGCCGGGCGCGACATTCAGTTGGGTGGCGAGCAATGGCGGCAACATCGTTTCCGGCGCAAACACCGCGACGCCGCTGGTCAACGCCGCAGGAACCTACACACTGACGGTGACCAATCCGGCCAATGGTTGTACTGCCACAGATGTGGCGCTGGTCACATCGAATGTTGCAGCGCCCAATGCCGATGCAGGTCTGGACAAAGTTCTCACTTGCACGGTCACACAGATCAATTTGAGCGGCTCTTCATCCACGCCCGGCGCGACATTCAGTTGGGTGGCGTCCAATGGCGGCACCATCGTTTCCGGCGCAACCACGGCGACACCGCTGGTCAACGCCGCCGGAACCTACACACTGACAGTGACCGATCCGGCCAACGGCTGCACGGCCACGGATGTGGCGCTGGTCATCAGTGACGTGACTCCACCCAATGCCAATGCAGGTCCGGACAAGGTTCTGACCTGCACGGTCACACAGATCAATCTGAGCGGCTCTTCATCCACACCCGGCGCGACATTCAGTTGGGTGGCGTCCGCTGGCGGGAACATCGTCTCCGGTGCCAATACCGCGACACCGCTGGTCGATGCCGCCGGGACTTACACACTGACAGTCACGAATCCGGCGAATGGCTGCACGGCTTCGGATGTGGCGCTGGTCACACAGAACGTGGCTGCGCCGAATGCCAACGCGGGTCCGGACAAGGTTCTGACCTGCGCGGTGACGCAGGTGAATCTGAGTGGCTCATCGAGCACACCCGGCGCGACATTCAGTTGGGTCGCCTCGGCAGGCGGGAACATCGTCTCCGGTGCCAATACAGCGACACCGCTGGTTGATGCCGCGGGGACATACACGCTGACGGTAACCGATCCGGCCAATGGCTGCACAGCCACGGATATTGCGCTGGTCACACAGAACGTGACTGCGCCGAATGCCAACGCGGGCCTGGACAAGGTTCTGACGTGCGCGGTGACGCAAATCAATCTGAGCGGTTCGTCGAGCACACCCGGCGCGACGTTCAGTTGGGTGGCGTCGGCCGGTGGGAACATCGTTTCCGGCGCCAATACGGCGACACCGCTGGTTGATGCGGCGGGGACATACACACTGACGGTGACCGATCCGGCCAACGGCTGCACGGCTTCGGATGTGGCGCTGGTCACACAGAACGTGACCGCGCCGAACGCCAATGCCGGTGCGGACAAGGTCCTGACGTGCGTGGTGACACAGGTCAATCTGAGCGGATCCTCGACCACACCCGGTGCGACATTCAGTTGGGTGGCGTCTGCTGGCGGGAACATTGTTTCCGGCGCCAATACGGCGACACCGCTGGTTGATGCGGCGGGGACATACACACTGACAGTGACCGATCCGGCCAATGGCTGCACGGCTTCGGATATTGCGCTGGTCACACAGGACATTACCAAGCCGGTTCTCAGCTGCTCCGGCGACGAACTGACATGCGACAGCCTTTTGGCTTCAGCGACTGTGGCATCCACTCCTTCGACCGGTGTCAGTTATGTGTGGACCCCGGCGCCGGTGAGCGGTCAGGGCACGGCCAGTGCACGGTACGACACGCCGGGCACCAAGAAGGTTGTGGTCACGATCCTGGCGAGCGGGTGCAAGGACTCATGCGAGGCGGTGATCACGCAGAATATCAACGGCGCGAATGCCAACGCTGGTCCGGACAAAATCCTGACCTGCCTGATCACCCAGATCAACCTGAGCGGTTCGTCCAGCACTCCGGGTGCGATCTATAGCTGGGTTGCCAGCAGCGGCGGGAACATTGTTTCGGGCGCAAGCACGGCAACACCGCTGGTGAACGCCGCCGGGACATACACATTGACGGTGACGAATCCGGCCAATGGCTGCAAGGCCAGCGATGCGGCGTTCGTCAACGTCATTCCGAACGGGCCGCCGACAATCTCATTCGGCCCCGATCTGACTGTGACAGAATGCTCGCAGGCGCAGGTGTGCGTTCCGTACATCGTTTCCGATCCAGACGGATTGAGCGGAGTTGTGGAATCGCTGGTATCCGGCCCTCCGGGTGCGACGATCGACTCGGCGGGAAACAGGGTGTGCTTCACGCCAGCCAATCCCGGCACCTATACGGTGGTCGCCAGGGTGACCGATCCGTGCGGCGCGTCGGATTACGACACGATCAACGTGATTATCCAGTGCCAGATACCGCCCGTCCTTCACAAACCACGCTTAGTATTCAATTACCTCTGCTCGGGACTGGATACGATTTGCACACCGCTTGTGATCACCCACCCGGCCAATGATCCAATCTGCAGTGTCACGGCGTCCGGCTTCGAAGGGCTGGTTTCGATCGACTCAACCCAGATCTGTCTGGCGTCTGATGAAGCAACATGTGACACGGTGACGATCATCGTAACCACATGCAGCGGGCTGGCCGACACGGTGGATGCGGAGATTGATGGAAGTTGCTCGTCGTGCGGGAGCAGCTTGATCTCAGTCTCGGTGGGCGGTCCCGACGCGCCCGGTCCGGTTTCCTCGAAGCTCAAGAGCCATCAGGCGACGCCAGCCGGTATGATTCAGGCAATCTCAGGAAAGACCGTGACGATCCCGATCATGATCGATCGACTCCGCCTCGATGCCGATTCGATCGGCGGATTCGATCTTTTGCTTTGCTACGACGCGTCGGGGATACGCCTGGTGAACGTTGAGAGGGGCACGGCGATCTCTCACTGGGACTACTTCACGTACCGGTTTGGGGTCAACGGCAATTGCGACGGCCCGTGTCCGCCGGGGGCAGTCCATCTGATCGGGATCGCGGATTTGGATAACGGTCCGAGTGTCCATCCGCCGCTGGCAGAGTTCCATCCCGTCGGCCCGATCGCCCAGCTGTCGTTCCAAGTCAGCACCGATCGCAATTACATCGGGCAGTGTCTCGCGATCAACTTCTGCTCATTCGACTGCACGGACAATATGATTTCGAGCAAGAGCGGCGACACAGCATTTGTCGAGATTGACGGAATCAAATCGTCGTGCCTGTCCAACCCGAAGTTCCCGCTGGTGCAAGGGATTTGTTTCAGTGGCGGATTGATCTGCATCATTCCGCCGCCGGATGATCGGGGTGACATCAACCTGAACGGCGTCGCCGACGAAGTTGCCGATGCCGTTCTGTTCAGCAATTACTTCATCTACGGTATCGACGAGTTCTCGAGCGACGACGCTCTGCGTCAAGTCCAGATCCTGGCAACGGACGTCAACGACGACGGCATTGTGCTGACGGTCGCGGATCTGGTCTACCTGGTCCGCATTCTCACCGGGGATGCGACTCCCTTCCCGGCGTGGCCGAAGCTGGCCGCATCCGGGACGGCGCACATCACGGCCGACATCACGAGCGACCGCATGACGATCGCGTGGGATTCGCCGGTGCCGGTGGGTGGCGCACGGTTTGCGATTGATCTGCCCGTGGGTGTTGATCTCGGCACACCGCAACTGGGTGCATCGGCCACCGGTATGACTTTGAAGACGTATCGTGACGGCAATCAGCTTCGGGTCCTGGTATTCAGCCTGACTGGCAAGTCTGTGGCTGCGGGTCAGAGGACGGTGGTCACGATTCCGATGCGCAACGCCGACGGCGCGGTCATCAGTGAATACGAGCTGGCCTCGGCCGACGGTGCTGTGCTCGACGCGGATCTGAACCGCATCACGGCCGCGGTGCCCAGAGAGTTCATCCTCGCGCAAAACTATCCGAACCCGTTCAACGCGGGGACCGTGATCCAGTTTGCCACGCCCGAAGCCACCGACTACAAGTTGTCGATCTACGATATTCTGGGGCGGACCGTCTGGTCGATGGCGAGTCACACCGAAGCGGGCTGGGTCGACATCGCCTGGGACGGCCGCACATCCGACGGCGGCAATCTGGCCTCGGGTATCTACCTCTACCGCGTCGAGACATCAACGCATTCGATGGCCAAGAAGATGACGCTGATCAAGTAGTTACCGGCGTCCGATAGTGGAATCGGAAAACCCCGCCCCGTATGGGCGGGGTTTTCTACTTGTGATCGGCTGGGTGCTGCGACTGCCCACCTCACATTCATCCGTTCCCGAGCTCACCCCCTGCTCGCAGACGCGTTGCCGGATTCGAGCGCCCGTCGCTCGCGTGAAGGCGACTCTTGTGACTGGCACGAACCTATATGCTGGCGCGGCCCGCTCGCGGTGAACGGACCAGTGAGGGCGTCATCGACGTGTTCGACGGCATTGAGAGAATCGGGATCGCTTTCAGTGGCTCCCCAGACATTCAGAACCCGCAATGTCCGAAGACGCGGAGAGACGTCGACGACAACGGGGTCACTGACGTGTTCGAGGTGATCTGCCTGATTGGCACAGCCTTCAGCGGAGGACCGAACCCGGTTGATCCGTGCGGACCGTAGCGCAGTCTGATCCGACAATTGAGAGAACGGTGAGGCCCGTGGGGCGGAGAATTGTCCCATGGGCCGCTCTCGTGATTCTGCTTTACCCCATCGTGACATCTGGTGCCCACGGAGGACGGGCACAAGGCTACGCTACACAGAGAGGATTCGGCGTCGCTGCCGGGCACTGCTGGCACGGCTGGGTGATGTCCGATGTTTCCTGTAAAAAGGGATGGGTGTAAACTCCTGTTGGAAGTTCAAAACCGGGGTCCATGGGATGGCCCCAAACCAGGAGGATACACCCATGCGGAGAGTAGCACCGAGTCAGCGAATGGAACAAGTGTTTTGTGAGGACGTTTTGGCGAGTGGCGATCCTTTGGGCGAGGCGGCGCGTCGGGGCGCCCAGTTGCTGTTGCAGAAAGCCCTGGAAGCGGAGATCGATGATTTTCTGGGTCGGGGTCGCTACGAACGTAGTACCGATGGCGCGCTACACGGGTATCGCAACGGCTATGAGCCGAAGACGGTGCACACGGCCGAGGGCAGCCTGACTCTTCAGGTACCCCAAGTCCGGGAGAGCCTGGAGCCGTTTGAGTCGGCGTGGCTACAGGCCATCGGGAAGCGGTCGCAGCGCTGTTGGAACTGATCCCGGCATTGTATGTCAAGGGGATGAGTCAGCGGGACATCGAGGCGGCGCTGGTGGAGACGCTGGGGGTTGCGGGTACGGGTCGCAGTGTGATTACGGATATCTGCCAGGAGTTGCGGCCCCGGTTTCGCCAGTGGCAGCAACGCGATCTGTCGGCGCTGGATGTGGTCTATCTGTTTCTGGACGGGGTGTACCTGAAGCTGCGTCCCGAGGACCGCAGGGCGGTGGCGGTGTTATGCGCCTATGGGATCACGGCCGATGGGCGCAAGGTGCTCTTGCATCTGGAAATCGGTGACAAGGAGAGCACCGCCTGCTGGGAGGGTTTCCTGGAGGACCTGAAACAGCGGGGGCTGGCCGATCCGCTGCTGGTGGTGATCGATGGGAATGCGGGCTGCCGGAGGGCGGTGCGGCGCAAGTTCTCGGGGTCCCTGGTGCAACGCTGCCAGGTGCACAAGATGCGTAACATCATGTGTAAACTGCCCTCGGTGGCGCGTCCCACGCTGAAGCGACTGATCCAGAAAGCGTTCACAGCGGCGACGTATGCGGAGGGGCTGGCCCAGGCCCGTGCGATCATCGGCCAGTATCAGGAGGCATTCCCGGCGGCGATGACATGCCTGGCGCAGGACCTGGAAGAGTGTCTCACCGCCCTGAAACTGCCGCTGGCCCACCGTGTGCAGACACGGACGACCAACCTTCTCGAGCGGCTCTTCGGTGAAGGCAAACGGCGCAGCAAGGTGATTCCCCGGTTCCATTCGGAGAGCAGCGGCTTGACCTTACTGTATGCCGTTCTCATCGACGTGTCGGAGGGATGGCGCGGGGTTCGGATGAACGATATCCTCCGCGTGCGGCTGGGGCAGATGCGCACAGACCCCACCAGCAACTGGAGCGATCCGGACATCCAATTGTTGGCCGCGTAGAGACCGGTGCGCCGTGGCGCAAAAAAAGACCATGCAGGAGGTACACTCAGCACGCTTTTACAGGAAAAACAGGACTTGACCACGGCTGCGCGATCATGTGTGAGACGGGACCGACGTCATTCCCGCGAGCGGGAGTGTTGAGAAAACCTGTCTCCATGCAGGGTGGTCCCATCCGAAGCAGAAGAAAGACACGGACAAGGGAGACCAAGCCCAAAACCGCTTGGTCTCCCTTGTCCGTGGCACCCGTGCAATCGACCGCTCATTCCGATTCGATGGATTCTTTCAACACGCCCTTTCGCGGGAATGACGAGGGGGCGTCCTTCGTACCAGATCAGCCCGGGCGTTCGATGTCGATGATTTCGTAATTCATTTCGCCGGCGGGAACCTTGATAGTGACACGTTCGCCCTTCGACTTGCCCAGGATGCCCTGGCCTATGGGGGAGTGGACGGAAATGCGGTCCCGGTCGAAGTCGGCCTCCTCGGGAGAGACTAGCTGGTAGCGGATTTCTTCGCCGGTCTTGATGTCGCGCAGATGCACGATGGACAAGAGGTAAGCGTGGCTGCCGTCGAACTGATCCCCTTTGATAGTCTTGACACGGGTCAGTTTTTCTTCGAGTTCGGAGAGTCTACGTTCGAGGAGAACCTGCCGTTCTTTGGCGGCGTGGTACTCGGCATTTTCGGAGATGTCACCCATGTCGCGGGCGCGGGAGATTTCGCCGATGATGCGGGGGCGTTCCACGGTCTTCAGGCGGTGCACCTCCGCCAGCATCTTGCGGTATCCCTCTTCTGTCAGGTGAATCCAGCCGTCAGAACCCGTCATCGCAACATCCTATGTACATAAGGGCTGGCACGGGTCTGAAGACCCGTGGCACATGGCACCTGCTGGTCTAGGGGCGACCCGGCGGGTCGCGCCTATGGTCGCAACTGTCCTTGCATGTTGCGGGATCGCGCGGTGGGACATGACTTTCACAGATCTCATCAGGAGCCGCAGCAGGATCAGCCGCCGAGTGCGGCCTCGTAGAGAGCAATATACTTTTTGGCGGAACGGCGCCAGGAGAAATTGCCGGCCATCCCGCGAATCTGGATGGGTGTCCAGCGGGTGGGATCGTTGTACGCTGTGATCGCGCGACGGAGTGCCTCGAGCAGCGCTTCGGCGCTGTATTCCTTGAAGGAGAATCCGTTGCCGCGTTCGGAGTTGGCGTCGGCGTCGATCACGGTATCGGCCAGGCCGCCAGTGGAGCGCACTACGGGGACAGTGCCGTAACGCAGGCTGTACATCTGATTGAGGCCGCACGGCTCATAGCGCGACGGCATGAGGAACATGTCGGCACCCGCCTCGATCAAGTGGGCCAATGAATCATCGAACGCCAGAAAAATCTTCATCCGGCCGGCGTGGAGGCGTTGCAGATCGGTGAACAGTTCGTGGAACCGCCGCTCGCCGGTCCCCAGGATGACAACATTGACGTCCATGGCGAAGATCCGCGATGCTGCCTCGGCGACCAGATCAAAACCTTTCTGATCGGCGAGGCGGGAGATCATGCCCACCAGGGGGCGGTCCCAGCGCTCACGCGGGATTTCCGCGCGGGCGCAGAGGGCCTCCTTGTTGGCGCGTTTAGCGGCGAGGTTTTCGGCATCATAAGTCTGCGGAATCAGCTTGTCGGCCGCCGGATTCCACAACTCGGTATCGATACCGTTGAGAATACCGGAGAGGTCGCTGGTGCGTTCACAAAGGATCCCGTTGAGGCCGCACCCGAGTTCTTCTTCATTCTGAATTTCTTGCGCGTAGGTGGGAGACACTGTGTTGATCTTGTGCGAGCAGATCAATCCGGACTTGAGGTAATTGATCTTGCCCCAGAACTCGAATGGCGACAGCGGGTGAAAGAGTTTCCGGTCCAGACCAAGAACGTCGAAGCGTTCGGCGGGAAACATGCCCTGATAGGCCAGGTTGTGGATGGTCAGCACGGACCGGACGCCGGTGAAGAACGGATCGCCGGAGAAGAGCAGCCCCATGAAGGCGGCCGCAGGCGCGGTCTGCCAATCGTTGAGATGGATGATGTCGGGCCGCACCCCGGCGTGCCGGATCCATTCGAGAATGCCGCGGCAGAAGAACGAGTAGCGCTCGTCGTTGTCGGTGTAGTCGCGTCCAGTCACAGGATCGATGTAAAGATCGGGCCGTCCAAAGAAGCCGGGATGCTCGACGAGCAAGTGGCGCACGGAACCCAGTGGCTGTTCGAGAGTTCGCAGCGAAAAATCGTGCGACCGATTGCCGAGCTGGACGACGACACGGGGCGCGTCGTTCATCGGCACGCTCGGGAATTGTCCGTTGAGCAGCTTCCCCTGATGAGGCGTGACAACCGTCACGTCGCAGTCGAGCTGAGCCAGGGCTTCCGGAAGCGCCCCGGCCACATCGCCCAATCCACCCGTCTTGGAGAATGGCACAACTTCTGAGGACAGGAAGAAGACGTTGAGCCGGCGGCTGCTGCGCACACCTGCCGGCATGACAGCCGGGGCCTCCGCGATTTCGGGCTCGGGATGCCGGCGCTCAATCTGAACGCTGCGCAGATACTCAGCCGCTTCTTCCGGGGCCGTGGGGTTGATATAGAAGCCGGTGCCCCATTCGAAGCCTGCGACGTGGGTGAGCTTTGGCATGAGTTCGAAATGCCAGTGGTAGACCCGATCGTGCTCATTGCCCACCGGGGTGGTATGCAGCATCAAATTGTAGTCGGGATCGTTCAAACCATACTTGAGACGCTTCAGAACGCGACTGAGAATCAGGGCCAGTTCTGCACGCTGGGCGGCCGTCATGTCGCGGAACGAGGGCTGATGCGAGCGCGGCAGCACCCATGTTTCGTAGGGGAAGCGTGCCGCGAATGGGGAGATGGTCACAAACCCCGGCGTCTCATCCACGACCCGTTCGTGCGCCTTGAGCTCTTGGCGCACAATGTCGCAGAAGATGCAGCGTTCCTTGTAGTCGTAGTAGCGCCTGGAGCCATCCAGTTCTTCGATGACGCGCTTGGGCACGACGGGAGTCGCAATCAACTGCATATGCGAGTGTTCCAGCGACGCTCCGGCTGATTTGCCGTTGTTCTTGAACAGCATGATGAAACGGAAACGGGGATCGCGCTCCAGATCGATCGCGCGCTCCTGGCACACCGAGAGCACGTCGGCCACGCACTCGACCGGCAGATCGGCCAGATCTTCGCTGTGATCGGAAGTCTCGATCACGACCTCATGCGCGCCGACGCCGTTCATCTTGTCAAAGATGCCCACGCCCTCGCGATTGAGATCGCCGTGAATGGTCAGGGCCGGATACTTGTTGGAGATCGCACGGACCTGCCATCCGGGCGTATTCGGCGCAGTCCCCGGTGTCCGGATGGCGAGAATCTCCGGCGGGGTGGCTGCTTCATTGCCGGGACAGAACGGACACACCCGTCCGCTGGCGCGGCGCACCGGAGCGGGAAAATCGCTTGGACGGCGTCCTCTTTCGCTGGAGATGATAACCCATCGTCCGATGACCGGATCTTTGCGCAACTCAGACATTCAGCGAAACCTCCGGGAGCATGTTGTCCTAACGTTCACGGGCGACCACCCGGCTGGGGAGACCCATCACGCAGGAACGCCTCGCGTGTCGAAGCCGAGGCCGCAAATAGGGCACGAAGCGCGTTTTCCTCCCCCCTACCTAACTGGTCGGCGCGACCTAGGGTCTTCAGCACCGCTGCCCGTCGCCTAATTGCCGCCTGGGCGGTCTCGATCATCCGATCGATCCGGTGCTCCGCAAACCCCGCGTTCCCCCCCCATACAAAGGGAGGAACCGACTTCGGGGCCAAGCCACCCGACAGAAGGTTGACCCCAACCCCAGTTGTCGAGCCGGTCGGCAGCAATGTGCCGATCGCTGTTTTTGTATGATCGGACAAGTATGAACCAACCTTCAGGCAGCCCGTGTCAACCATCTCCCCGCGCCGTACAACCCTGACGCTGCCATAATTGTTCTTCAAATCGCTGTTTGTTGTCAGTGCGCCCAGATTGACCCACTCCCCGATGAAACCGTGCCCAAAGAAGCCTTCGTGCACTTTGCTGGAGAACCCCTGGAAAATGGACGCCTCGACTTCTCCCCCCACTTTGCAGCCAGGTCCGAATGCGCACCCACCCGTAATCTTTCCCCCTACGAGATGCGTATGAGGCCCGACATAGGCTGGACCGTCCAAGCGAGTGAACGGCTCGATCACGACTCCTTCATCCAAGATCACCGGGCCTGAGCGCGCATCAATGATCGCTTGGGGTCCGATCTGGACATCGCGGCCGATCCAAACACTCTCGGGCTCAATCATCACGGCGGATTCGTGGCGGTGCTGTCGTGGATCCTCTCCCTTGCCGCTGGCCTTGCGCCACCACTCCCAGTCGAACCTCATTTGATCGTGGAGGCGGTTCACCAGATCCCAAAGTCCCGCGGCCGCCGCGATCGGGGCATCCTCGAGTGGGGCCATCTCCCCGGCCGACGGAACTGAGCCTTCCCCGCCAGTCGCGACCCACGCGGAGAGGCGATCCCGGTATACCTTCCATCCCTGATGATCCAGCCGTATGACAGTATCATGACCGTTCGACCAGGCAAAACTGGATGAAAATACGAGATCATTCCAGCGTGAGTCAAGCCGCGGTGATGGTGCTCCGACAATCACCCAGACATCATCGGGCCGTCCGTCCGGAAGCCCGTTGACACTCCATCCCGCCGGCTGGCCGACCAGCTCACTCAGCCAGGGCCGCACTGCCGCGAATACCTCAGTCGGCTTCAGCAATTTGACCCAGCGTTCGGCAACAGTCCATGCACCGTTGCGGAGGAGAAATGCCGGGCGCAACTGATCGAGAGGATCGAAAGCTCCTGCTGACGCACCTTCAGCAAGTATCAGCCAGCGAGTCATTACTGAATGCCCTCCAGCGTGGGCCGATCAATCACGACACCCGCGGGGGCGGGATTCAAACCCGCCCTCTGGACCGTCCGCGTCGGCAGGGCGGGTCTGAGACCCGCCCCTACAGGCACAGGGACATCACTCATCGAGAGCATCCGAGCGCTTCCTAGGACGGACAGGAGTGTCCGTCCTACACAACGGATTGAGTCTTGCGGGCCGGGCACTCCTGTCCGGTTTTTTTCCTGGCGCACACATTTCATCGGGTCCAACAACAAAGCGGGGCGCGGGTCGACCCGCGCCCTGTTCAAATACGGACAAGCAGGCACCGCGCCGCAGGGTTAATTGCCTTTCGCCTCCAGATACGCGGTGATTTTCGCGACCGTGCTGTCGGCTTGAGTGACCTGCGCCTTCCACCCTTTCTTCCCTTGCGCGACCTTGATGAACGCCTTGTAGTCGGCTACACACTTCTCCATATCGGCCTGCTGGGAGGTGATCGCAAGATTGTAATACGCCTCAACGTAGCCGGGGTTGATGGCGATCGCCTTGCGGTAGGCACCCATGGCCTCGGTAAATCTCTTGGCTTCCCGGTGCACGTTTCCGATGTGGTAGAGAGTTTTGTAGTCCTTGGGGTCGGCGGTCACCGCCTTGTTGAAGGCGTCGAGGGCATTCTTCTCGTCGCCTTTCTTCTTGTACGACTGGCCGAGCAGGGACCACGCCGATGCATCGCTCGCATTCAATGCGGTGTAACGCTTGAAGGCACTGATCGTTCCATCGTAGTCCTTGGCCTTGAAGTAGACCTGGCCAAGAGGCTTGAGGGCGGCGACATTGTTGGAGTCGAGCTCGATGGCCCTCTTCAGGTGTTCTGTCGCCTTTGCCAGATCTCCTTTCTCGTAATAGAGCGCGCCGATGTTGATCTCGGCGTCCAGATAGTCGGGGGCGATTTTGATGGCCGCCAGATACGCCACAATTGCGGAATCGAGGTTCTTGGCCTTGGTGAGTTCAATGCCGCGATTGAATTCGCGTTTGGCGTCATCCGGAACTGCGGCCGTGGCTGCACCATAGAGGAAAGCCAGCAGGGCGGCAGTCAGAACCCCAGCCCGGGTCAAGCGATCACGCAGTGTTTTGAGTCCCACAGGCAATTCATCCTCCTTGTTTTTTGGTACTCACGATCTTAGAAGTTAAACAATCCCAGTCAGGTTTGCGTTCCAGGCCAGGGTGATACGTCCTACTGGTCGCGCTTGTATCGAGCATCCAGGCGTTTCGCCAAGTCACCGTCATTCAAGGCCAGGATCTGGGCGGCCAGGATACCGGCGTTCGTCGCTCCATGTTCTCCAACAGCCACCGTCGCCACCGGTACGCCACGGGGCATCTGGACCGTCGAAAGCAGTGCGTCCAGCCCAGACAGCGGGGAGCCGGCCAGAGGCACCCCGATCACCGGCCGATTCGTCAGCGCAGCGACCGCGCCAGCCAGATGGGCCGCCATACCGGCGCCACACACGAACACGCGGACACCCGCTTTTTCTGCCGCCCCGACCAGCTCACTCACGCGGCGCGGAGAACGGTGCGCAGAGGCGACCTCGAGACTGTGCGGTACGCCCAGTTCGGCCAGCACCGCAGCCGTACGATTCATGACCTCACGATCAGATTCGGAACCGATCAGAATCAAGACCTTCGGGGTTTCGCCATTCATCTGTCTCCCTGGTATTTCGTCTTCCCGATACGCGAGACGTTCTCAGAGTCGTCCGCGCCGCTCCAAGGGCGTGCGTCGCATCCGATGCACCTCGGCCGGTCGCAGGCCGATATCTGTCCGGTACTGAGCACCCTTGAACCGGACCATTTCCACACCGGCATAGGCGGAGGCCACCGCGCCCTCGTGTGTGGACGATCGGGCGCAGATGCCGATCACGCGACCTCCCGAAGTCACGACACCACCCGGCCCGCTGGTCGTGCCAGCATGAAACCGCAGTAAGCCGTCGGATTCGGTCTTGAGCGAGCCCATGACCGGGATGCCTGTCTCGTACTGGCCCGGATAACCTTTTGATGTCATGATCACGCACGCGCAGGCATCCTCACGCCACTCAAGGGGCTCCATGTCCAACTGTCCTGCGAGCACGGCGCCAATAACATTCACCAGATCAGTCTGCAGCAGAGGCAGGACAACCTGGGTCTCGGGGTCCCCAAAGCGGCAGTTAAATTCGAGCACCCGCGGCCCTTCTTCGGTGAGCATCAGCCCCGCGTAGAGGACACCCGAATAAGGTGTCCCCTCCGCGGCCATTCCATCGATGGTCTTCTGGATTACACTCTGCTCGATATCCTCCAGAACGGAATCATCCAGTGGCACCGCAGGGGCATAGGCACCCATCCCGCCAGTGTTCGAGCCGCGATCCCCATCCAAGGCCGGTTTGTAGTCACGGGCGGGCAGCATCATCGCGACGGTGCGGCCATCGGTAAACGCCATGACACTGAGTTCCTGGCCGGTCAGGCGGCGCTCGATGACGATCCGTTCGCCAACAGGTCCAAAGGCGCGTTCCACCATGATTCGTTTGACGGCAGCTTCGGCCTCGTTGGCTGAATTGCAGACAATCACACCTTTGCCGGCCGCGAGGCCATCGGCCTTGACGACCAGCGGGCCTTCGGATTTCTGGGTGAATCGGATGGCTTCGTCGGCATTCTCGAATACACTAAAGGGGGAGGTGGGGATGTGATGGCGGCGCATGAACTCCTTCGCAAAGGATTTCGAGCCCTCGAGCCTTGCCGCGGCAGCAGTCGGGCCAAAGATTCGCAATCTCTCACGCCGAAACGCGTCGACGACTCCGCCGACAATAGGATCCTCAGGTCCGACGACGGTAAGGTCAATTTGCTCACGACGGGCGAATTCGATGAGCCGCTTGCTGTCGGTTGGCTTGATATCAAGCTGCCGCGCGATTTCCGCGATGCCGGCATTGCCAGGGGCACAGTAGACCTTCTCGACCTGAGGCGAGGACCTCAGGGCCCAGCAGAGCGCGTGCTCTCGCCCCCCTCCTCCGATGACCAAGACCTTTAGCATGCGCAACCGTCCATGAACCGACAAATATAGCTCGCCCCGCTCGCGCGACCAAAGGAAACAATGGAAACTCTGACGTGTGCGACCGCGGCGTGGTCAGGGCGGAGTCTCGATTGCATTGGTGGCCCACCAGAAGCGAATCCGCCGCAGGCGGACGACACGTATGGTGGGGCGTCGCGCAGGGTAAGAACCCCACCATCCGCCGCCCCCGCAAGCGGGGGCCGGCTCCAGGTGGGCCACCAGACAGACGGAGTGCGAAGGATGCGGTCGTAGGGTCGCGGCTTGCCGTGACCGCCTTGGTGCCCCACCCGAAGGGTGGGATCATTTGGTGAGGTCGGCTGTCCATCAATTTGCGTCGGGGATTTCGAAGAAACAGGAACCACAATGTGAGTTCTCTGGAGGCTCGTGAGGGTGCAGAGTCGACGATCATTCCCACCCTTTGGGTGGGGCACCATGGCATCGTCACTCTCGCCAAAGCGGGAGCCCAGGAGCGTGGTGGGGGCTGGATTCCCGCTTTCGCGGGAAAGACGAAAGGGTGCTGTCCCGTGATCGTCGGGCGATTGTTCATTCTGTTAGAGGCTCTTGGGAATCGTTTTTTCGTTTCTTTTCGGTTGACAGCCTTCGGGGCTGGGTCTTTAATGAGCGCTGACCGGAAGGAGATGTCGGTCGCTATTAGGTATCTGAAAGGTATGTGACAACTGTCGCGCTTTGCGCCCGGGAGGGTCGTGCGGAAGGCGCGACGTTTGTTTTCGTGGTCCTACCGAGAAGCCGCGCTGAGGGGTTCCCGAGCCTAATTGCACAGACTCAGCCAACCCGGTTTCTGAGGGGCAGATCAAGACACAAGCGGGTGATTTGGGGAGGGGTTCGGTGATGCCTTCTGTGGGCACGAACGGGGTTTTGAGTTTCATCGGGCACACGCCGCTGGTGGCGTTGCGGCGTGTGGGCAAGGAGATGGGGCACAACGTCTTTGCAAAATTGGAGTTCCTCAATCCGAGCGGATCGATCAAGGACAGGATGGCCCTATATATTGTGGAGGACGCGGAGCGGGCCGGCCTCATCAGACCGGGCGATCTCCTGATCGATAACTCGTCGGGCAATACGGCGGTATCGGTGGGCATGGTCGGGGCTTGCAAGGGCTACCGGACCTTGTTCGCCGTTCCCGACAAGACGTCTCAGGAGAAGATCGACTTGATTCGGGCTTTGGGATCGGAGATCGTGATCTGCCCGACCGATGTGCCGCACGATCACCCGGATTCCTATTATCAAACCGCCAGGCGATTGGCCAAGGAGCGGCCTGGTTTTTTGGTCGATCAATATCACAACCCAAAGAACATCGAGTGCTATTTCGCAACGACAGGCCCGGAGATCTGGGAACAGACCGGCGGGCAGATCGACGTTCTTGTGGCGGGAATCGGCACGGGGGGTACGCTTTCCGGCATAGCGCGGTACCTAAAGATGCGTAACCCACAGATACGGGTCATCGCGGTCGATCCGGTAGGGTCTATTTTCTATAACATGATTCGATTCAATGAGTTAATTGAGCCGGGCCGGTATCATGTCGAGGGTATTGGTTCGGACGTGCCTTGCGGTGCGTTAGATACGTCTGTGATCGACGAGGTGATTCAGACAGATGACCGAGAGGCATTTGCCGTCGCCCGGGAACTGGTCCGCGAGGAGGGGCTGATAGTTGGCGGGTCTTCCGGTTCAGCGGTCGCGGGCCTCATGAAATGGGCGAAGGGTCGAGAGGGACCGTTGAATATCGTTACAGTCCTTCCTGATAGCGGGATGCGGTATCTTTCCAAGTTCCTGAGTGATGATTGGATGCGGAGTACCGGATTCAGTCTGTGATCGTTGTGAATTGGTGATGTGGCGCAGGCGCCCTCGCCTGCGGGCGTGTTGAAAAACCCCTGCTTGAGAATTCGATATATGAATGTGATTTCTTCTGTTGGGAGGGCGAGGCTCCTGCCGAGCCTCTTTGCGTGCGGTGCAGAAGGAGG
>Ga0315273_10000644_pt1 | contig 37570 bp, 44 predicted proteins | sample YL17G02_0_MG_FD_205753 | JGI IMG/M metagenome (GOLD analysis project Ga0315273, IMG submission 205753) | Sediment microbial communities from Yellowstone Lake, YNP, Wyoming, USA - YL17G02_0 | ecosystem: Environmental > Aquatic > Freshwater > Lake > Sediment | place: USA: Wyoming | collected...
AGCCCTTTGATCGTCGCGCGTTTTCCTGGCTCGTTCGACATGGCAGTCCTCCATGGTTATGAGTCCCGCGAGGATGTCGGAGACTCGTTGTTTTCTTCGGATCGTGATTCTAATCATGCCGCCGCCGGAGGCTGCGATGCCTTAGATTTGTCATCAGACACTCTATCTTCAAGAGCGGTGCCGATTTTCTCGTTTCTCTTGTTTACAACATTTTCAGCAGAAAGCAAAACATCATGCAGGACACCTAATACCCCGATGTCCCCGTGCTCTGCGCCGCAGTTTCCAACCAGTACAGCAATCTTGAATCGATACTCTTCGAGTTTCATAACTCCACCTTTCATTGTTTTCATGCCGCCGCCCTGCACCACTCAGTGTTGTAGAAGTCGCAGAATTTCGGCGTGCAGAGTACTGACATCGGATTAGCGGGGAAGCACGCCGGGTTCCCGTTGCGTTGAAATGCCTTGACATCGCGCATTATGATCTGACAGATTTCGAGTGCCATTCCCTCTGCGGAAGCCACGTCATACTCGACGCGAGTCGTTGACGGCTGCGGCTTCTTGATGTCCGCGCGTTGAATGTGACACCCCACGAGCCGCGTTGACTCAGCACGAAAATTCGACTTCGATATCAGCGAATACCCTCCTAGCTGCGCTTTGCAGGAACGCCAGACGGAACCGAATTTCCAGTCGTAAAGCGAGGCATCCACGTTGCGCAAATCGAAGCTACCAACGATCATGAAGTCATCCGGTAGTTTCCCGGCGAGCGAGAACTCGACCCGCTCCGGTGATAGCTCCGGGAGTACGTCGCCGAACCACATTGACACCATGCGCAGCACCTGTTTCTCAGCCGTTGCCATGTTCCGCGTCGTGTCATCGTACTCGATCCCGAACGCCGCGTCGGACCGAAGTTTCTCAATGGCTGCGACGTGGCCTTCCTCGATCTTCGGGGCCTCACTGATTTTCCTCGTTGCGAGCGTCGACGCCCCACGATGGCATCCGTTCCCCACTGCCGTGTAGATCCGCCGCCGCTCCTCGCGAGGATGTTTCCCGCCTGAGGATTCGATCAGATCACGGCAGATACGCGGTGCGCACCGACGTGGGCAGTCGTTGTATCCAGGAAGCGTTGAGCAGTGGATTTCGATCATGTTACTAATATATGCAATTCTGGTGAAAAATTATCAGTTCCACTCCGTAAATCCCTGGCGGCGCAGCGAGTGGAACATGCCGAGACGGTCTGATTTCGGATCAGGGAACACGTACACGTGGTTCTTGGACTGGACCGAGGGATCGACGAGGTGTTGTTCCCGGCACAGTTTCCGGTAACGTTCCGCATAGTCAGTGTCGTCGCCGCCGTACTTGCCCACGAAGCGGTCGTCGTAGCCCTTGAGGAGGTCAACGTGGATCGAGCGTCGTATCGCGAACGTGTTGAAGTGTTGGTCCACGTGGTCCCCGCGTTTGTCCTCGCGTAACCCGTACTGGATCAGCGTCGGCTCGTCGGTCACAAGCCTGCCGTCCGCGTCGAGCATGCCTTGACGGCGGCGGAACATCATTTTGTCACCAGTAAACGCAAGGCACTCCTTCACGATTTCCTCGGTGAAGATATGGTCGATGTCGGTCATGAGCAAGTACTCCCCCCGTGCGGCAGCGGCCCCCATGTTGCGCGCCGCCGGCTGTGCCCAGGGCCGAGGGTCGTGGGTCTGGATCACGCGGAGGTCGAACTCCACCGGATCGACTGTGATATGCGGGTTCGAGTCGTCGTCCATGAGGATGAATTCCACCAGGTTGTTGTATTTCGGAAGCCACGAATTGAACCACAGCATCTGCCGGCGGACGATCTCGTAGGACTCCAGGACAGCGATGATGATCGAGAGTTTCACAGTGCCTCCTTTGGACGTCCTTCATTCCATGACGTGATTACCATGTCTGATACTGCGTCAAAAAGCCAAGGAGCATCCTTTCCTATGCAGTAAACTAATCCACAATGACATTTTATTTGATAATCCAGAAGGTTATGACAATTGTCCCTGTCCATGTCCTGAGGAGAAACAAACACTGGAGTTCCCCCGCAAATCGGACATTCCTTCATCTTCATCACAGTATGCCCCGCTTTCCGGTAATGAGTTCAGGGAAAAACCTGACGTTCCGAGAATCGTACTGGACCCCGTTGATGCCCGGTGATTTCGCGTGGCCGCAGTACATTGCGAAATGGTAGATTTCGTCGTTGTAGTGGCGCACGCCTACAGGGGGTTTCCCGCGATGGTGCCCACGGTTCCACGGGTCGACCCAGAATCCAGAGTGCGACCCCGTCCCCCGTAGTCCCATAGTCCAGTGATTGCCTGAGAATTCAGACCCACATTTCGGGCAACGATGCGGGCGTAGATCGTCGCTGATGACGAACGCGATTTCCTGCTTCGGGTCCCATCCCGTGAACTGGACCGCGCGCGCGCATGTCTCAGAGCAGTACCAGTTATGATGGTAGTCGAAGTAATCCGCGGCCTGCCGACAGTTGCAGACCTGCGTTGTCATCGTGCGCAAGAATTTCTCAGAGCAGAAAAACGCGCGCCCGTGGAAATTCTGATTGTGGCGCCCGTTGTCCTCGTCGGTGAAAAGAAACGCCTGGTCGCAATCGAGGGCTGCGATGCGGTCGAATACCGAGAGATCCGTGACCGCGATATCGTCGTGCATGAACAGCACGTCTCCGCCTTGCCATACGTTTTTCAAGTAGTGTTGATAGGCCCCGAATTCGAGGCCGACGTTTTCCCGCGAAATCACGCGCAGAGAACCGGCGACGTGAAACGCCTCGGGCGTCATCTGGTTGGCGATCACCGTCACGGGATGCCGCTTCGTCACCGTTGACAGCGCGGAATAGACCTCGGGTCGGAAGTACCAACCGCATACGCATATGTTCACTTCCAGCCCCTTTCGTTGAATGCCGACGTGCGCTCCGATGTGCCGGGGTGATCGATGTGGAACAGACCGTTTAGGAGTGGTCGGTTGCGTTCGAGTGCACCCGGCTCGGCGAACATCGCGGAGCAGCGGTTGAACAGATCCGAGTCGTGACGGTTCTTGATGTATGTCTCGTCGTTGCCGCCCACACGCAGATAGTCGGCGCGCGTGATGCCCACGAGACCAGTACCATGCCGCCACCCGCCATCCTCGTGCACGCGCGGCATGTCGCCCCGGATGTTGTAGCACTTCGGGAACCAGGGCGAGCCGTCCTTGACGTTGGCGAAATACTCCTGTACGAAATTCTTGGGTATCTCGATATCGATGTTGTTCAGGAACAGGAACGGGTGATTCGACTGGTAGACCGACATGTTCACCGCTGCCGAGATCCATACGCGAGACGGATACTCGTGATGCGGAGGCGTGAACGCGCGGTCGGTGCAGGTATACACAAGTTCACCCGGCCACTCCTCGCGCAGGCGAGCCGAGAGTGCGCCCACGGATCGAGTCTCGGCCCGGTTGCCGTACTTGTCAACGATGCCCGCGTCACAGATCGAGAGTTCGAAGTTCTCAGGCCCCGCCGCGCGCATAGACGGAATCATGACGCGAAACAGCTCCTCGGTCCTGTCGAAGTCGTAATACCACGGGTAGAACGGGACGCATACGCTGATTTTCACTTGCGACACTCCTTGATGAGGTTTCTAAGATCTGTCAACCATCCGTCACCGAAGTGCCGAAACTCATAGTACCAATGGAGGGTGACCCACGGAGACGGTGTTTTCTGGATCGACACAAGCGCCCGCTTGGCGAAATTGTAGTCCTTCTGGTTGTGTGCTATCACGGGAACCATGCCCCCGTATTCCATGTCTGCGTATCCGTACTGGTTGAATTCCTTGTCGCAGGTATGAAGGTACTTCACCCCACGTTCACGCAGAGCGTCAACGAGTTCCTGCGTGTAGTTGTTGAATGGCGCTATGAAATGCTCCGCGTCGTATCGCTCCGACAGCGACAGCGTTTCGTGCGCCGCGTCGTACTGCGTTAGGCAGTCCGATTTCGTCATCCCTGAGAACTCACCGCCAGTTGACATCAGCGAGTCAACGAGTCCCTGCCCCCATCGGTCGTGGAGGTGCGTGAATCCGTGCATTACGAGGTGACCATTCGCTCCCATGCAGGTATCCGCTACGTCAAGCCAGTGCGCGTCGAGGTGGTACGGAATCGCTCCGAAGTAGTAGTCTACCCCGCAGTCCTTGAGAACGTCGAACATCTCGCGCAGACAGCGCTCCGTGTGGACGGGGTCGCGGCCTGGGATGCAGAACGGGTAGTCGTCGATACGAATTTTTGTCATATCGGAATTTCCTCGAAGTCGGACATGGCAACGGTCCAGCATGAATGACGTTTGTCGACGTAGTGATGTTTGAACGTCTGCGCGACTTCGACAACACCGAGTTTCTTCGAAGGCTCCGCGTCGTGCGCCACGATGAACTCGGTGTGGCCACGTAGCCGATTGATTTCGGGGACATATCGGGAACCTGGGTTGTGGTCCACGAGAGCGCATCCTAATTTTTCTTCGTCGATTAGCTTGAGATTTTCCCAGTCAGTCGTTGGGATTACGAAGTGATGATTGTCACCCTCCAAATATCGGAACTCGTCGAGCCATTTTTGATCGTGGTCACAGGATACGAGGAGACGCCCTGCGGCCTTGCAGATGTGATGCAAGATCGGTGTGCTGTAGTGTCCGCATCCGATTTCTATCACGGTCCCGGTCGAGGCGCAAACGCACGCGACGAGAAGTTCTTGATGCGTTGACCATGGAAATTTTTCAGTCACAATGCCCTCCATACAGAATGCTGCGAAGCGTAAACCTATCGGCGGACGAAAAGATTTTCGGCATAGTCCTGTTCGGTCCTTTCCAGTTTGAATCCCATGCAGTCAAGGGCTCGGATCGCTTTCTCAGCGTCGACGATTTCGTATGGGACCTCGGGGAGGCGGTGGTGGAACTCGACCGCGATCTGGCGCACCGATTGTGGGATCTCGACGAGCGATTCTATCACCGGGAACTCAGATCCCTCGATGTCCATTTTCACGATTGACACGTCAGGATACCCGGCGAACAGGTCCGGCAACGATATCGAAATCGACTCATCGCCACCTTGACGCCAGACAGAACGGAACGAATGGCAATGCAGAACCTCACCGGTCTTCCCGAACAGTGCGCGCGGCATGAACGTGTAGTTCTCGGGCGTGATGAGTCCAGATACGAGACTCCGCTCGATGTGTTCGATTGCGCGTTGTGTAGGATCGAGTCCCACGATGTGACACCCGAACCGACACATCAGTTCCACGTCGAACGTGATGTCGTTGCCGATGCCCGCGCAGATCGCCGTTGACCCCTGCGGAATCAGCGACGTGTCGATCCAGAATCCACCCCACTCACTACCGAGTCGTTCTATGGACATTCGTATTTCGCCTCCCCGGTTGCACTGTAGACCTGTCCGACGAAATCGCGCGGCGTTGGCTTTGGCACGGAAAACGGTCGGCAGTCACCGTATCGCCGGTAGTCGTCATGGGCGAGGATCTGCGATGGCGGCAGAGCGTCCCAGAGCACGCGCGTTAGGAACGGCTGATCCGACATCCACCCGAAGCGGCCCTCGTATTTCTGGCGCACGTGGTTCGATCCGTCGCCCATGTAGACCTCGTGTTCCTTGATCGTAAGATCCGACCCAAACGTCTTCGGGAGCAATTGCGGACGACACCCCCACATGCCGCCCATGATCTCTGCGCCGTGCGCTGGATGGTCGCGCATGACGTGGAGCGCATACGGGCCAGACTCGAACTCGGCCACCGCGTCCCGCTCCCGCTCGCCGATACGGGAATCCGCGTCGCGAACGCATACAATATCATTGCACCAGGATGTCGCCGGGAGAATCCGCCAGAACAGCCCCGAACTCACAATGATAGATTTCTTGATTTGGTACGCCACTCCACTGACACCGAGTTCATACATGGTATCGATCGGACAGTGTATCATCACCGTCCATCCCGGATACCATTTCGCCGCGAGTTCCACGTTTGCCCGCATGCCATCGAGATATTTCGGGTCGTTGCCCCAGAGCGAGAACGAGAGGATTTTACGCATGACTCATAGCCTCCCGGACGCGGGGCGCGTACTCTTCGGCGATCTGAATAGCGCGGCGCATACCAGCGGTGAATGTCGATCGTGTTGCGCGGAGTCGTTCCCGAGTTTCGTCGCCCGCGCACGAAGAATGCTCGTGCCTGAGTATGACGTCCGGAAGGTATACGTCAGTCCTGGTTTTGCGCGCGAGTTCTGTCCAGACGACGTCGATGAAATCCATCGGAAATTCTTCCGACATGAACGGCCCGCCGGTCGCCTCGACCATTTTCCGCGTTGTAAACACGTTGACGAAGATTTTTCCATGCTGGATATAGTCGTCGTTGAGCGACACCACGGCCCAGCCGTTGCGCGCGTTGATTTCTCGAAGAATGCGTTCGTCCCAGCCCGGCGTGGCGAATACCATGTCGTCTCCTACCATGGAGACTACAGCGTCGTGCGCGTTTATATGCGCCCGGTAAAGGTCGTTGTACATCTTCCCTAAGTGTGGGGCAGGTTGATTCCAGTATGTCATATAGAGCGGAATGCAAAGCGCATGCGTTAAGAGATATGCTCGCGTCTCATAATCATCTTCATCAACCATCAACGTCAAGCACAGCGAATCAACATTCTTCGCCGTAGCCACCGCGGACTCGATGAACTTCGCGAGGTGCGGAACGCGCTTCCGAGTTGGCAACACCAGGTTTATTCGGTCGTAGGTCATCGCAGAGCCTCCTCCATAACGTCAATCCATCGCCGAGGATCGAGATTTGCGCGAGCCCATTCTTTGGCGTTGTATCCCATGTCGTAGCGCAGGTCTTCTTTCCTGTGGAACAGTTTCAGCGCGTATGCATACTGGTCGTAGTCGCAGGCGTAGAACCCCGTGTCCCCGTACTGGATGCGGTCCCTGGGACCGTCTCGGGGTTCGCCGATCACCGGCAACCCAGCCGCAAGGGCCTCGCCCATGCCGCGCGGGTACTGGTCCCGCCAGAGGTTCGACGTCCGATACAGGTACACGTGCCCGCTACCGAGAAATTCAGCGACAGGCTGTTGATCCCATTTCAAGAACACCATGCGCGCATCACCGGAAAAATGCTTCACGAGTTCGGGATGTGCCTCCATGAATCGGAACTCAATCGGAAAACGCAGGTCCCGGAGTAGCCTGTCGTAGAAATCAACGTCGCGTTCCTTCGCGAAACGCCGCTGCCAGACGTGGACTTTCTCTCCATTCCCAGCAGATTCTTCGGTCACGTATTTCCGGTAGTCGGGCTTGCAATGCTTCAGCACGACGAGCGGTTCGTCCCCGGCGCGGCGCCGCTGGGTCACCGCATACATACGTTCCAGATCGATGGCACCGTGCAGGACCACGAGCCGCGTGTCCTGAAAACCGATTGCATCGCGCTTGAACTCGTCTTTCTTCTCCGTGTTCTGAAACACCACCGCGCGCAGTTTTCCACTCTCATGCAACCAGCCGCATTTCGGCAATGTGCCATTCGCGAAATTCACGCCGACCACGACGTCGGACGCGGACACGACCAGTGACTCGGCCTGCTTGCAGAAATCCCATATCTGGTCATTGCCGTAGAACAGGAGCGGGATACCGGGTTTCATCGCTGCGCCAGACTTGAACGACGGCATGAACGTCTCGCCAGCGAACCGCGCGTCAACACGGTCCCACGGGTGAAAATTCACGACCCATCCGGCGGACTGCAGCACTTGGGCGATTTTCAACGCCGACTGCTCGCCGCCGCCCGAGGATTGCATTGACGCCAATAGGTTGATTTCGCGCTCGGGCCGTACCACGTCGACACGCGCAGCGCGGGGCCTCTGCGGGGCCGGAGCGGTGGCGGCAGCTATCGTTGAGTACCGGCCCCCCTCGTAGTACCGCCCAATGGCCCGGATCACGTCGTCGGCGGTGATCATATCCATGCAGCGCTGCACCTGGCGACCGTCGACAGTGATCGGCTGGTGGCAGAGACGATTGTTCATCTCCGCATCTTTGGAGAGCGGCGACACGCGCGACTGCCAGCAGCCTCCGGAACCCGTGCACGTCAGCGCGCCGTTGGTATGAAGTATCTGCGAACCCTCGTATGCTGTGAATCCCACGGGCTCCCGACTCCCGTAGATGGCCACAATCGGACGCCTGCCGGCATGCGTGCCCAGCTTGTGCGGCATCGTGCCTGCCAGATGCATCGGGAACGAGACTCCAGTGACGACGCCCTCGGCATGGAAAAACAGCGGCACGAGGTCACGCAGTGAGTCCCGTGTTTTGTCCACCCACGATATCACGTTGCGCAATGGGTCGATGAGGTGGTCACTCCGACCGATCACCACGAATTTTATGCGGCCATCGTAGTGGTCAACGACGTCCTGGAACCGCCGCCAGTCCCAGATCTTGCACGTGCAGTCCCGTTTCCCTCCGGGAGCTACAACCCAATATCGGGAGACCCCGTATCCGGTGAGGATTGGATTCTCGGCTCGCTCGGATTCTGACAGGTGCAGGTCGCCCCACTTCCGCAGGTTGTCGCGGGTCACGTTTTTCCAACGCTCGCGCCAGACGCGGAAAACGTGGAACGGGTTCACTGGCTCGTGATCCTCGGACCCGGATGACGAACTCCACGACGAGTCGCCGTCCTTATTCTCATCCGCCGTCCGGCCACCGGCAAACGTCGCGCAGAATTCCCCGATCGACATACCCAGAGATTCGTGCGCGTCCGCAATCGATATCATATTGAGGAGGAACGCCATTGTGAAATGCACGTTGCCCTCGTTGCATCCCTGGATCACGGGATACCCGACGCGGTAGAACTCGACGCCCGGCCCCCCGCGTTTCACGGTCGCGTCGATGTGCGGATTATTGAGGAATAGCTCGGGGAATTTCGTCTCGACGTTCAGCGCTACCGTTGGGAACAGCGCGTGAAAATCACGAATGCCAGCCGACAGCATGAGAACGTCACCAGGCGCGCGCCCGTGAGCGAAAACAATCTTCCGAGACATGGGTGCCCCCGCTCGATGGTCAGATTTCGGAGAGTTGCTTCTCGTATGACGACAGGACCCCGGAGAGACGCGTTGCCTCGGCTTTGGTTTCTGCTTCCCACTTCGTATTCTGCGTGTCCTGCGCAGCCCTGAGCGCGAACGCCGTGCCCATGAGATTGTCCTTGATGTTGTCGATCATCGATTCGAGAATCTGCTGCTTGGTTTGCTGCATGGTTGCCTCCGTGATTTTAATATACGCGATTCGTCGGAATTATTATTAATCCAGCGAGTAAATCATCTGGACCTTAGCGTCGCTGGCTGCCTGATTACCGCGCATGCTGATTTCTAAATTATTGGCTCCCATTGCAGGCAGCGCTTGACGTGTGAGGTCACTCTTGAGCAAGATCCACTTCCCCGCTGCGTACCGACCCAGATATCCCGCTGAGCGATTAGACCCGTCCAACGAGTAGAAAATTGGGACGATCTTACAGGAGGCAGGATCTATCTCGGCGGGGAAATTGCCCATATAGACATTTGCGTTGATGTTGCCGAGATACACGAGTGCGGCTGCGGTCGCAGGGATTGTCACGATACAATGTTTGCCCACGATGACATAGGTACACGCCAGGCCATCCGAGGGCGTAGTCAGGTCCGAATCGTCACTGGCCAGATAGCATTTCATGGTGAACGTATCTTCAACGTACTTCGTCAGCGTGGTATCACCGAGGTTGAGCCCCCCCGCAGGGGTGAGTACGCCTGCAACATCTACAGTCAGCCGAGTGGTCATCGTAGCGGTAGCGTTCGCATTACCGGTAGCGGAGGTTGACTGTAGGGTATAATCTCCAGTTGACGGATTGAACATCATGACGCCCGCATACGAGTCGCTGCTGCCCTTGCCAAATTTGTAGCCACCGTAGTAGTAGGCGTTGAACCCAACGTGAGGAGCGTCTGCAATCAGGTATATCGGCTTCGATGCACCGAATTTCCCGTATGTGTAGCCGGTGAGCAAGGCGGATTCCGAGTCGACACCAAACCCGGCCGGGGCGCACCCGCACGCGAGTTCCGCCGCTTGAAAAGCATCGTCGGTTTTTAGGACGTTTGCGCCACTTCGGTATAGGTTCGTGTCGAATGTCGAGCCGATCCATAGGACTTGGGACGCGTCGATTTTCAGGGCAACCACGTTGTTGGTGGTGAGATAGAGGGGGGTGGGGCTGACATTGGCGATTATTAATCCATTATCATTTTCAGAGTGTAATGCGCCCATTCCTTTTGCATTCAATCCGCCATACGTCATTTCCATCAACGGAGAAAACTGCTGTAGCGTTGTTTCATGTTCCGAATTGTATCTGCATCCAATAATCGACCGTGAAGATGCGCCGTTCGTCGCGTTCTCAATCCTCATTTGGGTTGGGGCATCTTGGTCCTTTTTCCCGTGCAGAAAGTAGCTGGCCGCGGTGCCGAAGCCAATTCCTGTTGCATTCTCGACAATCAACGAATCCACCAACGAATTCACCCCGAACTTTACAATTGTTCCCGTCGTGCCACCGTGGGCTGCGGGCTGAAATCCGGTATGCCCCGAAGCGGAATACCCGAGATTCGACAGCACCGAGTGGTCGGTCGGAGAGTACGTCGACCCAACGGTCGTACTCGTCCGATAGTCAGCAGCTTCCATGTATGTGACAGAGGACGCGTTCTGTCGGTATATCAGTTTGTAAAGCAATTTCACTTCTGCGCTTGTGAGTGATCCAAATGACGGAGGGGTTCGCAGACGCGCCGCCGCAATCGTGTTGTCTTTCCCGTCACCCATGACCGCCATGAACGGGTATGTCACGTTGTTGGTGGCATACATCCACATGCAGAGGTGGTCGCCGGTTCCGCAATCCGCAAGCGCGGTGCCGTTGTTGTAGCGCATCGCGGTCCCGTTGAGCTTGTAGGGAGTCACGGAGTTGTCGTCCCACGCCCAAGCCGCCGATCCGTTATGGTACAGCACCCGGCATACCGTTGACAGCGCGAGAACATGCTCGATGTCCTCGTCGTAAAATTCGCATTGCGAAATCGAGAACGTGGTATCTGTTGGGGTTATCGTTCCGCCCGTGTACCATCGTGCATTCACGGTCTCATGCAGATATTCGTGCATCCAGCAATCGCGCCCAGCCCAGTGGCGTTCATCGGATAGTATCCCGAGGTCGGTCGTCGTGTTCCAATAGACGGTTGCCACGAGACACTGGTCGAAGCCTGCGTTCGCGCCACCGTCTCCGATATTGAGCGCGTCCGTCGATCCATTGAGTTGAGGGACTCCGAGCGGTGCCGTGATCCAGAACCAATACAGCCCGGTCACGTCGGCGATCTGTTTCGTGAGATCAGCGGCGAGTGTGTATTTCACCCCGGCGATCCAGACTGTTTTCCCAGCGCATGTCAACGTCAGAGTCCGCGTCGTTCCGCCAGCCCCGGCTACGAATGCCAGCGAGGTATCCGTGCGGTTTATGAACCCCGTGTAGTGCGACGTATCGGTGATCGGCGTCCCTGTGACATCAGCCCACGGGACTCCAGTCTGGCGCGAAAGGTGCCCGACTTTCGACGACTTCACGTACCCCACATCGGCGTCCGCGAGGTTGTTCACCATTACCCCACCGGTTCCGATTGCGAGCATAGTCGTAAGTGTCGCGGTCGCTCCGGAGAGTTTCGCCATTGGTCCATCGACCTGGAAATAGAAGGCGTCTTCCTCTGCGTAGAACAGAGACGATTTGCCATTCGTTTTCACGATCCAATTTCCGACCGAGTTTCTGTAGATGTTCGTTGACAGACGAATGCCTGGCCAGTTGAACGACGAAATTCCAGCGTATGCACCAATGTCGATTCCAATGTCGTCCGCATGCCATGCCGACGCAGCCACACTGATTCCCACGTTGCCAGCCGCATTCACCGTGAGTGCCGCGGCCCCGTCGCTGGACCGATACAACACCGAGTGGTGGTGCAGCGAGTCGACAATGGACCCATTGATCAGCGATGCGTTCAGCGTGATCGTCGGATTTGCCGCAACACCAGCCGGATTCGTGACTACGATTCCCGTGTTCCCAGATACGAGGTTACGCGTAGCCCATGTATCGGCAGCGGTCCGGCACGCGATCCCGGTTCCTGATAGTGCGGAAATCGCAGTCAGGTCAAGATCGTGCGCCTGTGCGTCGAGCATCCATCGGGCCTGTGGGCCGTTAGCGACCGCGAGTCGCTGAATTGGATAGTTTGCGTTTATGATCACAAACTGCGCACTGATTCCCTGTCCGGTTCCGTCTGGCAATTGTTTCAGAAACGCGCCGACTTCGATCTCGTTCCCCGGTATGATTTCGAGTCCCGCGTTCTCATTCGTCGGGTTCATGATTTTCGTGTGCCGGTGATCGTCGGTCACGAGGACGCCAGACGATGACGATACCGAATCAGAACTGCCAGACGAATCGCTCGACTCCGAACCTGAACTGCTCGAACTCGATTTCGACAGACCCGAAAAACTCGACGAGCTGTCGGACGCGGACACGTCACTCGATGACGACGCGGAATCCGATGCCGACGAATCGCTGAGACTCACGCCGCCACTCGTCCAGTCAACGTCGTCGTAGAACACTAATGAGAGTTCAGAGACACCCGACTTCGAATTTCTCTTGACACGCTCCACGAAACACGCGACGTCCGATCCGTCCGTGTGATGCGGCAGGTTCAGCGTGATGCGAGAGAATTTCGGAACCTTGCGCGCGACCTCGTCGAGAACCGGCAACGTCAGCCGCTGTTTGTCGGACCAGTTCAGAAGGTTGCGGATGTACCACGCCGCTCCGTCAACAGTGCGGTGCCATTCGAGTTCAACGAGTTCGGCAGGTGGTTTTTCCTGACGTCGGTATTTCACATAGAGCTGGTGCGCGCGTTCCCATATTGCTTGCTTGTATCCGCCATCGTAGCCCGTGACGTATGCGGGATCGTATGTGGCCGCGTCCGTGTGCGTGATCGAGAGCAAGCCGTCGAACGACACGGATGCATAGTTGCGCTTGTATCTCAGGTTGATGTCGTAGCAGAACACGTCAGACGGACTCGGTGCCTGCACGTCGGGAATGTCAACACCTGCGGGAACGTCGGAGAGTGTGATTCTGCGTATCGACGGTTCCGAATCCCGCTCCGGGAAATACGTGATGCACTCGCTGCCGTTCGACTCCCGATACTGGATCAGGAAGAATTCACGACAGAGCGAGTTCAGGAGTTTCGATGTTCGTGACGCGTCGTATTCGAGCACTTGCCGGGCCGCAACCATGCCACGCGGTGTGTCGAGGGACGGGGCTTCGAATCCCCCGTGCGTGGTTTTGATATTGATTTTTGCGTGTGGTGCCTGCTCTATGCCGGGCGTTTCCGTGTCACCGGTCTCCGACCAGTTCTGTCGGCGCAGCAGGTCCTCAGCGATATCGATAGGGTCGTCGAGTAGGTCTGTCGCCGGGCGTCCCGCGCGCCATGCCGTGCCGCGGATTCGTCCGCGTATCCCCGTGTAGATGGCGTCTTGGATGGAGACGGATTTTCGGAAAAGAATTCCCGCTTCGTAGAGTTTGAAATTGTCGTCATGGGCGGGAGTGTTTAGTGCCCCCATCACGTCCTTGCCGGTCTTGGTGACTATAGTGACGTCGGCTATGGAATTGAAATCATCGTCGGATTGAATGCCGGTGAGGAGAAATTTCGAGAATCCATAGCGCCGGATATCTTCGCGTCCCGTCTCCCAATAGAACGCCAGGTTTTTATCAATGTCAGCGTCGTAGTAGAAGTCGGGAGCGTTTTTCATCCGAGAAGGATCAGTCAACCCAGGAATGCCGTATACGTTGAAACTTGGGTTTGAGTCGCCGTCTTCGAAACACTGAATAGCAGGCCCAAGAAACCTTCGATACCTGATAGTGAATATCGGGTAGATAGGGCCAGCGTTCCGAATATCCGGCGCCCACTCCGCATCTACCATCATGTAGCAACTATCCCACTCAAACACGCCCGCCAGCCTTGGGAGAATCAAACGGATTGCCCTTGCATAGGTTCCGTCCTGTGATATCTCAGTGCTTGCATCCCAATGGTTTTTGTGTTGGAAATACGTTGCTTGGTTTTTGTCAATCACGTCGGCCAAGGCGCCGGAAACCGAAAGCGTCCCCCTGAGATATGCCGGTGCGGAGGTGTTGTCTTTGCGGTAGTATCCACCGATCAACGCGTGGGTATTGGTGGCCGGTATAAATTTCTTCCAATATGTTTCCCCTGCGGCATCGAAAAAAGCCAAGCTGGAATTCTTGACAGTTTCGAGCCCTGATACTGGCAGAATTGTGAATGAATTCATCTGGTCAGGGTTATCGTCAAACAGTTTCGCGTCGATAGTTATGGCGTTCTTGAGGGCCGCCGCTGCTTCAGTGTATGCATATTCTGGGAGTTTGAAGAACCCTACCGGCTTCTGCATGACGGATACGGATGTGTTGAGAGTTGCGACGTTCACAGACTTGGGAGAATCGAACGAAAAAAGGCCCAACGCATCCGGGGCCGTGATCACCGTTCCATCCTCGTCGGTGAAGTTCTTGAGTTCGGAAATGTCGGCCTCATATTCTCTCTCGATATCAACTATCTGAACCCATGAATTGCTTCCATTCTCTCCGTCGACGTTGGTTTTTTCGTCGCCAGTCAGGTTCCCAATCGGCTCCTCTTTGAAATAGTCATTAACGATCACTGTAACTGGCTTCGCCGCGGTCGGCACGCTCAGATTGCACCACGCGACTTCGATGCGACGATACTGCCCAGAACCGTCACCCGACACCACATACAGATACTTCCCATTGAGTTCCGACAACCACACGGTGCCGCTCGTGAACGGTGCTCCGTTCTTCGTCCACTGAATAGAGGTGTCGGAGCCCGCGAGCTGGATTTTGTACTCGCGTGTTGGCGTTACGCCTTTGCCGACAACAGGGAAAACACTGAGACCGTATGGGTAGGTCGGAGAGCCGATGATCGTGTACGCGAATCCAAACGGCAGTGAAACTGATTTGTAGTGCCCGTATGCGGGATTCTCCCAATTCGTTTTCTTGTTCGCAGTCCGCACCATTTTGGCTTTATCAATCTCGCCATACGTGACAGGGATCACGCCGCCGATGATTTCCGACGATGCGTTGGGTCGGTTCTCCGTAGAGATCACAGTTGCGAGAACGGCATCGCGTTTCAGACGACAGTCCTTCACGGGAATCTGCATCTCGCGTTCGTTCCACTTCACGTCTTCGCAGTACCCGGTGAACTCGACGTACTCGCGCATGTTCGATGGGTCGATGCGGATTTTCTCGCAGCGTTTGCCGGTGAGCACAATGCCGAGAGTGTCGAGCCGTTGTGCAATCTGTGACGTGTTGTCAACGACAAGATCGAAGCCGCCGACCTCAGCAACACCACCGCCCAGGCGCGTGTCGAGCCCATCGTCTGTCGCCGCTGAGACACCAGAAACGAGAATCGTTTTCCACGGCTCCGCCAGCCCCGCGAGTTCTGACTCCAGCCAGCGAATCTGGCCCGAGTAGAGACCGATCGCGTTCGAGTTCTCAGTCGTTTCAGTGTAGATTCGGTATCCATAAACTGCTTGCATTGTGCCCCCTAATATGGCGGGTCCCACCAGGAGATTGAGCCCCAGTGGGATACCGAGTCGGACGATGATGACCGCGATACCGAGGAATCCGAACTGCCAGAGACGGACCCCGACGACGAGGAATTCGAATACGACGACAGCGAATCCGACGACGAATCCGAGGACGACGAAACCTCGGTCGATGACTGCGAGGAATTCGAGTGTGACGAATCCGATACGGATGCAATCGCGCGCAACCGAACCACAAACTGCACCGCGTAGCGATCCAGCGCGACGTGCGAGACTACGATCTCGGGAGACGCGAGTTCCACGTAGTATGTGCCCGACGCACCTGCATCCCGCCCGAACAGATACTCCCCGTCCGCAACCTCTATGAGAAACGTGTTCGCGCGCGTGATCTGTGTGAGCTGGTGCACGAGCCGCGCCGCCATGGACTCGTTGCAGGTCGCGGTGATCGTGGACGTGTAGGCGTCCCCGCCGTCCGTGAGATCCGCCGCTGCGCCCAGCCCGCCGTTGCCGACCACGGTGACGACTGCATACTCGGTGTCGACCTCGGGCCACTCCTCGGGGTGCCGGAACCCGGAGACGCCGTCGATCACCATGTTGCCGCCCTGGCTGCGTTTCTCCGGCAGAGAGCACGGGGGAGCGCTGGACATAGCGAACGTCAGCCTCGGCGAGAAGTGCCGCCACGGGGCCGCGCCTGCGTTGCCCAGGTCCTGGGAGGTGCACCTGGCCATGAACCGCCGATCCCCGCCGGCCAGATCCGGCCCGAACGGGTTGATATGGTCGTGGGCGAGGAGCTGGAACTCGGCACCGCGGGCATCGGTTTTGAGGAAATCCGTGAGCAGCCCCGCCTGGACCTCGGGCAACGAGAATGCGGCCTCGCAGAACCGAGTGTCGAATTCTCGGCCTTTGTCGAACCGCCCCGTTTTCCCGTCCGCGCGCCGCGTGAACTCGATAGCCATGAGGATGCGCGATGAGTATCCGTAGATCGGCGCATTGATCTCGATAGCCGTCGCGCCACGGCTGAGAGTTATGGTTGATTTCATGCGGTTGCAAGTCCAATCTGTGAGGGTCGAATCTGTCCGCCCCGGATGCCTGATTTGATAGCCTGGCCGAGGGTGCGGAGTTCGCGCTTGATGTCCGGCAGGCTCTCACGGGTTACGGGTGCGTTGAAATTCACCTGGATGTTGCCGCCGCTCCGGGACTCGCGCGCAGTCTCGACCCGGGACCCACGCGGGAGATAGATGGTCTCATCCTGGTGAACGCGGGCAACGCCGCCGGGCGCGAACGAGGTACCCGTGGAGAACGACTGATTTTGCATTGAGGCAATTCGCGGCGCCGTCATGGCCACGATGGACGCCACGGCGCCCACTGCTCTGATGATGTTGAGGTATACGTTCCCGCCTGATTTCATCGCCGAGTACACCGCCGTCACCGCCGCCCCGCCCGCGTCGATGATCGCCATCGCGATCATGATGTCGCGGTTTTTTTTCGCCTGTTTTTTGTTGTTGGAGAGCGCCATCTCGCCGAGGTTCATCAGGGCCGAAGTAGTAGTTGCATGGGCTTCGAATGACGACCGCATCTCGTCTTCATCGATCTTCTTTCGATTTGCAGCGTGCACGGCTTTCAACGAGTTCATGCGATTTTGGAACTGCTCCTCAGTCAGATACATAGCGTCTTTGCTACTCGCAAATTCAGTCGTCTCCTTGAGGTATCGCTCGAACTCTTTTTCCTGTGCCGTAACCGCCAGCGCCTCACGCATGTCGTAATATGACTTCTGCTGTGCAAGATCGCGTTCGCGGATAGTTCCCCAATCCTGCGTCGTTTCCTTTTCCTTCTTCGCCATTGTAGGGTCTTCGCCGCCAAGTCCTCCGAGTTCTCCAGTCCCCTTAAGTTGACCTCCGATAGGAGATTTCCATGATTTCGCTTTGTTGATTACGTTCTCCCACTTTATCCACGCATCCTCCATGGCTTTACCGTCGGCGATGAATCCACCCATAAACTCTTCAAAAACCGATTTCGACACCTCGCCCCATCCGGTCAAAGTATCAGTTGACTTAACAAGAACTCCATTCACCGCATTCAGTGCTCGATACGCGTCCCAGATGTCATCTTTGGCTGCCTTTGGCACCCACTTGGCCATCATCAGCTTTTCGAGGACACCCTGCATTGTGGCAATGATAGATTCGAGGTTCCTAAACAGAAATTTCGTCGAACTGATAACGGTTTGTATGACCTCGTTCAAGACCGCCGCAACATTCATTTCCATAGCCGCAGCAGCAAGGACTATCCCGCGAAACCCGAGTTCGAGAACGCGAAAGAAGTTTGCGAACGCGATTACGATTGTAGGTATGTGCTGCATGAGGGCAGATATTTTTGAGCTTATAGAATCGACAGCTGCTCCGAGGATAGGCATAAAAAGGTCTGTGACCTGTGCCTTAAACTCAAAAAGATTGCTTCGCAATATCTCCATTTTTGCGCCAAACGTCTCACTGGCCTTTTCCAGTGCGCCAGGGAATCGTTCAGCCCATAGCTCTATCAGCGCTTGACGGATAGATGCGGAGTCCTTCTTGACAACCTTCGTTATGTTTCCTGATTGAATAACGGCCTGTTTTCCGGTTCTATCAATTTCAATTCCGTACTCGCGCAATGTTCGCGTGTTAAGCCCCACGAATCCGCCAAGCGTGTCAGTCAATTTACGGTGGAACATGATCGCAACGCCTCCGAGAACTTTCATCTGCTCCATAGTTGGTGACATCCCGATTGCACGAAGCCGCACGTATGCCTGCACCACGTCCTCGGTTTCCAAAGGAGAAACGCGCGCCCATTCGCGAATAGCTGATAGCGCTTCATCAGCTTCAGTTGACGTTTTTGATACCACAAGAAGCTGAACCCTGAAAACTTCTATTTTGTCGGCAGCTTCTATGAACGATTTTCCGAGTTTGTAAATTCCTGCTCCCATGATAAGATTCGGAAGAGTCGCGATTTTCGAGAACGTCTCGCCGATGCTCTTAGCCATAGTTTGGACGCGACCACGGAGCGCGTTCATGGTACCCGTGGCTTGGTCAACCGCCTGTATGATGATCTCGATTTTATTTGACATTGCGCTCCTCCCTTGTCTGCATCTGTCTCGACAGAACCTCGAACGCCTTCACTAACTGGACGGTTTGTCCTGCGCGAGACCTATTTCCAAACGGCCACCCAGACTCTGGACGTTGCCACCATTCAAAAAAATACGGGAGCAATGTTTGTACCCACATCTCGATACCCGAGCGAGGGCACGACGGGACCGAGGTGGCATTGCTCCCTTTACACGTTGGACACTCGATATCAGTCCCGTTACAGTCAAGACAGAAATCGATGCGCCAGATCGTTGTGTCAGTTCTGGGCGGCCCTCCACACCCATACTCCTCCTTTGTTTCCGGCGTACACGATTCACAGTTATACGCGGCCCGGAACACTGGGTCTGTAGCGAAGAGGAGAGCCGCTATCAGTTTTTTTTGTCGTCTCGTGGCAAAATGAATTGCTCCTGGTACCACGAGAATAACTCCTGCTTGACAACAATCGGCAGGTACTGAGACGGACGCCCGTCGGCGGGAAACTCGGGAACTCCGTCTCCGCGCCATCCGCAAAGCGCGATGTCGATTGCAGTATCCATTTTCGTCAACCCGTCATAGCGCTCGTTCTCTTCGAGTGCCGTGATTTTCTCGCGGACCAGTTTCTCGTATGCCTTTGGTGAGAGATTTGACTTCCCTGCGGTCTTGAGTTCCGCGTCAACCTCGTTGCGGGCCTTTTTGTACGGCCCGTTGTCGAGGCATTTCATGATGCGGATCTCGATCTCACCCACAGGGGGGTTGCAGATGAATGCAATCCCCCCGATGGTTTTTTCGAGCTTCGACGACGGTGAAACAATAATCATAATGCCCTCGCTTTCCTCTCAGGTTACGGGGTGACAGAGATTGACGAAGACGAATCCGAGTTCGACGACTGTGACGATGACGAATTCGAGTCCGATGACATGGACGCGGATACCGACGAGTATGACGACGTGGTGCCGTTGTTGATGCGGATCTCGATCTCGTTGCGCACCACGGTGCCCTTGATCTCCCAGGTATCGATGCCGTTGTTTGCGCCTTTCTTCACGTCCTTGAGCACGCAGTTCGGTGCCCAGACTTCGAGGTCGAACTCTCCCGGCGACGCGTGATTCTTGCCCCACTGAATGTGAATCTCGGCCTGCGTGCCAGCGTAGATGTCCGCGTGCGGGATCAGCGTTGTCGTTGGCTTGAGATACACGGTCGTCGCGAAATCGATGCGGCGCTCTGTGATCTCGGTCTCACCGCCCGCGAATGCGTCTGTGGGGTCCGGTGCCGCCTCGACGCCCTGGTTGAATGTGAATTCCATGGTCGTAAAATTGTAGGCCTTGCCCATAATAGTCACCGTTGCCGCCTTGAGAGCGGGCGCGGCCTCACGTTCCCGCTGTGCGTCGATGTCGGGCATCGTGGCGAGGACCGGCAGCGCGACGGGCTTGCCCTTGCCGGTGAGCGTCAGCGTGCCACGCTTGCCCGTCTCCAGCTTCAGGGAGCCGTCGAACATGATGTTGCCATATTTCTCCAGCGTCGATTTCTGGGAACCGGGTCCACCGCGATATCCCCAGAGCGTGCCGGCGTCGGTGATCTCGGAGAAAGGCCGCAGCACGAGGAACGGATGGTCGAGAACCCGCTCCCAGCCCGCGCATTGCAGGCAGCGCACGAAGTCGGGGTCGCGCGAGCCCAGCGAGTACAGCGCGAACATCAGCGAGATTTCCGCGGTCGTGCGCCCGATGGTAGGCGCGTAGTTGTCGAACCCCGACGAGCCACGGGCATCGTCCTCGGCTTCCGGTGAGATGTCGAATTTCGCGGCCTCGATGACGTCCAGGAAGTCATTGGCTCCGAGGGTCGTCGACGGCACGTTGATGTGCACCTGTTTCTCAAAAAGGCACATGTTCAGTTTCTCTGCACTCATGGCGGACTCCTTTCACCTCAGTTTGTAGGGGTCGGTACTGTCGATATTCGTTGTCACCCGCACGAGGCACCAGACCCCGAACAGGGTTGTATTGCCGTCAACGTAAAGATCGTTTGTGCCGGGCTCGACCTCGACGTTTTCCGCGAATCCGTCGAGATAGATATTCGAGTTGATGGCCTTCGTGATATCCGCGATTGCGTTTCGGTTATGGAACGCGATTTCGTTGTCGTGGTCCTTGACGTTGTCGGCCGTGAGTTCGTCGTCCTGCGTGCCGAAGAACCACGCGATGTAGTCGATGGTTCGTATCACGAGGTCTGAATCCGTCTCGGGCTCGTTCTCGCAGAGCAGAATGAACGGCCAGCGGTTGTTGACTTCGAGGACCTTGCGGGCCTGCTCGACGGCTGCAACGTCGTAGTGGTAGCCGTTCGCCGTGGTCACGGTTTCGAGTAGTGCCTTGAGTTTCGCCGTGATCTGCGCCTGGATGCAGTCGCCTTCGAGGGACAGCGAAGACGATGACGGCGAGGAGTCTGAGGAGACCGACGTTGAGCCGGAGCTGACGGATACTGAATCGGAACCCGACGACGATGAGTCAGAGTACGACGAATGCGAATACGATGAGTCAGAGCGCGAGGACTGCGAGGATACAGACACCACACCGAGCGTGCCAATCAGTGGCGCGTTGTGAATTTTGTACGCGGTCGGAGCTTGCACGTTGCCCACACCGGGGTCCGTGTTCCGCGCTATTTCGTCGGCTGCGTTGTAGATTTTGTCGTATACGCCCGGCCCGAGCGTCGATCCGTCGGGATATCCCCACGAGGCAGGACCACCGATGGCGGGGGTAGTGACTGCGCCGACCGCCGGGAATGTCGCTGTCTGTTCCGCCATCACCCGCTCATCGCCGAAAAGCTCGTCTCCGATGGCGCGTATTCGCATTGCCACTGCTGATTGTGTCGCACTCAGATCGTCGAGGTCGTATGCGAGCGTATACGTGAGAGTGGTATTTGTCAGGTAGCAATCGAGATACACCTCGACAGGCCCAGTCTCCAGCGGCGTGAATGAAATGGTCAGCGTCTGTGCACCAGAGCCAGAGGATGCGGAGTATAGGTCATAGGACACGCCTGCAATCGTGTTGCCGAGGATCTTGAGTTGCGCCACGAGAGCGGCGTTCGTTGGATTGACAATCAGGCTAATCGTGTATGGCACGTTGGCAACACGGCAGGAAATAACGCCCACCTTATGCCGCATCGGAATCTGCTGCGTGGCGTTGACTGAGTTGACCGCTATGGTCCACACGTGCGTCGTGCTGTTGTAAGTTGCTTGGCCCATCGACGGGTAATATGCCCGGTTGTCACCGGTGACGCCGTTGAAGTTCTGGATGAGTGTTTTGTTTCCATACGAAATGGATGCGCCTACCGTTGCCACAGGAACAGATGAGTTTGTAGAAAACCGTAAGAATTTTCCACCTGAAGTGCTGCCTTGGTGCTGTACGTCCCCAGATGCGTTATTATAGAACACTGTATTGACAAACACCGAGTCTACGCACGTCAGTCCATAGTTACCCATATTGGCAAACAGTGTACCACGAAGCATCGCGCCGTTGAATGACGGAAGAGCACCCACACCGCCATTGAGATTTCCTATGATTTTATTCCCGAACGAAGCACGAGTGCCAACACCACTAAATATTGCGAACCCCAAAGAAGCGCCACAGTTCATTGAAAAGCATTGCTGGACTATTGCCAATCCAGAATGAGCAATTCTAAAACCGGACGTTGTACACGCAATCGTCCCGATCATTCTTGTAAGTGACCAATTAATATTTCCAGAGAATTCGACTCTATCGAATCGAGACCAAAAAATTCCACCAGTTACTTTGACTGAATTTTTACCGCTATTCTGCAACCCATACCCCAACCCATTCCGCCCAGAAATCCACGTCATTCCCGTCACAGTGTCAACGCCACCGGGCGAGGTCCAGCCACCACTAATCAACCTCGGTGCTGCGTCGGTGCCACTTGCACCCACGCTGTCCATCACAGTAGCCGCAGCCGCAGCCATGGGATACAAGAAGGGTGTTGAGAAAGCCAGCCCAGCCGTCTCATCGGTGCCGTAGTAGCCACGTCCAGCAGCGCCCACGTTGGCGGGGTGGTTGTCTACCTCGATGCGGTTTCCGGCTACGTCGAGTGATTTGATTGACATGAAGTAGAACGCCTCATCGTCGCCTTGGCACTCCCAAATACAGGTGCCGTCAGTCACTCGCTGCGCTGCGAAGTCACCCATCGCTGGGAGGTAGGCTTTGTCCCAGATGACTTTTGACTGGCCGTCCGCATCGGTGAAGAACTCGGTTGCTGCTGATACTCCACCAGCGGGGTTGACCTGTTTGAACACCAGCGGAGTACGTGCAGCAAACGAGGGAACGATAACCGCATTGAGCGCATAGTTGGTATTCGGAGTCCAACATGGGCCTTTGGTGTTGTACGGCTTGTGGAGCACGGCGTTGAGATCGAAGCCTGCGACTGTGGCGTAGAAGGTGTCAAACTTCCAAACCGATGAAGCGGCAGGAGCAACAGTGCCAGTGTAGATGGCAATTGAATTGACGCCATTCGGAAGTGCTGCGCCGTTGTTGAGTGTAAGTGCGTTGTTGGCTGAGAGTGCAGCCTGTGCTTCAGCAAGGTTGATCGACCCAACTTCTCCCGTAGCGCCGTCGTTCCCAGTGAATAGCTTGATAACAAGAGAATTGGCCGGGAGAGTTCCAACGGTTGCCGTAACCCACGTACAAATGTTTTGGAACGCCGCAAGAGAGAGATTCGAGACTACTTTGTACGCCTGTAACGTGGTAGTTTTCGGAGTCGCGTCGAATGTGAGTGTCAGCTTATTGGCTGTTCCGTTTTTGATAACACCTGTAGTATATGTCGGAGTAGCCACATCTGCACTTCCACCAGCAACCCACCCACTTTCACATGCATCAATCAACGCCGCATAGCTCGACAGGTTGCCCGCTGTAAACGGAAGGTATCGGTTGGGAACCGCAGCAGTGCCCTTGAGGTAGCCGATGCTCACGCCCGCCATCACGGTGTCGGTGGAGGCGAGACAGCGCGTCTCAACGGCAGCGGCAGAAGCTTCGGCAATGGTGCCGCAGGCGTTGGTGGTGAAGTCCGAGCCGTTGCCGCCTGTCGCGACACCTGTATTTTTGCTGCGATAGATTGCCATGCTATCCCACCTCTCGTTCATGCTGCCAAATCGTAATCATATCCGGGTCCCACGGTGAGGAAGGCCGTAAGCACTGATCCTCAACGTCTGTGCCCGCGCACCGCACGGAGCGGTCGCGCACAACCTCCGTCGGTCGCTCGAAATTCGGCAGTGCCGCGTACATGCGTTCTCCGAGTGTCATTATTCAATGCCCTTTGTCTTGAGGTAGTCTGTCACCTTTTTCATTCCGCCTTTTACCCAAACGGCAGGCGCACCGGCGACGAGCAGTTGATCAATCGTAGCAATCAACTCCCCGGCAAGGTCTGGCAGGGGCTTCGGCTTGGCCGCTTCGATTGCTGCGTCGTCGGTGATCTTCTTCAGGCGATCACCCTCGGCAACCACATGCTCGGCTTTGGCGTCGGGTGACATCGACAGAATGTGGCCATTCTCCATCTGCCAGCCGCGCAGGTTCTCGAAATATCCATTGGTCTTCATTTCAGCACCTTGTCAGCGAAGAAAAAAATTGTCTGCAATGCGACCGCGCCCATAGTGGAAATGAACATGATACGCAGCCCGTCAATGCCTTTCCACAAGTCTTGTATGTCACGCTCGGCGCGTATCATCCGACTGCAATGCTCGCTGTGATCGTCGCATTTTTCCATCGTTGCTACCTCTTCCCGTTGTATGCCAAAGAGTAATGGTTCCCATCCGCTTTCTTGAACCGCCCGCCCCACGATCCGCCGATATTTTCCCAGAACTCCCCAAGTGGTCGGTGCGTCTCCGTATCCGTTACCAGCACCCCGTCACGACTCCACAAGTTCAAGTCCACCGCCAGCCTGGCCCCGTGACAGCGCGTATCACCGATGCGCCAAGCCTCGCCCATGGACACCTCGAAGCCCAGCGCATGCGCCTTCGTGAGCAGCAAGGGCAGCATACGCGCAAAGTCCCATTGTCGTTTGACAAGTTCTGAGGCCATGTCAACCTCGATGTTTGATTGCGTCCACCGCTGCTATCAGTGCGCCAGTGATTGCGCCCACGAGAGCAACCTTGGCTTCAGTGTCAAGCGCGTAAACCTTGGCGCAGAACAACTCAACGATGATGCCAGCCAATGCCGTCGCCAGTGTTACAGAGAGGCCCTTCGATGCATTGCGCTTAACTGAGTTGGCCATGTCAGACTCCTTCCAGTTTTCGCCACTGCTGGCTGCATACTTCCATGAGCTGGTACATCTTGCGCTCGCCTTCGACGTCGCCGATATTCGCGCACCACCGAGCGAGCCCGCGCGCATAGACGATGTAGTCGTGATCAAGAATACAGAGCCGCCGCGCGCCGGGGCACCCGACCAGGTGGGTCCTCGGAATCCGCTTGATCCGCCTGAAGAACGGCAACCACGCCAGCCTGTCGCACGGCACCGGATCGCGCCCACACGTCACGCGCACGCCGGAGGGCACGCACGCCTCATCCATGGCCCACGGTGGAGCGCCGTAGCTGTGCGGTCCTGCAGAGCGCATACCGGCCTGCTTGCGCTTGTAGAACGCCGATACCATGGCGTGAGCGCCGCCCTGTGAGTGGCCCACCTCGGTCACCGGCTTCTTCGCGGCCTTCTCGGTGTCGATGAGTGCCCGCAGAAACCACTCGACAGCCTCGGCGTATCCATGGTGGATGCCGTCATGGTTCGGGCTGATTGAGAAATTCTCCTCCCAATCCTCTGCATCCGGCTGCGTACCATTCCACCCCTCGACAATCGACTCATCACATTCCCATATCGTCACGCGGTCCAACTTATTGCGCAGCACTGTAGCCGACCAGCGCTTCGATATCAGCACCGCGCACTTCGGCTGTGATGCCTCGGCTGCGAAGAGAAAATTCTCGGCAAGTGCATTCATCCGAAATTCTTTCGTTCGAGCCGTTTTACGCCACGATCCACAGCGGCCTCTATCAGGCGATTCGCGCGCGCCGAGAACCCGGCCCACTGTTCGTAGAAATCGAATTGCTTTTTGATAGTCACAGACGGAACACCGATGAACATCAGCGCGTTTTTTCGGTCACCGTGATCCCATAGGTCCTTGTCATAGAACAACGTCTTCGTACCTCGCTGCAACACGAACATCGTGCCCATTGCCTCGTATCGCTTCAGTTCAAGAACCGAGTCGCCGGTCTTCGCCATCACGCCAACACGCTGGAGGTTCGCGTATATGGGGAACACGAGCATCGAGCCCTTGGCCGAGATCCGTCGGCCCTCGATAACGCCTTCCATCGCCTGATTGATGTCGCGTTTCGTCCGATAGAGAACACCCATGTGTAGACTCAGCGTCTTCATGAGCTCCATGTTGCCGTCAACCTTGCCCTTCAGGAGTCCCGAGAATTGCCGAGTCCATGTCGGGGAGTTCTGTGTCGGCGATATTCTCCCACCCCAATTCTTGCGGCGTTCGATGCGGCGACGAACGAGTCCGGAGACGTTGCCTTTCTTCTTCGATGTCCCGATGAACTGGTCCCGGGTCTTGAGGAACCCGATGAACACGGCCCTCGACATCTCTTTGGGCGCAAATCCCATCATATACGCGACGCGGTTTGCACCGTAGACCTTGCCCCTGAACACTGGGAGAACATCTTGCATCATACGAGTCCGAGTCTCCATGCCCCGTATTCGTCGGTGCAGTGCGTGACCATGAGCGTCTTGGCCACCCCGTCGTCGGGTTCGACCTTCAGGGTTATCGAGTCCTTGCCTTTGTGGACTTCTTTAACGTCAAGACGCGACACGAGCAAATCCATGCGGGTCTTGATCTGATTGAACGAGGTTCGGTCGGGCTTCATCTGCGCCATCGTAATAGACGGACGGATGGCGAGAATCGACTTCGAGACGTTGGTCAGTCCGTTTTTGTACGTCACGGACTCGCCAAATTCCGCGAGTTCGATATCTCGAAAATCCGTCATCTCTTGAGTAATGTCAAACGCCACGGTGCCCCCGAGGTAGAAGAAAGAAGGGGGAGGTTGCCCTCCCCCTCTCGGTTAGACCGACTTCGAGCTGGACGAATCGGAGTTCGAACTCGTCGAAATATCCGAGTTCGAGGACGCGGAGAACCTCGAGACATCCGAACCGGACGAATTCGACTGGCTAGACTTGGAACTCACCGACACGGACACGCTGTTCGAATTCGAGTTCGATGAATCGGAACCGCTCGAAATCGATGCGCTCACGCTCAGCGAGTCGTTGTCCTTGGGCTCGCCCAAGCGACCGCGCACGTACCCATCAGTACTCGTCGCGGCCAGCGTGCACTCGGCGATGAAGAAGTCACCGGCCTTGGCAAGCGCACGGGTGACAGCCTCGTTATGCCCGCGGGACCAGAAGATCCGGTCGAGTGCCGCGAACGTCACGCCCGCGCGTTTCTTGAACGCGAACTCGCCCTTGATCTGCGCCTCGCCCGCGCCGCCGATTGCGAGATCGCCACGCGCAACCATTCCGATGGTCTTGCCCTCGGAATTGTGGACGTGGAACACCTCGCCATCAACGAGTGTCTTTGCCTCGTCGTCGTTCACCACCGTGATCTGCTCGTGCTGGTCGATTGACCCCACGAGAAACGCCTCATCTACTCGGATCGTCATACTACCTCCTGGTTAGAGTTTCAGTTTCAAGAGAAAACGGGTGCCCTCGCTTTTCCTGCTTACACGCCGATGTTCTTGTACCATCCGCGGAAGTCGACAAATGCGACTTCGAAGAAGTGCTCGATGTCGAAGATCAGACCCTTCACTTCACCAGCCCCCCCCATCTTGCTCTGTGTCTGGGGAGCCTCGCGGCCTGCCAGGGAGAGAGTGAGCGCGTGGTCGATTGCCATCGGGTCCTGCACGAGCAGATAGCCGTTCGTGGTCGGGATCAGGTCGTCGACCAGCGATTCGATGACCGGCTCCAGACCCATACTCCCACCCTGTCGGAACAGGTTGTCGGTCATCGGGTTCACGTTTGCCGGAGGCGTGGTGAACGGCACATACACGTTTGAGGTGAACTGACGCACAGTCCACTCGCTCCGAGCACCGGTCACGATCAGCTTCGGCGGCATGTTCAGGCGGGTCGTGCGGGACTGTCCGCCGTCCGGTGCCAGCCGAGGGAAGCGACGCATCGCAACAAACGCCGCGGTGAGGGTCGTCTGTGAGATCGCCGCGCCAGCAGCGGCCAGGTTGCCGTCGGTGGCGTTGAACAGCGCACGGCCTGTCTCGTTGAGCGTCGGACCGTTGCCGGTGAGCAGTGTCCGCCAGAAACGGTCGTTGATCTCGCGAGCGATCGCGCGCCCGAACTTGTAGGGCAGGTCCGTGAGCTGGTCGAGACGGTCGTTGATCGCCATCTCCTCGGTATAGGAGAACGCGCGGCCCCATTTCTTGAGCTGAGCGTGTTCTGTCTTATCCGAGATCACGCCGAGCTTGGGCGGTTGGCCTTCGGGAATCTCAAGCACGTCGGGCGACCCGCTTGTCTTGTACATGTCGGCCTGCTTCAGGTCCGACAGTGTGATATTCCGAGAAACCCGCTGATAGGTCGTGGTCTCCTCGCCGTAGCCTTTCAACACGATCGAATTCGCTGCCGTCGAGAGCACGGAGTTCAGGTCGTTCGTGTTCATTCCCATGCCCATCTTCGGTCGGATGCCCGCCACTTCGTAACCCAGCAATGCCTTGAACAGGCCACCGACGTCGCAGGACTCCGCATTCGCAACGCCGGCCCTTTTGCCGAGGAAGCGCAGCATGCCCTGGAAACCGATAATCCCCGCCATCTCACTTGATCGGAACTCCTGAACCTTCTTCGGGTCGTTCTCTTTCCCGCCGCGAACGAGAATCGAGTTCACCAGCCCTCCACGGACCTTGTCGGTCTCGTCGACGCCAACACTCACGCCAACACCCGTCATGCCTGCGCGGATCTTCTCCAGCACCTTCGACTGTGCGGCCTCGATCGTCACGGTCGGCGCGATCAGTTCGTTGACGAACGTCTCGTCGCATCCCGCGAGGCCGGCGCACATGGCGCGGATTGCGGTGATTCGCTTGTGTTCGTCGTTTCGCGCCTGGGCCTGGGCCTCGGCGATTTCCTTCGCGCGCGCCTCCGCGGTCACGCCTTCGAGCTGTGCCTTCGTCTTGATGACCTTTCCGGTCTCATCGACGAGGTTTCCGTCTTTGTCAAACACCATACAGGACTCCTTCGTTATGGGTGGAACTGTTTTTGGTTCTGGTCTGTTTTCAGGTTTCACCAAGGCCAACACCTTGACTTTGCATTCCGCAACCCTCGCCCGCGCTGAATTCTTCGGGTCCTCCTTCTCTGTTGGGTTCAGGATCTCGTCCGCAAATCCGATTTCTTTGGCCTCGGCTGCACTCATCCAGGTCTCCGCATCCATGATCGCCGACATCTGTTCACGAGTTGTATTCTTCGCATGCCTCATGTACGCACTAAGAATCCCCTCCTTCAGTTTGTCAAGGACATCGGCGTACTTCCGCAGTGTCTCCGCATCCCCGCCGATCCATATCAGCGGGTTGTGAATCATGTACATCGCGTTCTCTGGCATCGCGATTTTCCCGGGATCAGCGGTCATGGCCAACACCGACGCCATTGACGCCGCGAGACTGTCGATAGTCACGCGAATCGGCACTCCATAGGACAGTAACTCGTTGTAAATCGCGTTACCCTCGAAAACCTCACCACCCGGACTGTTGATTCTCAAGTGAATTCCGTTCGCCTTCGGCTCTTCCTTGAGCTTCGAGATGAAGTCTTTCGCCGAGATCCCCCACGACCCGATTTCGTCGTGCACGAGTATTTCGAGTTCTCCGCTTGACTCTTTCTTCATCTGAAACTTCAGTGTCGGCATCGTGTCCCCCGTATATCCGGGTTGAGTTTATCGCTTTCGCGTCGGTCAACGTCAATGGTTTCGCGACGATCATATCGGCTTGATTTCCATCAGCGCACGCGCGGCTGCTTCATCTGCGCCTTCGTCGGTCTGATCCTGAGTATCCGCTGCGGCCTGCGCCGCTTCAGCTTCCAACTGTAAGGGCATTTTTAGCCCGAGTCCGTCCATGAACGTCTGCTCAATAGCAATCTGTCTTAGCTCAGAACGCCAGTCCTTGCCCCTTGACGAGTAGTGATCCGAGAGCGTTGTCATTTTATTCGCGTAGAGGTCAATCGTTGCCTTGGCGTCTTTCGTGGGGTCTACCCAATCCCATCCCGGCATCTGCCAATGGCACTGGTTGTACGTCCACGGGTCCGCGAGGTAGTCCGCATACGAGAGCGGGGCCATCTTGCCAGACAGGAACATCCATTTCACGAAGTTCTCATAGTCAACCTGGCAAACCTCTTTCGAGAACCACTTCTGTATCATCTGGAAAATGCGCCGGTCTTCGAGAATATTCGCGCGCGAGGCCGCGAAATTCATGCCCTGCAGGTCCTTCGTGAGAATCTGATACGAGAGACCGGTTCCAATAGCGATCGAGCGTTGGCACAACCTGGTCAGCGGGTCGAACACGTCTCCGGTCGGGGTCCCTGCACTGACCACCTCCGGCTTCGTATTAGAGTACATGATCCGCGCAGGCTCCCACTGAATTTTGTTGTTCTGCATGCCCTTCGCGAGTGCAGGGAGATCGTTTTTGTTCACCCAGAGCGCGATCATCGCCCGAATCCGGGATGCGGTGAACTCGTCTTCCATCAGCGATCCCAGATCCCACAGCGAGGTCAGAACAGGTGCCTTCCAGGGCACTCCGATATACTGTTCTGGTCGGCGCCGACGGAAGCGGCAACTGAAATTCTCGGCGGAGATCGGTTCCTTGATCCCCTCGATCCAGTACCGAATCGGTGACCCGTATTCGTCAAGATCGATTCCGTACTGCGTCTGCTTCATCGGCTCATTCTGGCCCGTGGCTTTTACGAACCAATCCTTGGAGAAATCGAGGCGGTCGGGCTCGATAATCTGATAGGACACAGGGAGGAACGCATTTCGGTGTGACGGAACCGCGTTCACGCACACTGATCCGCTGTTTATCAGCGTCTTCAGCATCAGTGACTGGCACTCGTAGTACGTTGACTTCCGAGTGCGGTCCCACTGATCGTTGGCGCGCTTCCATCCCTCGGCGAGCTTCGTGTTCACGTCCTCAGCCAGGGTCCCCGGCGCCGACTCCACGGTTGGCTGCGGCCTTATTCCGTTATGGACAATATTACTCTGGAATACGTTGTCGATGTTCTCAGAAAGGCCGTTATTATCCGAGGACTCGCGCGAACGCGCGATCATGCGTTTCAGGTCCTTGGATATATTATCGAACGGACTCCCGTTTGCCGTCGGCCAGTCGTTGCGAGTGCGAGACGTCGATGCCGCATCGTAGTACATTGACATCCGACGATCAATTTCATCGAAAATCCGACGCGCACGCGGCAGGTGATCGAGGTTTGCGCCCACGCGCGCGCCCACGTTAAGTAGAAAATTCCCGATGCGCTCAGTGATTTTCATGCCTTGTTGAACTCCACTGGGAGGAATCCCCCGTATGTCGTGTCGAGATCGTCCGCGGCAATCTGCTTTGCAGCCGCAAGCGCCTCCGCGGGCGTGATATACCGGTGTTCCCGGTCACCGATCTTCACCGACGCAATCCCGCGTGACGCAATATCAATCGCACGTTCTTCTGGCGTCATCGTGTCCCCCTAAAATAACGAGCCCCATGCCTGAATTGCTTCCGGCAGGGGCTCGTGGGCCGTGGACTGGACGGCGTTATTCGTGGCCATTATTACCTATAAGTTAGGGTGCGTGCTCACATAAATACAATATATAGATCTGAGATCCACGAAGTCAAATCTGATTGATGAACAACCCACCCATTTCTCCATTCCGCCGAGTTCGCCCGCTGATATCCGACTTAATACCCGTGTTTTGAAAAACTAAGTTTCTTGACGCACAATAAATATGTAGTTCTTTTCGCGCAGATATAAAAGCATCATCCAAATTTCTTGTTCCACCCTCCAAAACCTTCAATACTTTACTTATCGAATTTTTGTTTACAATGTAGAAATGCGTGCAAAACGTCGGCCCTAAAAGTACCCAAGAATTTATTCTTACCGGTGAATGCAAGTGATCGCAATAGTAGAAAAAACAATCCCAATCATCTATTTTTTCAAGAGACTGGACGTATTCAAAACTATTCGTATAGTCATTTGATATGATTATGTCATCCTCGATTATCAACGGACTGACATTTTCGGAAAGACTTTTTTTTAAGACACCTATGTGTGACAACCGACAACCATCTTTTCCAATTTTCGCAGTGTTTGCCGAATATCGTTCGAATTCAATCCCCCACTTAGCGAGTTCTAATCGCGTCAATTCTAATCGATCTTTTCTATAGTCAAGATTTATCAAAAATGCTTTGTCCCACATACGTCCTCCTATACACGTCTCCCCCTGCGACCCTGGAAATAACTGGACCGATCGTCTTCTGAATCAGTCTCCGGTTCCGCACTCTCAGTCAACGACTCGGGCCGCTTCGTCAGCGTTGCCACCGTTGACGGATCGAACAGCAGCGCCTCCAGACCTTGCGCCTTGCATGCCGCGTGCACGTAGTTCTCGCATGACCGGTAGTGATTCGGCTCGATCTTCACGTACACGAGTTTTTTGTTCCCGTGGATGTCCACCTTCGGCTCGATGTACTCGTTTCGCACCTGGTCGAGGTAGTCCTGAGTCACATCCGCCGGCAAGTGGAACCGAGCGCCCGCGATCAGTGCCGTTACCTCGCGTGAGAGTATCATCGACTGCCCCATCCACCATATTCCATTCGACGACTGTTCGACAACTGGCTTTTTGAAATCAACGCGGGCCATTCCGATGTATGGTTTTATCTGTGGTATGTGGTTGCAGATGTAATCGACGTCCTCGGGCCGATGTCCACCGCGGTCCATGAACCCGAACCAGATATCGAGTTCAGTTCCGTCCTTGCGCAGGTATGGTGTAGCAAACACGGACCCGCGGAATCTCTCGTATGCCAACTGGTGCGGGTCCTTGCCGTCCTCGGTTTCATCCTTCGCGCACGCGGCAAATCCGGACCGCGCAAGGTATTTCTCCATGCCGCGCCCGAACCCAGACACTACCCAATAAAATCCATCATCCTGGCAGTCGGAGCCGATAATCAGCGTCAGCACTTCATTCGGAATTTCCGCCGCCGCATACTGACGATACGCCATTTTTTTCTTCGCGAGAAAATCCTCAGATATCTGTATTGTCTCTTCCTGCCAGAATTCCCCCATGTCCTCATTTATGAACGTTTGCACGGCTTCACTTCCCTTCTTCTGCGCGGCAAACCACCGAGACAGGGCCTCCGCAAACGTAAACGAGTAATCGACGAACCGCGTATACTGAAAAGACTTTGCTTTCACTGGTTTTCGGGCCGTGACTTTGCCGTCTTCGATTTTCTCACCATCCGCCACCCATACCACACGCGCGCACATCTCGATACGGTGTTTCTCCTCAATTGTTTTTTTGCACGACACACATTCGTATCGAGCCGCGTTTTCTTTCAAAATACGCCCCGCGTCGTGGTCCATTTCGCCCTTCGAATTCGCGATTTCCTTCACTTGACGTATAGAAAGCACCTGAAAACGCCCACAGTGAGGGCATGGATGGTATGCTTTTAGGTTCAAAACACCCGATTGCTGCATCTCTTCGTGCAGGCAATCACCATAAAACAGCGGCGACGACTCCATAATTGACTTATGGCGACCAATAATTCGGTATGCTTCTTGTCTTCTTTTCAGTGATTCGACCGGGTTCCAGCCCCGTTTTTTGCGGTATTTTGACACTTCCGATGCGTAAATCAACCCCGAGGACCACGTCGCGATGTCTGATGGGACCTCTGCCGAACCAATGCGGAGAAACATGTGCGACAACCGCATTTTCTTCTGTGTCAAGTCGTCGTCGTTGCCCGACCAGTATTTTTTGATCGTCGGTATCTCTTTTATCATCGGGCGAATACGATCCGCAAACATATCCGACGCGGTTTCCTTCTTCGCATAGATCACGATACCATTCATCGGCAGATTATCAATGCACCATGCGACCTGCACCTCTGCAATCAGTGATTTTCCTACCTGGGTAGGCGCGCACTGGATGACCGTATCGCATTCCGCAATCGCATCGAGTATTTCTTCCTGCCACTTGTACGGCTGGAATGCCCCAGGGCGCGCGTATGCCGTTGTCAGCCGATAGTGCTGACGTGCCCATTCTGTCGGGCGGGGTTGGTCACGTATCCGCGTGAGTTCGATCTCTATCGAACGCAACACTGACGCGTGTTCCACGTAGCAAAAAGCGAAGGACGGTTTCCCGTCCCCCGCCACTATCATCGGCACGCTCACTACTTCGGAGCCCGAGTCTTAGGAACCTCAACCGGACCCGTCACCGCCGCGCGCAGACTCGCCTTGATCGCCTGCACCGTTGCCGACGGATCGTTCTCGATCGCCGATGCAAGAATCTCCGCCTCTGCAACGCCCATCGTTGCCTTGATCATGTCACCAACCGGGCCAACCACTTTCTTCGAACGCATCACTACCTCCTCTTGTTTATGTTGATATTCCGGCATTCGCCGGTTTATTTCGGCCAACGGTTACGCAACGGCAGAATGTTTCGCCCGCTCTCTCGCGCATATTCGGCCGCCACGGAATGCACCTTGAACGCACGCGATGCCATACCCTTTGCAGCCCTGACATGGCGGAATTTCTGCCTTGCGTTCTTGCACGGCGGAGCGAACTGTTTTGCGGCGCTCAACTTCTGCAACAATGATTCGCATCGCGTCACCATGGTTACCAGTATAAGACCCCATAAACTCGCGCACAGTTGAAATTGCTTCTTCGAGATTCATTGTTGCTCCTTACATGGTCGCCGCAAAATTGCGTGCAACGACGGTTCGGCCAACGGGTGCTGGCTGGTACGCTATTCACTTCGCTTCCCCGGCTGGCATCCCTTGGCCTGTTGCACGCTTTTGTCAACCGCTCCACACGTTGCGACGCGTTGTTGATACTCGATAATGCACTCCTTTAAGAGCACTGACACAGTAGACAACGCTTTTTCCGCCTCGGATAAACGAGCTTTGGTATACACGAGCTTTTCTAATACTGTCATGCGCAGCCCTTTCTTTTGGTCGGTTGACTATGGCGCATAACGCTCAGGCCGACTCGCCCGAAGTGCTGTACTCAGCATTTTGGGCTTGGCCTATTGGTGGATGTAAACCGCGCCACAAAAGATTTCTGTCGGGCGCTTAACCAATTAGAACGATCAATCCACCATTTATGATAGCTGTTATAATCACACGGATGCTTGATAGGAGCCAAAAGATACACGAAATAAATCAAAATTATTAGCAGACAGAAAAAATCGTGAATACTCATACGTTCCTTTCAAAATGCGCCCGACCTATAATTTCGAGCGCTGGTTATTTCCACCAACGCCCTGGCCAACTGCGCTGCCTAAGTTGCCATATAGCAATCATGACAAATATTCATTACAGCCGGTTGAGTCTTACAACATTCGCACATGAGAGGTGGCGTAGTTGGCATGTTGCGCGCTGGTTTGTCAACCTCCGCACGTTTGGCCGCGTTCCACCCAAACTCCGCACTACGTATATCTACCTGATAATCGATAGGCCCCTGAGCATCCCACCATTCTCGAAATGTCTTCGCGGCCATATCACCTCCAATGTTGACAAAATAGCGCGCAACGTTCTCACAAACATGCGCTGTCTCCGCCCAACGGTGTATGCATACCAACGAACGAACGATGACGCGCGACCTCTTTGCGCAGCTCCGCGACCTCTTCGCGCAGGGCGGAGATTGCGTCATTTTGTGTGTTGGCCGATGCGGAGGGAGCTTCCGCAAGTATTGGCGCAACATATTCACCCGTACCGTTACAGGCACCACAGATGATAGAATCTTCATCTATATCGAAACCGCCACGACCTTTACAAGAAGGACAATCTTTTTGTTGCGCCATCTATTACCTCCAGTGCGACCGTAGTTTCGGCCAACGTTTGCCGCATAGCCGAAGTTACGCTTCGGAATTTTGGATTGCGGCTGTTGTACGAAGTTGCTCGCCTTCCTTAGTGTCCAGCGGGCGCAATTCTTTTTTGATGGCATCGAAAGCGGCAAGTAGCTTGTCGATGTTTGCCCCCTCGAAATGACATACCCCAGATCCAGAGTCGCTATACAAATGAATACCAATAAAGTCCTTATCGACAAGCGGCTCCCCACCACGGTCACAGTATATTTCAACACCCATTCCTTCGCTTCCGTTATCATCAATATCAAAACTTAACATAACGATTCCTTTCTTTGCGCCCGCCTATAATTTCCAGAAGGCGAGCAATTTTGTGCAACGGACCGGCCAAGTGCGGAGTTCGCGCACTACAAAATTCCAACTCCATATTCTGAATATTTGGCGCGAATTTCACCACTTGGCGTGTTATGCGCTTTTGCCGGGGACTCCGCACGTTTGCGGCGCATCCTTGCCGGTTCAGAGTGACACAGCTCGTCCGGCCACCCAAGCGCATTCTTCACAAAGTTACCACCAGCAGCCGCTTGTTCACAGTCGGTAAGCGATTTCCCGTAAGTGACAATGTGCGTCCGATTGTTCGCTTTATCCCACGCAACAACAATGACCTGATTCAAACTATACTTAGCAGATAGGCGCTTGGCCTCACTGAATGGCACACGTTTACAATTCATAGAGCGCTGCCTTTCTTACATGGTTCCCCGGCAATTGCGCATAACGTTTACGCAACGGGCGACAGTTTGCCACTACACGACGGACAGTACACAATAGTATCGAGTACCCACGAGTGCTTGAAAGCAAGCCAACCCTCACGATGTTCACAGTGGCAAATTTTGTCCCTTGCGGTGTTGTGAGCCGTTTGTGCGGACACAGCGGCCTTTACTGTTTGCCATGCCTCACGAATGAGAACAGTATCTGCAAACGCATCTACACTATCTAAAAGAGCAACTGCTTCTTGTAAATCCATGGCAAACTCCTATAAAATGGTTCGTTTACAATTGCGTGCAACGTTCTCAGGCACCCGCCTGTAGTTTGCCCGTTCCATCGCAAGGGGCACACTGTACCTGAATAGGATTTCCATCATGACCCCGACACGGATACGAACCGTTGCCGGAGCAAGTAGGGCAAATTGCAGGCTGCCTGTGTTGCTCGCTGTTGTAAACGACTCCACACGTTGAGGCCGCCTTAACCGTGAGAAACTGCGCAAACTCCGCTGCCCGATTAGCAACTTCAAAAGGCTCCGATAGCTTCCCAGAAATACGCGCACCCAGAACATCCGCAATAGCGTAGGCCAGCATCGCGGCAATCTTCATATCGCGTACATCGTCCATTAGCGGCCTCCTATAACATGGTTCGTTTACAATTGCGTGCAACGCCCTGGCAAACTTGCGGCGTGTACTCATGCCGTCAATTTGCCTGTTGTATGCTGTTCGACCACGTTCAACACGATGGACGCGCCATTCTTGTCAAACTTATGTGGACAAATAGATTCGCATTCGCAAACCCCAAAATACTCGACACATGAACAGCCCTCCGAGCAAGCCGGGAAACCTACAGCGGATCTTTCTTTGGCGCGGTCTATCATATCGCTCCGTGGTCGAATGGCATACAACGCCCTGCTAAACAGCCGACAGTTGCCGCATCTTTGCTGTTAAAGAGAAAACTTTATCGCCTCTGGGAATACGGCCTAAACACGAC
>Ga0315273_10000645_pt1 | contig 37565 bp, 33 predicted proteins | sample YL17G02_0_MG_FD_205753 | JGI IMG/M metagenome (GOLD analysis project Ga0315273, IMG submission 205753) | Sediment microbial communities from Yellowstone Lake, YNP, Wyoming, USA - YL17G02_0 | ecosystem: Environmental > Aquatic > Freshwater > Lake > Sediment | place: USA: Wyoming | collected...
GGCGCTGACTATTGTTCTATTCCTCATCGGAACCGTTTCCCTGGTCATCAGCGGCATCGGAATCATGAACATCATGCCGGTTACCGTTACGGAGCGCACCAAGGAGATCGGCATCAAAATGGCCATCGGAGCGCGCCGCCGCGAGATCATGTATCCGTTCCTGACTGAGGCGATATTCATGTCGACTTCAGGCGGTGTGGTGGGAAGTGTCGTGGGGGTGTCGGGACCGCTCCTGGCCAAATGGCTTACCGGTCTTGAAATCCCGATCTCCTGGATTTCAATCATTTTGGCATTCATGCTCTCTCTGGTTGTCGGGGTGACCTTCGGGATTATCCCCGCCAACCGGGCCGCCAGACTGAATCCCGCGGAGGCATTGCATTATGAATAACTTCCGGCGCTTTATCGCCAGGTTCATCGCCTGCTGGGCGCTTCTCGTCGTGCCCGCTCCGGCGCAGCAGAATGTGAAACCGGAAGGCGGAGTCCTGACTCTGAAGGAGGCGATCCAGTTGACGTTGGCTCGGGCGCCTGAGCTCGCACTGGCAGAGTCCCAGATCGCAAAATCCGGCGCAGCGCTGCGCGAAACCCGCGCTTCCAACTGGCCTCAAGTCGTGGCTGGGACAGGCCTGGCCTACAACAACGGTTTCCCTTTGAGCATCGAAGGGGCGGCACCCTCGGCCTTCCAGATCGGTGTAACCCAGCCGATCTTCAGCAAACGCAACAAAAACCTGATCCTGGAGGCCGAAGAGGGCATCAAGGCGGGCAAAATAGGGTCGGATTCGGCGCGCAATGATCTGGCGGCGCGAACGGCGCTTATCTACTACGAATTGCATCAGGCCCGCAGGCTGGAATCGCTTTGGGCCCGGCGCCGGGAGTCGGCCCGAAAAGATCAACAAGTAACGGAATCGCTTCTGGAAGCCGGCAAGGTCCGGCCGATGGATGTGACACTCGTCAAGACGGCAGCCGCCGCTGCTGAGCAGCAACTGCTGGTTGCCAGGGAGCAGGCGCGTCTTGCCGAGACCGAACTGCGCGAGCTCACGGGCCGCCGCGACGGCCTGCCGATTCAGACCGTCGAACCTCGGCTGGACGATTCTGCGCTGGGATGGCCGGGGGAGGCACTCTTTCACAAGGCACTCGAGAACCACCCGGAAATCCGCCAGGCGGAAAGCAACCTGCGAGCGCGGGGGTTTCATCTTGAAGCAGAGAAAGGAGGCCGGTACCCGAAGCTGGATCTGGTTTCGCAGTATGCTCTTTTTACCCGCTTTAACAACTATCAGGATTATTTTAACCGGTTTACCCGCAACAATTACCTTCTCGGGATGTCGGTCCAGGTGCCTCTGTTCGACGGGTTCCAGACCAGTTCCAGAATTGCGCAGGGACGCCAGGAGGTTACCGAGGCTCATTTGCGTCTCGAGCGGGCGAAGTCCGATTTGAGAATGAGTATCGAAAGAGGCGTCAGCGCCTTGCGCATTGCCAAGGGGGCCGCCGAGCTTGCCATGCAGGAACTCGGCGCCGCGCATGAAGGTTTGCGTCTGAGCCAGACCCTTCTGGAGGCAGGCCGCATCAGCCCGAAGGATCTGCTCGGCCCGCAAAACCTGGTGCACGAGAAGGAAGTCGCCGTCTCGGAAGCCGAAAAATCGCTTTTTCAGCGCCAGGTTGAGCTGCTTCGAGTGCTGGGAGACGCAGCGGCTGCTTTCTAGCCATGCCGGTTCGTAATCATACCCCGCATCCGCGCCGGACTCCCCTTGACAGGACATTTCAAATGCTGGAAGATTTTTATTCCCTCGGGAATTGAGAAAAAATGATCGTCTGCCAGTGCAAGGGAACCACAGACGCCGCGATCCGGAAGGCGGTCAGGGAAGGAGCCACTACCATCGGCGAAGTCGGTGCCGCCTGCATGGCAGGAATCGAATGCGAGGGGTGCCTGGAGACCATTGCCAGGATCATTTCCGAGGAGCGCCCGGCCGGCCAGGAGAAGGTGGCGAAAGTGCCGCAATTGACCCCTGCCGATCCAATCTGAATCTTTAACATGGAGGTGTTCATGCAGGGAGATGCGAAGATCATCGAGGCGTTGAATGACATCCTGACGGCCGAGTTGACGGCGATCAACCAGTACTTCGTCCATTTCAGGATGTGCGCCAATTGGGGTTATGAGAAGCTGGCGAAGAAGAAGCGCGAGGAATCGATCGAGGAGATGGGGCACGCCGACAAAGTCATCGACCGGATACTGTATCTGGAAGGGGTGCCCAACGTTCAGCGGCTCTATGCCGTGCGGGTTGGACAGGACGCGACCGAACAGCACCAGCTGGATCTGGACTTGGAGAAGGTTGCGGTCGAGCGCTTGAACAAGGCGATTGCGCTCTGCCGCGACAAGGCTGACAACGGGACGCGCGACCTTTTTGATCAGATTCTGAAGGACGAAGAGGATTCCATCGACTGGCTGGAAGCGCAGCTTCATATCATCCGCGAGATTGGCAAGGAGCGCTACCTGGCCGAGCAGATCCATTCCTGATATCCGCAAACAAATAAACCACGGATAAACACTGATGGAAAGATCGTGTGTCACTACAAGATCTTCCGACCGGTGTGGAGTCTGAATCCGTACTACTAATGTGGAAGTCCCTTTCCTCCGGGAAAGAATTCTGTCTCCGCAGGAGGCGCTGAGGACGCTGAGGCATAATGGGACGCGGATCTACGCTGATTCACGAGGATTAACGAAAGCATACGGATTGGCTGAACTTTTGCTCCCACCGCTTGGTTGCGGCCATGCCGCGCCAGGTTAATCCGTGTTAATCGGTGGTAGATTCTTTTCTCTCCCTGGAATGTATTTCATGGCCAGGGCCTTCAGGACGACGGAAGCCTTTTCGGAACCGGAAAGGCGTACCGTGTTCCCGAAAACATCATACTTGCGGCGGACGATTTTCCTGAGCAGGCGGTTGTATATCTCCATCATGGCCCACAGTGCTGGACGGCTGGCCGGATCGACCAGAGGGAGCAGATTCCTCGCTTTGGAGTAATACTGCTCGGCGCGTGCCGCTTCAAAGCTCATGAGGTTACGAAATCGCTCATCCAGGACGCCCCGGCGGAGTTCCTCCTGTGAGTAGCTGAACCGGGCGAGATCCTCGTCGGGAAGGTATATGCGGCCCATTTCGGCATCTTCCTTGACGTCTCTGAGAATGTTGGTGAGTTGGAAGGCGATACCGCAGTATTCGGCATATTCCTTTGCCCGCTCGTCCCTGTATCCGAAAATCTGGATGCACACGAGTCCCACGGCTGAAGCGACATTGAAACAATACCGATAGAGATCGTCGAAGCTGCGGTAACGGTCGATGGTCAGGTCCATCTCGGCGCCGTCGATGATCCAGTGGAAATACCGGGCCGGGATGGAAAAGCGCCGGACTGTGTCGTGAAATGCGGGCATGAAACTGCCCGTCGGGCAGTCCCCGGCGGCCGCAGAATCCAGCTGGTCGCGCCATTTTTTCAGCATTTCACGCTTGCTTTCGAGTGAGGCGTCACCGTCCGAGATGTCGTCACAACAGCGCATGAAGGCATAGACCGCGCAAAATCCGAGCCTTCTTTCGCTGGGAAGGACGACAAAGGAGTAGTAGAAATTGCGGGCCCGCTGGCGGGCCACCCTCTCGGCAGCGCTGTAGGATTCGACCAGTTCGGGTTTCATCTTGCCTCTGTGCCGGCGACTGAGAAAGGTAGGCCTGAGGGCGCCGCAATCCTGGCAATTCGGCAGATGTCGGGGAGAATGAGACTCCGCCACGAGCGCGCGAAGGCATGAATCCCGGTACCTATCAGGGAATGATCGCGATCTTCAGGTCTCCGTTCCGGTTCTGCAGCCGCTCCATGACATTTCTGAGGGCCGTGAGTGGCGCCTCGCCTGTGATGAGGTCCAGGGGCCTGATCTCACCCCGGTGGATGGCCTCCAAACTCTCGCGGATGTGCCGCGGCGTGTGGTGGAAGCTCGCTTTGATCGTGATTTCCGAGTAATGAATCAGCGTCGTATCCAGCGGGATGTGGGTTCCTGACGGACATCCGCCGAAGAGGTTGATGGTGCCCCCGCGGCGCACCATTCCCATGGCCTGCTGCCATGTTTCTGTTCTTCCGACGGCTTCGATGACGACGTCGGCGCCTCGCCTTCCGTTGGTTATCGTTCGCACCTTCTCAACGACGTTAAAATCCGTGGAATTCAGGACGTATGACGCGCCCATCTTCTCGGCCAGGCTGAGCTGGCTGGCCCGTTTCCCGACTGCGATGACGGTGGCGCCGATGCTCTTGAGCAGCTGCACAAACATGAGGCCGATGGGGCCCAGGCCGATGACGACCACCGTATCGCCTTCGGTGACGGCTGTCTCTTCAACCGCGCGTATGACGCAGGCGAGCGGTTCCACCAGGGCGGCTTCCCGAAAGGCGAGGTTGTCGGGCAGGATCAGCAGATTCTGGCGCACGATCCTTTCCGGGATCTTGATGAACTCGGCGTAGGCTCCGTTGATAAACTGAAGATCCTCGCAGAGGTTGGCCAGGTGCTGCTCGCAGAAGAAGCATTTATTGCAGGGCCCTGAGTTTGCAGCCACGACGCGCATGCCCGGGGTGAAGCTTTCGACCCCTTCACCGATCTCTTCCACCACCCCGGCGAGCTCGTGGCCAAAGACCGCCGGGGGTACGATCATGCGGGCGTGGAAACCCTGACGGTACACTTTAAGGTCGGTGCCGCAAGTCAGCGCGGCTCTGATGCGAACCAGAATTTCCCCGGCCTGCACGCGCGGAATCGGGATTTGCTCAATGCGAAGGTCGCATTTCCCGTATAGGACCGCCGCAGTCATTTTTTTTCTGGATACCTTGATTAGTTCTCTCATGGTTCGATTATGACCTTTAACGAATCCTCAGCGGGATGAGACGCCAAATGGATCCCTTGCAGGAGTGAATCAAGGCCGAATCGGTGGGTGATCATGCTGCGGACGTTCACCTTTCTCGAAAAAATCAGGTCGGCCGCCTTTTCCTGTAGATCCACCGATGCACTATAACTTCCAATCAGCTGTTTCTCCTCGACACATATCCGAGACGCGTCGACCGGGATCATTTCGCCCGGGACGGTCTGTGCGAAAAGGAGCACGCGACCGGCCCGCCGCACGAGAACCTGTGCGGCGCTGACGGCGCCTGGATCTGCGGTGGCGACGATTACCAGGTCCGCCCCTCGCCCTTCGGTGAGTTTTCCCAGAACAGCAGGGATGTCGTCGGTTTTCGGATTCAATGCAAACGCGGCTCCCAGTTCACGCGCCACGGCAAGCCTCGTCTGCATGAGATCCAGACCCACGACTGTTGCCCCTGCGCACCTGGCTGATTGTGTCAACAGGAGACCAACCGGACCCTGCCCCAAGACGACGACGACCTCGCCGCTCCGCAGGTCCGCGGTTTCCAACGCCTTCAGGCAGGTGTTCAGGGGTTCGAGAAAGCTTGCTTCCTCGAAACTGACGTCCGCCGGGATTGCGACAGTGCCCTGTTCCACAATCCAGTCCATGACACGGACATATTCCGCGAAACCGCCGCCTGCGGGCTCGAAACCCGCAGTCGTGCCGGTTCGGCGGTATACATCACACTGGGAGTAGAGATTGCGTTTGCAATAGAAGCAGTTGCGGCACGGGATGTGGTGATGCACCGCGACTCGGTCGCCCGGAGCGAATTTCGTCACCTTGCGCCCGGCCCTGGCGACCGTTCCCGCCATTTCATGGCCGAAGATCCTCGGCGGAGGAACCAGTCCATGTTCGATCTTTTTTATATCGGTACCGCACACTCCGCAGGCATGGACCCGGACCAGTAGTTCTCCTTCCAGGATTTCCGGCACGGGATGGGTTTCCACCACGAGATGATTCCGTCCGCGGTAGACCGCCGCCTTCATCTCACGTGCGAGCTCTCCGGTGCGGTATTCCCCTCGATGGGGTGGGGCCGAGGTCGGTTTCGTGATATGCAAGCCCATGTCTATCTCTGCGAGTCTCAAATCGCTTTTGTACTCAAATCCGATATCCGGGTCAGCGCTGATGCCGGCTTCCAGACGTTGCGGAAATAATCGACGGCTTCCCGCAATGCCTGATCGACCGGCCCGATTTTATAGTCCAGTTCATTCCGGGCTTTCTCGCTGCTGACGTACATTTTGTAGCGGGCCATTTTTACACCGTCCAGCGGGATGAATGGCTCCCGGCGGAACAGAGTGCCCATTACAAAATTGTCGAGCGCTCCAACGATGCGTGCGACAAACCATGGAATCCTGGCGCGGGGCATGCGGCTGCCGCAGATGCCGGCCAGAGCTTCCAGCAGCTCCTCCATGCTCCAATTTTCCCCGCCCAGAATATATCTTTCTCCGATGCGGCCTTTTTCCTCTGCCAGGAGGTGCCCCTGTGCGACGTCCTCGACGGCCACGAAGTTCAGTCCCGTATCCACGTAAGCAGGGAGACGGCCCCTGATGAAATCAAGAATGATTTTCCCTGTTGGTGTCGGTTTGAGATCCCCGGCGCCGATCGGAGTTGTTGGATTCACGATCACGACGGGGAGGCCCGACGACGCGAACTCGTGCGCGACCTGCTCAGCCATGAACTTCGAGCGCTTGTAATGGCCGATCATGTCATCGAGCGAGACTGGACTTTCCTCGTTCGCGGGGATCCCGTCGCGCCGCAGGCCGATGGTACCGACGGTGCTGGTATAGACCACCTTTTCCACCCCGGCCTCGCAGCAGGCCGAGAGAAGGTTGCGTGTGCCGGCGACGTTGCTGGCATAGATCTCCTGAGGATTCCTGGACCAGAGACGGTAGTCGGCCGCGATGTGGTAGACCTTCCGGCAACCCTGGACGCATCGCGTCAGCGACATCGCGTCGGTCAAGTCTCCTATCACTATCCCGCATCCCAAGCCCTCGATGTTGTTGTTCGGGCTGGAGTTGCGCGCAAGCACCCTCACGCGGTCGCCGCGCTGCAGCAGGAGGCGCACCACATGGCTTCCAATGAAGCCCGTGGCGCCCGTTACAAAAGTCAAATCTCCCGTCATAGGTCCCTATGGGCGGAGACAGGCCATCAATATCCTGTACCCCGGAAGCCCCCCGGCATGAATCATGTTTTTCACGCCCAGCATGTCAAGCGGGGAGGGTTTCACTCCCCAACGGCTAAATCAGCTTTCAATAGCTGCCCACACAGCACAGCCGGCAAACGGCGCGATTATCGGCGGCAAACCAAAAAGTATATCCCAAATTGTTGAATGTTTCCAGAATGCGGCGTTAACGGCTCTTGTCGGCGGGTCGAATCAGGATACTCGGGAGTCGTCCTGATCGAGGGAAAATACATCCGCATATTTGAGGCACCATGCGCGTCAGCAGCCTGGAGTCTCATGCGTCCGCTCCTTGGTCTGCCTTCGCGAGTTCGGGAGGAAGGGCGAATTCAACGTGTTCGACGATGCTTCCGATCGTCATCACTTCCGGATAGCCCACTTCGCACAGATAGTGCAATACTCTTTCAACCAGGCCCTCCGGCGCCGATGCTCCGGCCGTGAGGCCGATCACCCCGACATCGATCAGCCATGAAAGCCGGATGTCCTCGATATCGTCAATCAGGTAAGCGGGCACACCGGCGCTCTGGGAAACTTCGACCAGGCGGCAGGAATTTGAGCTGTTGGCCGATCCGACAACCAGGATCAATTCCGCCTGGCGGGCAAGATCGATGACCACGCTCTGCCGGTTCTGGGTGGCATAGCAAATATCCTCAGAAGAGGGGCCCTGAATCGCAGGGAACTTCTGGCGCAGGCGGGTGATGATCTCGCGCGTGTCGTCCAGGCTGAGCGTGGTTTGCGTAAGATACGCCACCCGGTGAGGGTCGGGCACCGCGAGGTTGTCGACCTCTTCAGCCGAACTTACCACGATCATGGCGTTTGGCGCCTCGCCCATCGTGCCGATAATCTCGTCATGGTAGGCATGCCCGATCAGGATGATGGTAAAGTCCTCGCGCGCGTATTTTTTCGCTTCGTGGTGGACTTTGGTCACCAGCGGGCAGGTGGCGTCGATTACCTTGAGGTTCCGCTCTTTGGCCGCGTTTCGGACCTCGGGGGAAACTCCATGCGCGCTGAAGATGACCCTGCTTCCAGACGGGACCTCATCAAGTTCATCCACAAAAATGGTCCCTTTTTGCCGCAGTTCATTGACGACGTACTTGTTGTGGACGATTTCCCGCCGGACATAAAGCGGTTGCCCGTACTTTTCCAGAGCGAGATTGACGATATCGATTGCCCGCACAACTCCCGCGCAGAATCCACGGGGAGAGGCGAGAAGCACCTTTCCCAATTTCATTAAAACTTCACCCTTCATTTGGGCTAAAATCATAGCCCTAGCGCAGACGGTTGGCAAGATGTTTCCCCTGACTTGACAAGGACTTCGAAGCTTCGCGGCGAACTTATTAGAGCGATGAGATTTAATTCTTAGTTTTATAAGAGTTTAGGCCGCTCGGCTCGATTCCTGGCTTTTGCCCTGTGCTGCAAGGAAGGTGAGTATGGACACAGATGCAATCAAGAGAAGTCCCCCCAGAGTCTGGGAGGGGGCAAGACCGATTCCCAAAACGAGCCAATTCGTTGCCACCGCCGTCAAGGGGAACGCCAGTTCACCAAATGAGGCAAACGATGCTAGGGTGGACTGTAATCCCTTGTAATAGCAGATCAGGGCGATCAGACCGGGAATAATGGCCATTGCTGCCACTGCCGTCGCCAAGTGGAGGGTTGTCGGGAGTTGCCGGTTTTCCTGTTTCTGGAGTAGGTAGAGGACCGTCAGTACCGGAAGGGCCAGGGCAAATCGCAGTCCGGTCAATACCGGCACCGGCAGCTTGGCGACGATATATCTGCCGAAGACGGTGGATGCTCCCCAAAGGCAGGAAGCGCCGATGGCGGCTAGAATGCAGACGGAAAGCCGGGCGTCGATGGCGAACCCGGCGCGCCAATCGGGGGTGGCCACAAGATAAGCGCCGCTCAACGCCGCAGGCAGAAGAATCCAGAACCACTTTCCCGGCTTCTCGGCGAGGAACCAGCGGGCAAGGAAAACCGTGAAGAAGGGTTGGGTTTTCTGCAGCAAGACCGTGACGCTGGGGTTGCCGTATTTGATTGCGAAGGTGAACAGACTGGTTGCCCCCACGGAACCCCCGATGGCGATGAAAATCAGGGAGATCCAGTCCCTCTGGTTCAGCCGGGCGAGTTCCTTTCGTGCGCGCGCCAGCAAGGGCAACGTGACCAGGACCAGGATCGCGTGCTCCAGGAAGACGATGGTGACCGGCGACAAGTGCTGGGTGAGAGGGCGGCGGAACAGGGAATCGGTTCCCCAGAGGATCGAGCCAAGGACCACGAGCAGGATGCCGTACTTCTTCATGCCGACTCCTTGAGGAAATGCCAAATCTTATCATAGCGAAACATCGATCCCGATGTTGACTCTTGCGGCGCGGCTTTGGTAGGATTTGCCCCCAAGAGAAATTGTGGCGCTATCGTCTAGGGGTTAGGACGGGTGGTTCTCAGCCATCAAACCAGGGTTCGATTCCCTGTAGCGCTACCAACTTACAGCCCGCCCACTTTAGCCAACGGGATATTCAACGGGGAATTCTGGGAGGTGGAAAAACCACATGGCCGAGAAATTCCACGAAAGATTCCAGATATCACTTCCGATCGAAGAGGCAAAGCGCCGGTTTGTAAACCGGGCTCATAGCTTTCTCCTGAATTATAACTGTGAATGGATGAGTCTGAACTCGATTTGGAACAAGGTTCATCAAAATGTCGCCTATGAGCTGGGCGAGAAATTTGATCCAAACACACCTCTATATGAACCGTATTTGGAGACCTACACCCGGCTGGACTTTCGCCGTACACTCCAGGCGATCGAAGAAGCGCGGAAAACAATAGCTGGTGTTGGCGGGGCGTTTCAAAGTCTGGATGCGGCGATCATCGCTGTGCTTCTCCAGTCTGAGGTTGATTTGGGCATTCGCTGGCATGAGGAAAGGTTTTATCCCAGCGGCGCAGCATTGCTTGACGAGTCCTTGGTAAATGACAACCTTCACTGGCTTCGGGCAAAGCGATTTCAAACGGTGCTGGAACCGTTCGAAAAGGCATTGCATCGCCTCTTACATGCCCACTCGCAGCCAGAATTCCTTTCAGACGTAATCAAGGATGCCAAGGAAGCTCTCGAGGCGCTGGCTAAGATAGTAACCGGAAAAGAGGGAACTCTCGATCAGCTGGTAGAACTTTTTCTGAGCAGGATCCACGCATCGAACGAATACAAAGCGCTTCTCAAAGATTACTGCGATTACGCGAACAAATTCCGCCACGGCACGTCCGCACCGGAGAAAAAACCCTCCCTCAGCTATGCCGAGGCTGAGTCTTTTATATACCTTACGGGCTTGTTCATTCGGTTGGTGATTTCCGCAGGCTTCGCCTCATCTGCTGCAGTCTGAGAAAGTTTTTCGATTGCATCTGCCTTGTGCGCCTCGCTGACGTTGGCGTATCGCTGAACCATGGACATGGAAGCCCCTCGCCCGAGCTCCTGAATTGTCCGCAGACCCGCACGATTTTCCCCCAACCTTGTCGTGAGGGTGTGCTGTTTCCAGGCTCAAACGGCGGATACTCATTTTTCCGAAGTTGTTGGATCAATCACGGCGTTCACCTCTGAAATCCGGTTTGCCGGCAATTCTCGCTTCAATAAACGCGAATGAAATCGCGACCCATGGAGTCCCGGGTGCGACTGGTTGAACAAAATGCCGGAGAAGTTCGTAGGAACGACAGACAAGCCTGATAGCCATGCACGTATGGAGAGGCATTACTGCCATGCTGAATGACATTACCTACGGAATTCGTTTTCTTTACAAGAATCCGGGCTTCACGGCGGTGACGGTGCTTTCACTGGCTTTGGGAATTGGTTCAAATACCGTGGTGTTCAATTGGATCCAGAGCCTGCTTTTGCGCCCTCTGCCCGAGGCGGCACAGTCCGATCAACTAGTCGTGGTAGTACCTGCCTATCCATCCGGACCGGGCGGGGGTGCCTCTTATCCCGACCTGCAGGATCTCGCAGCTCAAAAGCAGGTTCTTGCCGGAGTGCTTGCATCGCAAAACGTACTCCTCACGTTGGGTGTTGGCGGGCCGACGGAATGGATTTTCGGGCAGCTGGTAACCGCAAACTTTTTCGATGTTCTTGGAGTGAAGCCGTTGCTGGGGCGCGCATTCCTCCCCAGCGAGGAGTTGAAACCGGGCGGACATCCAGTGATTGTGATCAGCGAAGGACTCTGGAAAAGACGCTTCGCCGGGGATCCGGGAATCATCGGCAAGACAGTCGACCTCAATCGGCACAGCTATACCATTGTCGGCATAACTCCGCCTGGATTTCGCGGCACGATGACGGGGTTGCGCTTCGATATCTGGGTGCCGCTGATGATGCACGAACAGCTTTGGCCCGGATCCGGCTCTCTCCAGAAGCGTGACCAGCGCTGGCTGCATGCGATGGCACGAATACGGCCGGGCGTAGATTTGAAGCAGGCGCAGGCTGTTGCCACAACGGTTGCCCGCCAACTTGCTCAATCCTATCCGGATACCAACAAAAACGTCGGCACCAGTCTGCTGCCGCTTTGGAACTCCCCTTACGGTGGACAGCGGATTTTCGGCCCGCTGCTCAGTATTCTGATGGCTGTCACTGTCGGCGTGCTTCTCATCGTCATGGCAAATGTGGCAAACCTTCTTCTCGCCCGCGCCACTGGACGGCAGAAGGAAATCGCGGTCCGCCTCGCACTCGGCGCCGGGCGGGGGCGGCTGATCCGCCAGTTGTTGACCGAGAGCATTCTCCTCTCCTTGCTCGGCGGCGCGGTGGGAATGACATTTGCCCTGTGGGCAGCAGGCCTGTTGGCCAGGTTCACACCTCCGAGTAATCTGCCTCTCGTAGTGACCTTGAGCTTTGACAGCATGACGCTTAGCTTCAGCCTGTTGCTGACGCTGGCCACCGGGGTGATCTTCGGAATGGCTCCTGCGTTGCAGAGCGTCCGAGTCGATTTGAATGAAACGCTGAAGGAGGGAGAGCGCGGAGCCGGCGGCGGGTATAAGAAACGCCGGATGCGGAGCCTGCTTGTGGTTTCTGAGGTGGCGTTATCGCTGCTTTTGCTAATCGGCGCCGGACTCTGTTTGAGAAGCCTGCGGAATGCCCGTCTGATCCATCCTGGATTCGAACCGAACAATGTTCTCTTATCGACGCTGAATCTCACCGCGCGTGGCTATTCGGAGCAGGAAGGGAGGGATTTTTTTCGCCGATTGGATTCCCGGCTTTCCACCTTACCTGGTATTCAGTCCGTGGCAATGGCTGCCTGGGTACCCCTTGGTTTCACGGGTTCTCGCGATACTACAATCAAAGTGGACGGCTATGTGCCGGGGCCTGGCGAGAACATGAACTTTCTGTGCAATATGGTGACACCGCGGTATTTCGAACTCATGCGCATCCCGTTGGTGCAGGGCCGCTATTTTACGGACTTTGACGGCGCGAAAGCAGCTGGCGCCGTGATCGTCAATGAAACCCTGGCTCGACGGTTCTGGCCCGGACAGGATCCGCTCGGCCATGGCATTACGGTGCTGGACAACAGAAAAGTCACCGTCATTGGCGTCGTCAAGGATGGCAAATACATCAGCCTCGGAGAAGGACCACAGCCATTTGTCTATGTCCCTTACGAACAGTTTTATCAGGCGAATATGACAGTCCACCTGCATACGGCAGGCGAGCCCGCCGCAATGGCCACCACCATACGACGGGAAATTCAGGCTATTGACATGGGTGTGACCCCCTGGTCGACCGACGTGCTCACTCATCACATGGAAGCAGCCTTCCTGGCACCGCGGATCGCAGCCACATTGCTGAGCATTCTCGGATTGCTTGCCCTCATGCTTGCGGCGATGGGCGTTTATGGAGTCATGGCCTTTGCCGTCAACTCGCGAACGCATGAAATCGGCATCCGCATGGCTCTGGGCGCACAAACCAAAGATGTTCTTGGATTGATGGTCCGGCAGGGCATGCAGACGGCGCTGGTTGGAATCTGCATTGGCTTGCTGGCGGCGCTGGGCCTGACGCGGGCCATGAGCAGCCAACTCTATGGCGTTAGCGCCAGGGACCCCCTTGTCTTTTCCGGGGTAATCCTTGTGCTCACCATAGTGGCCTTTCTTGCATGCTACGTTCCTGCGCGTCGCGCTGCCAGAGTGGATCCTATCGAAGCGTTGCGCCACGAGTGAATCATGGACGCCAGGCTCTCGGCAGGAAGGATAGTCAAGGGTGACCGTTCCCCTTCCACGAACGCCGGGGCGTTTACTGGAGTATGGCGGCATGACGCCGCCTTATGCTGCAAATTGCAAATTGCAGATTAAAAACTCCTGCTTAGCGGTGGTTTATTTATCAGCCGGCTTCAGATCCTGATCGAAAAATGCCTGCACCATGGCCCGGATCAACGGAGTTCCGAATTGATGGCCTCCATGACCCGCACCTATGATCTTGTGAAAAGTCATGCTGACGCCGGCTTTTTTCAGGGCCTCGTACAATAGCTCGCTCTGGTTGACCGGGACTAGCGGATCCTGATCGCCGTGCAGTATAAGAAATGGCGGCGTGTCCTTGCTGACGTAAGTGATCGGGTTTGCCCGCGCGACTTTGTCTCTCTTTTCCTGGATCGCGCCGCCCACCAGTCCTGGATTTGAGCAGGGAACAGTGCCTCGGTGCTCAATCGATAGTTGATCGATGCGACCACGTACCCTCGAATCGCCAACCATGTTACGCCGGCCATCTGGCCGTCGTCTTTGCTGCCGGCTCTGAAAGCACCGCCATGAATCCAGACGACGGCGGGAAGCAGGCCTTCCTGTCTCTCCGGACGGTAAATGTCCAGCTGTAGATCCTTGCCGCCGACTCGTGCATAGACGAGGTTTCAATCCACCTTCACTCCTGCGGGAACCGGCGGCGGCCCAGTTCTTTGTCGAGGTTGTGAGAATACAGGGAGAGCGATGACAAGAAATATAAGCGAGAGTAGTGGGATCCTCATGTATACCTCCGCGCGACGCTGCGGACTTTCCAATGTTCTTCGGCGATCTGACCCTGAGAGTACATTCTGGCGCCACTGCCGGGGCTTATCTTATCGGGAGCGTGCTACCCCGGGCTGCGCTTCGCTTGCCCGGGTCTATCGTCCAGCCCCCCTCCGGGGGTCCTCACTTTTCAAAAAGTAAATTGTCAGGGTCAGACCCCGCTCATAAACCCAGCTCACGCAACAACGATTCCGCGTTGGAGAATTTCTGGGAAACCCACAGCACGTAGCGTATGTCGACGGCGATCGACCGGCTGTAATCCTCGCTCCATGCGTAATCGTTGATGGTGGCATCGTAGGTCCTGTCAAAATTCACCCCAACCAGATTCCCGCGCGCGTCCAGGACGGGGCTGCCCGAATTGCCTCCCGTGGTGTCGGCGTCGTATAGCATGCAGACGGGGACATCTTTCAACGCCGGATGCTGGAACGAGCCGAAATTGCGAGCTTGCCACAGATCGGCGATGGCGGGAGGAGTGTTGAAGGGAATCGCACCGGTTGTTTTTTCCAGCACCCCGGACAGGGTCGTAAACGGGCCGTAGGTGACGGCGTCGGCCGGCGAGTACCCTTTGATGCGCCCATAGGTGAGGCGAAGTGTGCTGTTGGCGTCGGGGATGAAGTTTCTGCCGAGCTGTTTTTCCTTCACCTCCACGAGTTTTGCGAACAGGGTATCGAGCGCTCCCTTGCGCGCGTTCTGTCGATCCTTCAGCTCCTGGTATTCCGGATAGAGCGCCGCGACGAGTTCTAGGAACGGATCCTTTGTGGCTTTGATCTCCGCTGGCAACTTCTGAAGCAGCCCGGCGAGAACCTGTTCGTTGTTGAGGCGCGATGAGTCGTAAGCCTGCGCGACATAGGCTTCAATGGCCGCTTCCGAAGCGTTGTCATTGAAGAGTTCCTGCAGGGCCTTGATGCGGCCGGCACCCTGCCGGCGCAGGGCGCGCGCCAGCAACTCCTTGAAGATCGCCTTGTCCACAGGCGCGTAAAAATTCCGCTGGGCCAGCTGAAGCCGCTGGCGGGTCTGGTCCCAATTCCGCGCCATGTAGGCCGCCTCCCTCTCGAGGTCAGGCTTTTGAAGTTCGATCGAAGCTTCGTATGCGGTCCAGGCAAATTGGAACAGGTTCACGCTCGACCGGAGATATTCCATAACCATTTCGGATTCCGCCCTCTCGCGCATCTCGGCATAGACCTTGTCGATGCCCCCGATGAGGTTTCCATACTGCCCGGTCAGGCTTGCCTCAGACTGAATGTACTTCTGCAGCGCTGCCTCTTCTGCGCGTTTCTTTTCTACCAGGTTGAGCTTTTTCATCCCTTTGAGTTTTCCCCGGTAGTTCTTTGTGGTATTGGCCAGACCCTTGATGCGCGCGGCAAGCCTGAGCGCAACCGCCGGATCGCCTGCCCCCATTTTCTCCATGAGCGCGATCTGCCAGTCATACCAATCGGCGACATACGGCATGCGGAATTGCTCTTCGTAGGCCATGTAGCTCGCCGTGTAGTGACGATAGGTGCGGCCGGGATAACCGAGCAGAAACACGAAGTCCCCTTCCTTCACGCCGGCCGGATTGATCTTGAGGAATCTCCTGGGCTTGAACGGGACATTGCCGGGGGAGAAATCGGCAGGCGAGCCGTCCGGCGCCACGTAGGCCCGGAGAAACGAAAAATCGCCCGTGTGTCTCGGCCACATCCAGTTGTCGATCTCTCCACCGAATTCCCCGATGGAGCGCGGCGGGACATAGACGATCCGGATATCCTTGAGGAAGGTGTAAATGAACAGCACGTAGGTTTTGCCGATGAACATCTCTGACACTTCGGCTCGCTTCCCCGGATTCTGTTTCTCCGTTTCCGCCACGATCTCTTTGATTCGCTTTTCGATCGCCTTGGTCCTGTCGGAAAGGGACATGCCCGGAACGACCACGCTCAGCACCTCGCGCGAAACATCGCGGAAGGATTCCGTGATGCGGGCCCTCATTCCCCTGGCCTGCATTTCTTCCGTCCGGGCTCGGGCCAGAAAACCGTTCGTCAGGTAATCGTGCTCCGTGGTGCTGGCGGCCTGAACGGCGCCAAACGCCACGTGATGGTTGGTCACGAACAGCCCATCGGGCGAGACGAAGGAGCCCGTTGCCCCCACGCTGACAATCGCGTAAATCAGGCTGGCCTTGTCGGCGGCAAAGATCTCCTCAGGCGCGATCTGCAACCCCTTGGCGCGGAGATCCAGCCTGGCGATTTCACTGACAGGGTACATGCCTTCATCGAAGGCGGAACCCGGGCCGGCCTGCGGCCCGGCGGCAATGATGATGAGAATAAATGCGACGGACAATTTGTGCAGATTCATACGGAAAGCCTCTCCAGATGACTCCGTTCGATTCCATGGGCGATTGTTCCAGCGCGTCCTGAACCTGCCAGTGTAGTTCGTTTCAAATACCTAACCGCTCCCTCATGGTCGCGGCTCTGTAACCCACAGATTCAACAGAGCCGCGCGCGTAAGTAAGCGGTAGGATATGCGCCAGGATTTGCGATGCACCACACCAGGCAAAGGCGTCAGACGGCATCCGTGTGCCATCCCGTGGCGTTCGGGGCAATATACACCATCTCGGCTTCCGCTGCGCCGCCTTCTGCGGTGTTTGTGCTGCCGCGTTGTCTGCGCGGTTTGCCCATCCCCAAATATGCATGATTTCTCAGGCCGGTTTTGGTATAAATTCTCACTAACTCGGGGCGTACAGCCGATACCAAACAGCATGGCGAAATGAGACAGGAGACTTCACACAGAAGCTTGCGATGAGTCTTGCCAGGCTCTGATGCCAGTCGGCTGGTTCGTTCCATCCTGAATTTCTTGTCCGAAGTAATGTTTTTGCCGGAGCACTGAGATTTGCTGTCCGGGAGGAAATCGCTGATGAATGTCATCTTCAGATTGACGGGTGTGGCCGCGTTTCTGGTTTGCGCCCTGCCGCTGCATGCAGGTACCCGGCTCATCTTTCCGCGCGTGCTCATTCAACAGGGGATTTTCTCCGGGATTGCCATCGCCAATCCCACTGCGGGATCCGCCACAATCACTCTGAAAGCCTACACCGCCGAGGGCCAGGTCTTCTCCGGGAGCGGTGTGACCAATCCGCGCAACGAAACGCTTTCGCCCGGGCAGCAATATGTGAAGCTGGCAAAACAGATCTTCAACCCTCCGGCTTCCATTGGAGAAGCGAAGACGCCGACCCGCCTGTGGGTGGAGGTGACGAGTCCAACGGACGGGCTGACAGGATTCTTCCTTGACGGAGACGACAATCTCAATTTCATGGACGGATCGGATGTAGGGGCTGCGGGGATGGAATTGATCCTTCCCATTGTCGAGAATAACGCGCCGGCCGCCACGGAGATTGCACTGGTTAATCCCTCCGATGACGCGGCCAGCGTATACATCGAGTTACTTCGCGCCAACGGCACGACGGTCTTCTCCGCACCGAAAAGCACGATTCCGGCGCGAGGCGCGCTGCTCGGGCCACTTTCCACCCTGTTCCCGACCGCGTATGGGGAGGTAGCTACGCTCAAGGTTTCGGCAAACCGTCCGGTGGTCTGTTACGGCTACATATTTCGCAGCTCCGACAATTCGCTGATAACGGTGCCCGCACAAAGCAGCGCTTTGTCGGCCAAGACGCTGTTTTTCCCACAGCTCGCCGATGGAGCCGGGTGGGTTACAACCGCGGGCATTGTCAATACCTCCTCGCTGGATGAGACCGTCTCGATCACTGTCTACAAGGCTGACGGCACTCTGTTTACCGCGCCCGACATCAGGAACAATCCCGTGACCCGCATTATCCCAAAACACGGACTGATGCGCGAAAGCGCGCGCAGCCTCTTCGGCTTTGCTGATTCGCCGCGGCATGAGGGGTGGATAAAAGTGGAGGCCGTGCGCCCCGCGCTTTACGGCTACGTGGAGTATGGCGCCGGCACCAATCGAGCGCTGGTCTCCGCCCAGCTCGAGCCCCAAACCAAGGCGATCTTCTCCTATCAGGCCCTGCAGCCCCCGTTTTTCACCGGTCTTGCCATCCTGAATCCCAGCTCCCTGACGACGAATGTCGAGGTGGTTTCGCTTGGCTCCGACGGGAAGCCGCTCGGAAAATCCCAGAGGGCGCTGAGGCCCGGAGAGCGTCAATCACAGCTGGTCGAACAATGGGTGCCGTCTGCCGCAGGCGCGAGCGGCGGGGCGGTGTTTGTCAAGGCGGACAACCCGGTCATCGCCACGCAGCTGTTCGGCACCACCAACCTTTCGCTGCTCGCGAATGTTCCGCCGCAGAAGATAACCACCTCCTTCGATCCTGCCGCTCAGTTGCCTACTGTCAAGGTCTCTCCGCCGCTGGCGGTTGTTGAAACCGGAAAGACACAGAAGTTTTCCTTTTCCGGCGCCGGGGGGCTGGGCTGGTACATCGACGATAAAGCGGGCGGGAGCACGGAACTCGGGACGGTAGCGGTCGACGGCACCTACCGCGCTCCGTCCAAGGTGCCTGCAAATCACAGCATCAGCATCCGGGCGCGCAACGCCACGGGCGATCAGGCCGGAGGTGCTTCGATCAACGTGGTGCAGCGCGAGGAGATCGCCGGCGGCCTGGCGACAGTGACCGCGGTGGCGTATTTCGAAAACCTCCAGCGATTTTTCATCGCGGAGCAGCAGGTGCTCGCAGGTGCGCCGGAAAACGATAAATCCTATGCGGCCTCAACCAATGCGAGAATCCTTCGGCAATACCCGGACGGCAAGCGGGAGACATTCCTGGAGTATCCCGGTGAAAGCCTCGGCAAGATGCTTCCCTACGTTGATTCGAAGAACCAGAACTGGCTCCTCATGGCCGGAACGACTTCCGGCAAGATCATCCGCGTGAACCTCGATACGAAGCAGCAGACCGTGATCGCCGAGGGGCTCGCCCGGCCGAATTCCATGGCGCTCGATGGATCGGGAGATCTGCTGGTCGCGGCGGAAGACGGCGTACACGTGGTCCCTCGCGCCAAGCTCGACGCGGCGCTACACAATGTGCTGCCGCCGCGGGCGCGCAGCCTGACCTCGGCGCCTTACCGCAAGGCCATTGATATCGCGTCCCCGCGCGGTGTTACGGTGGACCGCTGCACCGGTGCGGTCTACGTTACCACCTCGGACGGGACGCTCTGGGAGTACATTGGGAAGAACAAGCGAGATGTGCTCATCGGAGACAAACTGGCCGATCCTAACGAGATTTTCCCGCTCTACCTGAACGGCGAGACGAAGTGCCAGGATGCTCTGATTCTTCTGATTTGCGAGAGCAAGGGCATCGCGATCGTGGTCCCATCCGAGTCGTTCGGCCTCGAATTCGTCTCCGACCAGGATTTTCCGCGCGATCTCGAATTTTTCCCCGGCAAGAACCCTTTCTCCAAGAATGGCGAGCCTGCCATCGTTATCGCGGAGGACAACCAGGTCGCCGCCGTGGGTGTCGACGGCCTGTACTCCGAGGACGATCCTCTCGCCAATGAAGGTTCGGATTTCACCGACAGCGAGTTTCCGCACCTGGATCCCGAGGGCGACACCTTTGAAACCCTTTCCCCCAGCCTCGGCTACCAGGTGCCGGATATCGTCGCCGTGGATGCGCTGGACCTTCCGGATTCCGTCCTCATCGGCATCGCCTTCAGCGGGAACGTGTCGCCCCCGTCAGCCGAGGCTCCGAACAGCGTCGACGCCATCATCGACCTCGACATCGATGCCGACTACACGACGGGGGTGCCCTCCGTCGTCAACGAATGGTCGCTGCTCGGCGAGACCTTCCTCGGGGTCGATGCCTACATCCACTTCCTGAAGAACGCCATCATCGATATCACCACCAAGAAGGAATACCCCATCAATATCACCTATCTCGATGATGTCGTCGTTGTCGAGATTCCGAAAACCCTGGTGGACCTGTCCTCCGCTCAGCTGGCAATCATTCTGGGAAATCTGGCCGAGGTCACCGACATCGCTCCCAACGAGCTCTATCTTGACATCGGTCTGCTCCCTCCGTCCCAATCGCCGGAGAACATCCGTGCGCTTGTGGCAGGCAAGTTGAGAGCCCAGGCCAACCGGCTGACTCGGCCGCCGCGGCGACCCCGCGCGCGTTGAGACGGGGAGGTGAAGTTCCCGCCATCCCGGGTGCGAGGAATCCGGACAAGGATCTGGAAGCTTGAGCCGCAGTCTTTTTGAATGCCGGCGGGGGGAGTTCCATGAGCGGCTATATTGTCCGAATGCTCTTCATGCAGGGGTATCAACGGGACGATATCATCTCGAACCGGAATCTCAACCTGTTGGCGCGGTGGACGCCGTTCGCGTGCGGCTGCCTCGGTACGCTCGGGCTCATCATCATTCCTCTGGCCTTCGGCGCGGCTTTCACCCAGTGGTGTTTTGCATCGGCACTTTATCGACTCGTCTTCCGCAGGAAGGAAGACTGCTGCTAGTGGGGTGCGTCGCAAATCTCGGCGCATATTCCGCCGCTTGCTTACGCGCGCGGCTCTGTTGAATCCATGGGTTACAGAGCCGAGACCGTGCAGGAGCGGTCATGGATTTGAGACGCGCTACACTGGCTGCTCGATCGGATCCCCCTCACCAACGGCTTCTCGTGCTTTTTCCTCCGCGGCGCCTGCAGATATCGCAGGCTCCATTCCGCAGCCCGTGTCCGCAATGGACAGGCAGTCGTAACGGCCAGGGCGTCGATCGGGATTTGTTTTGGCTTCATCGGGGCCCATGTCCACAACCGATGCCGCGAGGATTTGTCCGCCCGGAGTGCGATGCAGCAAGCGGCAGCCGAATCCTTGCGACTTTCCGTTTTCTAATGGGATGCGGCCATTTTTGTAAACAATCTAATTTTAATTGCACGCCCACGATCGCTGAAATAGAATTACAGGTTTCGTTGGGACAACCCCTACGAGCCCTGACGAAACCATTTTGTCCTGATCTCAATCCGTGTGTCCGTAGGGGGGGCCAGGATAAAAAGGAAGATCCGTGAAGATACACGAGTATCAAGCAAAGAAGGTTTTGGCGCAATTCGGCGTTCCGATCCCGCGCGGGAGTGTGGCCGCGAGTCCTTATGAAGCCTATGAGATCGCGGCGCGCCTGGGGGGAACCGTGGTGGTGAAGGCCCAGATTCACGCGGGCGGCCGCGGAAAAGGCGGGGGAGTCAAGCTGGCATCCTCTCCCTCCGAAGCGGAAGAGCTGGCTCACAAAATGCTGGGCATGACGCTGGTCACACATCAGACCGGCCCGGAAGGCAGAAAGGTCCGGTTGGTGCTGATCGAGGAAGGGCTGCGCATCAAGAAGGAGTTCTATCTCGGGATCCTGTTGGACCGGGCCCGCCAGAGGCCGGTTTTCATGGCCTCAACCGAGGGCGGGATGGATATCGAAAAAGTTGCGGCGGAAACCCCGCATCTGATTTTCAAAGAGCATATCGATCCGGCAATCGGGTTTCAGCCATACAACGCCAGGAGGCTGGCCTTTGCGCTGGGTCTGACCGGCGAGCTGACTTCCCAGGCGACGAAGATCTTTACCGCCCTCTACCGCGCCTTCGCATCTACTGACGCTTCTCTGGTCGAAATCAATCCGTTCCTGCAGACGGAGGAAGGGAAGCTCATCGCCCTCGACGCCAAGCTCAATTTCGACGACAACGCCCTTTACCGGCACAAGGACCTGGTGGAGCTCCGCGATTTCTTCGAAGAGGACACCCTGGAGATCCGCGCGTCGCGCTACGGGATCAACTACATCCGCCTCGACGGGAACATCGGCTGCATGGTCAATGGCGCGGGTTTGGCGATGGCTACCATGGACATCATCAAGATCGCGGGGGGCAGTCCGGCAAACTTCCTGGATGTCGGGGGCGGCGCCAGCGCCGAACAGATCCGGAACGCCTTCCAGATCCTGCTGGCCGATCAGAACGTCAAGGCCGTTCTCATCAATATCTTCGGCGGCATTATGCGCTGCGATATCGTCGCCAGCGGAGTGGTGGAAGCCGCAAAATCCATTGGCGTCCAGGTCCCGGTCGTCGTCAGGCTCGAGGGCACCAACGTCGAGCAGGGACAGGAAATACTGCGCAATTCCGGTTTGAAATTCGCCGTTGCGCAGGGGATGAAAGACGCCGCTGAAAGAGTAGTCGCTCTTGCTGAATAAGGAGAATTCCGTTGTCCATACTTGTTGATAAAAACACCCGGCTGGCCGTGCAGGGGATTACGGGCCGAGAAGGAACGTTTCATACGCTGCAATGCATCGCCTATGGTACCAAGGTAGTTGCCGGTGTGACTCCCGGCAAAGGCGGAACCACGCACGAAAACATCCCGGTTTTTAACACCGTTGCGGACGCCGTCCAAAAGGAAGGCGCCAACGCGACGGCGATCTTTGTGGGCGCTCCCTTTGCTGCAGACGCAATTCTGGAGGCGATCGCAGCCGAAATTCCCCTGATCGTCTGCATCACCGAAGGAATCCCCACACTGGACATGGTCCGTGTCTACAGCGCGCTCTCCCGTTCGAAAAGCCGCCTGATCGGTCCGAACTGCCCGGGAATCATCTCGCCCGGCAGGTGCAAAATCGGCATCATGCCCGGCCGGATCTTCAAAGAAGGTCACGTGGGCGTCATATCGCGCAGCGGCACGCTGACCTATGAGGGTGTCTGGCAGCTCACCGAACGCGGGATCGGCCAGACCACCTGCATCGGCATCGGCGGCGATCCGATCATCGGGACGAATTTCATCGACGCGCTGAAAATGTTCAATGCGGATCCCGATACTCACGCCGTGGTCATGATGGGAGAAATCGGAGGCACCGCCGAGGAAGATGCGGCGCAGTACATTCAGGCAAACATGAAGAAGCCGGTTGTGGGTTTCATCGCCGGCCAGACGGCTCCACCGGGACGGCGCATGGGTCATGCCGGCGCCATCATCTCGGGCGGAAAGGGAACCGCTGCGGAAAAGATCGCGGCGATGAAACAATGCGGCCTGAGCGTCGCCGCCAGTCCGGCGGACATCGGCGACACGGTTGCGAAGGTACTGAAAGGATAGGTCTGATGATTCAACAGACGTTGGCAATCGTAAAACCCGACGGCGTGGCGCGAAATCTCATTGGGGAAGTGATTCGGCGCATTGAATCGTCCGGATTCCGCATCAAGGCCATGAAACTGGCACATCTTTCGAAGAAGCAGGTGGAGGGCTTCTACGCCGTGCACCGGGAACGCCCGTTCTTCAACAGCCTGACTTCATTCATGTCGGAAGGACCGGTGGTTCTGATGATTCTGAGCGGCGAAAACGCCATTCAGGCCTGGCGCGATCTCATGGGCGCCACGGATCCGGGAAAGGCTGCCCCGGGGACGATCCGTAAAGATTTCGGAATGTCGATCGAACGGAACACGACCCATGGTTCTGATGCGATCGAAACCGCGGCCTTCGAATCACGCTATTTCTTCAGCGAAATAGAGGCCTGCAATTAGCGTCCCTATGGGGGATGGTCGAAACCCCTCGCCTTCAGGCGAGGGTTGTTCAATTCACGGTTCTCGGTTCGCAGAGTTTCACGGAGCCTTTCTCCGGGATGTTGGACCGCGAACTGCGGACGCTCGTGGCGCGCAACCATGGTACCTCCTGGCCGTGCCCTCATCGTAATCGGGATTGTGCTGCTGCCGTCGGGATTGATCCTTACTTATTCCGGGTATTTCTCCTTCCTCCGGCTTGGTCGGCTTCCCGGGGATATCACGATCAAAAGGGGGAGTTTTTGGTCCAACTTCCCGCTCACCGGGATTAAAATACGAGCAAATCCCGCGAGCGGGGCGCACTCCGGAATCGATGTGCGTAACGAGTTGGTCCGGAAATTTATCGGGGTAAAGGGTCACTAACCGAATGTGTAACCCTACCAGGCCGCTGGTTGTCATTCCAACCTATAACGAGCGGGATAATGTCGCTCAGCTGATTCCAACGATCCTCGCTGAAGACGCGCGGCTCCACGTCCTGGTCGTCGATGATGGAAGCCCCGACGACACTGCCGGTGCAATCCTCAGCTTGAAAGAGGGCAAAGGCGCCGCGCGATTGTTCCTCCAGTCCCGCCCGGAAAAGTCCGGCCTGGGCAGCGCGTATGTCCACGGACTCAAGTGGGGACTGACCGGAGGATACAATTTCATAATCCAGATGGATGCCGACTGGAGCCATCATCCCCGGTATCTGCCCAGGATGCTCAAACTGGCCGAGAATGCCGATTTCGTAATCGGTTCCCGTTATGTGCCGGGCGGCGGAACCCTGAACTGGGGAGGGGGAAGAAAGCTGCTCTCGAAATTTGGCAGCACCTATTCCCGCGCCGTTCTCGGCTCCGACATCGCGGACTTTACGGGCGGATTCAACGGCTGGTCGGACACGGTTCTGAGGCGGATCGATCTGGATGCCTTTCGATCCGACGGGTACAGCTTCCAAATCGAGCTGAAATATCGGGCCCATCAACTGGGCTACAGGCCCATCGAGTTTCCCATCCTCTTCAATGAGCGGCGTATCGGAAAGAGCAAAATGTCGGCTTTCATCGCGCTGGAAGCCGGCTGGCGCGTCTGGCAAATGAGGCTGACCCGGGAGGTTTCCCAACAGGTCTGATGTCTACGGAGATGCAGCCAAACCACGGCTCCAAAAGGCTGGCGGCGCTGCTGCTGGTGCTTACCGCAATCGTCTATTCCCCATTCTGGGCCAACCGTGCGGTGATTGACTACGATGAGGACTACTACTCTCAGGCCGCGCTGCACATGGCACGATCCGGCGACTGGGTTACTCCGTATGTCAACGGAGTGCGTTTCCTCGAGAAGCCGCCGCTCATGTTTTGGCTGACAGCGGCCAGTTTCCGCATCTTTGCCATTGCATCGCAGGCTCAGGCGCGCGAACTGAAGCTGGGGGGCGCTGAATTGATGCAGGTTCTGGACCGGGTGCTGATCCGCAACCGCTGATCCCTGCGAGTTGACACGCCTGGAGGGGCGGGATATATTTCGCCGCATGAGCCAAAAATCGGGTAGCAGCGGTGCGGACCTGGAAAATGCTGTCATCGACGCGCTTCGGACCGTTAAGGATCCGGACCTTCACAAAGACATCGTCAGTCTCAATTTCGTCAAAAACCTGAGGGTGGAGAACGGCAAAGCGGCGTTCACCATCGAATTGACTACACCCGCGTGCCCGGTCAAAAAAGAGATGGAGCAGTGGGCGCGGGAGGCGGTGCTCAAGGTCGCCGGGATCCGGGCGGTCGAGATCCAGATGAGCGCGGCGGTTACGGCCGGCGGTCAGGCGACCGGCAAGCAGGTGATCCCGGGCGTCAAAAACATCATCGCCGTCGGGAGCGGAAAGGGCGGGGTCGGCAAGAGCACCATTACCGTCAATCTGGCAGTAGCTCTGGCTCAGACCGGCGCGAAGGTGGGATTGATGGATTCCGATGTTTATGGGCCGAACATCCCGCTCATGATGGGTATCGTCGGCCGGCCCCAAGCCCTCAACAACCGCATCCAGCCGCTTTCGAATTACGGGGTGCGGGTGATGTCGATGGGCTTCCTGACGGAGGAGGACACTCCGCTGATCTGGCGCGGGCCGATGCTGCACAGCGTCATTCAACAGTTTGTGCGCCAGGTCGACTGGGGCGAACTCGATTACCTGCTGGTCGATCTTCCCCCCGGGACCGGTGACGTTCAACTCAGCCTGACCCAGACCGTCCCGCTGATGGGGGCGGTCGTCGTGAGCACGCCTCAGGATGTCGCCCTGCAGGATGCCCGGAGGGCGATCCTCATGTTCCGGCAGGTGCGGGTTGAAATTCTGGGTCTCATCGAAAACATGTCCTACTTCCAGTGTCCGCAGTGCAATCACCGGAGCGAGATTTTCAGCCATGGCGGCGGCGCTTCGACTGCGTCCAAATACGGTGTGCCCTTCCTGGGAGAGATTCCGCTCGATGTCGCCGTGCGCCAGGGCGGCGATCAGGGAAAGCCGATTGTCCTGGCGGACGGAGATTCACCCGTGAGCAAGGCTTTTCTGGAGATCGCCGGCAATGTTGCCGCGCAGGTGAGCATTGCCAACTCCAGCAACTTGAACACCATGATTATCGAATAGTGAAGATCCTGGTTCTTCACCCGGGGGCGCTCGGCGACGTCATGCTTTCATTGCCGGCACTTGAACTGCTCAAAAAACAGTTTGCCGGCGCGCGCATCACCCTCGCTGCAAATCTCGATTATCTCTCCATCGTTCCGAACCGCATAGCGGATCGCCGCCTGTCACTCTCCACCCTGCCGCTGGGAAAACTTTTCGGATCATCGCCGCCGCCGCCGGCTGACATGGAGTTCTGGGCTTCATTTGACCGGATTCTTTCCTGGACTGGCGCCGGCGACGAACAATTCATCGGGAATCTTCAAGCCATTCATCGGGAGGCGCTGGTGGCGCGATGGAGACCCGCCCGAGATGAGCGGCGGCATGCGTCGCGGCTATTCGCGGATTCGCTCACCTCCTGGATTCCGGTGCCGGAGAACCTGCCCGCAGTGGAATTGAGGGCGGGCGCTTCTCAATTGCGCTCGGCAAATCACTGGTTCTCACAACGGGGTGTTCCGCCGGAGACATCGCTGATCGCCCTCCAGCCCGGAGCAGGAAGCCCCTCGAAACGCTGGCCGCTCGACGATTTCATTCAGCTGTCCCATATGCTGCTGGAAGATCGCTGCGACCTGGTCCTGATCATCGAAGGGCCGGCGGAAACAGGAGTGGGGGACCGGCTGGCGGAGGCTTTGCCGGCCGCGCGCTCACTGGTCGCAAAATGTCTGCCGCTTGACGATCTGGCTGCGCTCCTGTCCAAATGCCGGGCCTATGTCGGCAACGACTCGGGCATTTCACACCTCGCTGCCGGATTGGGTATCCCCTGCGTCGTTTTATTCGGGCCGACATTGCCCGAGCAATGGGCTCCGCTCGGCAGGCAGGTTGAAGTGCTGCGGGATATTGCAGGGTGTACCGCATGCAAAGATGGGCAATCCGAGGGTCACCGCTGCCTCCGGAACATTCCGCCAGCTCACGTCTGCCGGCTTCTCGCAGCTTGGTACTCCGGTTCATAAACAAGCTGACGTAATTCAAAGCCCTTTTGGAGTGCGGCGTCATGACCTGCTCCTTACACGCATTTCCGTGGGCATAGACCTATTCCCAAGAAAAATGTGCCGGCTCTCTGGGCCTCGTTGTTAACATCTCCCTAACCCCGCGCTGACGCGCGGGGCTATTCACTGCCGGCGCTTCGCGCCTGGTTTTTTCCCATCAGGATGGACCTCACAAGTGAGCACCGAAGGTGCGGCACCGCATACCTGAAATGCGTGTAAGGTTCAGGTCATGCCGCCGCACTCCACAAAAACGTCACCGTATTTGTGAAACGGCCTATTTAATCCATGAGCAGCCCGCCGTTGACTTCGATACATTCCCCGACGATATGTGAAGAGTCCTCCGATACCAGAAAGGCGATCACCTTGGCGACTTCCTCGCTCAATCCGACGCGTTGCTGGGGGATGGCAGCCACGAACTTTTGCATCATTTCTTTTGTGCTGAAACGCGCGTGGAACGGCGTGTCAATGACACCCGGATTGACGCAGTTCACACGGATGCCATGGGCGATGCACTCCTTGGCCATAGCTTTCGAGAGAGTGATCAATCCTCCCTTTGCCGCGGCATATGGGGCTGCGCCCGGTCCTCCGCCGTGCCGGCCCGCAATCGATGCCACATTGACGATACATCCGGTCTTTCGCTGCTGCATGTGAGGCAGCAGGGATCGTGTAACCAAAAAGACGCTGTCGAGATTGAGCGCAAGAATCCGACGCCACAAGGCGTAATCCATTTCCGCCAGACCCTTTCGTTCGACGAGCGAACCCGCATTGTTGATCAGCGTGTCCAGGTGACCGAAATCCTCCAGAATGTCCCCGGTCATCTGTCCCACCTGGCCCGCATCGGTCAGGTCGGCCGAGTATACCCTGGCCTTTGCGCCTTGCACCGCCCGGATCTTCTCGAAGGTTTCACGTGCTCCTGCTTCATTGGAGCAGTAATGAATCGCCACCTGGTACCCGCGGTTTGCCAACTCCAGAGCTGTCGCCTGTCCGATCCCCGAACTGGCTCCAGTGACCAACGCAACCTTCTCGCCGCCTTTTTTTACCGCCATGCCGAACACCCCCTCAATAATCGCAGTAATCCCTCATCAAGCCGCAATCCGCAATATGAACAATCTTTCCTGAATCGATCCACCATATTGCCATCCTCGGGCTTAGCCCAATGCTGTTCATTTAGCGGCCCGTCGGTCGGTTGACGAAAAACCTTGCCACGGATTACACGAATTACACTGAAATATCCTGGACACCTTGAGGATCGTTGCCCAATTCGTGGAATTTGTGGCTCCGTCTTTTCGATGCTTTGCTTAAGTGAACAACATTGGGGCCTAGGGCTCGCGCAAAAATAACTTCACATTTTGCTGTCGGCTCCCAGGCCCTTGGCATCTTGCCACGAGACCAGATTAACGTCAGGTTTACCAAATATGCAGCAGCACCAAAAAAGGCTGGCGGGCCTGGAAGCCGCAGCCCTGCGGGGCGCGGCGGCGGGCGGGCATCTGCTGCGTTGCCGCTCCTCGACGATGTCACCACATCGCCTGCGTCGCGTCGCCTTGCATCTGCCCGCCCCAGGAGCACCGCAGGTGCGACGGTGCTCGCGCCAAAATGTGAACTTATTATTGCGCGAGCCCTTAGGCCGAGTGGAAACGGAACGTCTCAAGACGATGATTTGATGTCGCAGGGCAAGGATTTCGGTTTGGAGCGCGAGACGAGTTCGAAAGCTGGCGAGGATGGCTAATATGAGCGAAATCAGAATGCTACACATGAATCGGGAAGCTATCAGGTCGATATCGTAAGTTCAATGTTTTCAAATTGGATGGAATTATTGGCAGGCACAACGCATTCTGCACGCGGGCATTGAACGGAATTGGGTTTCGGCCCGGTTGCTGCCGACCGAGATGATGCTACTTTGTCGACTCTAACAATCGAGGAGAGGCTCATCTGCCGGAAGCCCGAGTTTTGCACCAAACGGGGTCAAGGCCTTCTTCGACGGGCTGGAGTTTATGTACCGCCTCGTGAAGGAGCTCTGCAGCTGACCGAGACGCCTGAACGCCGAGTCCGGAATCACCGTTCAGTGCTGTCCGTCATGCGCAAGCTTCATCCCCGCCTCGATTCGGGCCGCTTCCCATTCATCCGGGTTGTTCTTCCATATTTCGGTGTCGAGCATGGCCCGCGGTCCGAACGGCCTCTTGTACACGACACGGTTCACGAGTTGGTCCGGTGCTTCCTTTGCCCCCGTCTTCTCGGCCAGGAGCCAGAAATACTCGTAGTCCTGCAGCCCACGCCTCTGCGCCTTGAGCCGGATGCTCGGAATGGGCTGCGGATAACCCATGACGCTCCCACGGTATATCAGCTGCCCGGAGCCGTTGAATATTCTCTCCGGCTCCTTGAAGTTTTCCGCCTCGTACCATACGGCAAAAGCGTTCCAGTCGAACTCCCACTGAACCCACCCCGCCCGATATTTCCAGCCGACCCACCCGATCGCACGGTTCACGAGAAGGTCGAGGTCCAGGAATGTGTTCGAGCCGCACCCCGAGTTCTTTCGCTGCTCGTATATCATGGGTCCGTAAAACCAGCTCTCCATTCCCTTACTCGCAAAACGGGCGAAAAGGTCCGGGTCGAATTCCACCGTATGGCAGACGAGGAGTTCGACCTCTTTGGACAGCTTTTCCAGGGTCTCCGCGGAATAGCCCCCGTCGATGCGGTACTTGAACCAGCCTCGTCCCATGGCCTCGTGCAGCAGGTTGCCGTAGTACATCATCCATTCGTACGATTCTTCATTGTAGGATTCATCCAGACCGTTGAGGAATGCGACCTTCATCACCTTGCGCCATTTGGGGTCGGCATCGAGGTGTTCCCGGATCTGGCGCCCGGTTTCCTTCCAGATCGCTTCGTATGCGGGTGTGCGGCCTTCTTTGGGCAGGTCGACCGGCCACGCCGTCCCGTTCTTTCTCTTGACATCGAACGGGAGCATGACGTGGTCGATGGGGACGCCATATCCCGGCCCCCAGTAATTGTGCTTTGCCGTGAAAGCGGAGCCGTCGAGGTATTTGCCGAGCCTGTTGTCGTAGGCTGTCCAATCGAGTGTGACCTTCGTACCCTCCACGGAAAGCCCGGGGCGATATGCGTAAATGAGAGGGAGAAACCGGTGCTGGCGGGCCATCTGGTAATAGAGCAGTTCTTCCTGGGGAGGCATCTCTTTCATCGAGCCGTTCCATATATCGCCGCGCAGGTGATTCTCCTGGGGCAGCGCGAAATCCCACACCTCCAGGCCGATCTCGATGCTGTCCTGTCCCCCTTTCCAACTCACGTTCACCTTGCCCTTGTATTTTCCGGGCGGCGCTGCGGCCCGTTCGAAAGGAACAAAAATGTCGATCCAGATCGAGTGATTTCGCTGGGAGGGGATATTGTTGTATAGATCGGGAATCGAAAAAGGGAATCCCGAGTGCAGGTTTGCTTTCCGGTAAGGCATCAGCGCGTCGGGGTACCAGTCGGGCCCGAGCGATGTCCGTTCATAGCCCGTGGAGGGACGCCGCACCTGCGTGTACCACTCCTTGAAAACGGCCAGGTTTCGTCCCTCGATGCGGGCTCCGCTGCCGTTTTGGAGAGGGTCGCACCGTACGTCGACATCCTCACGCGGCTGGTCCGTCTCGATGACCAACTGGAACGCCGTGAACTCATTGCGCGCGGCCTTGAGAGTGACTGTTTTCGTCGAGGGATCCCACACGGAGTTGCCGGAGCGCGGATCCCCTGCGGGGTAGTCCTTGTGGATATCCGGACGGCTCTCGATAAGCCGGCCGGAAACAGGGCTGACTCTCACGCCGTCTCCGACGGCCCAGAGTCGAACGCCCGTGTCGCGGGCCGGGCTGATGCTTTGGAGTAGCATGGCAAACAGTATCGGGATTGACCACATTGGGGAACTCTCCTCCAGGCAATTTTGTCCAGCATATCCTTTTCGCGGCGCTATGCAAACCCCGTAGGGTAAAGAAACTCAGCCGGTCTCCAAAGGGTTGAAGCGACGGCTCCTGCCAAAGCCGGCGCGAGCCCCGATTCGGATGGTTGAGAGGAACCCGACGGAACGTGAATGCTCCAGGTTTCCACTCCCTCGATTTCGGCCGGGATTCCCATCGTTTCCCGGCTCCAATCGACCATGTGGTGCGTGCTTGCCGGTCGGCCGGGTATCATCACTTAACGGACAAAAACCGACCCCGAATTCCGAGCCATGCCTCACCAGATCCTGTTCGACGGTCGAGAATGCGGTTGCCGCTGATCGAGTTTTGTGGGATTATCCCACTATGGCGATATCCACTGCCGACAAGAAGAGACGCGTGGTGATTCCTGCGGCACGTCCCGGCGACGTATTTGACGTGCACCCGCAAGGCGAAGGGCGAGTCCTGCTGGTGCGCCTCGTCCGCCCGCAAACCCAAGCCCGGATGAGCCGGGACGAATGTCTTCGCGCCATGGCGGCCGCGCCGCTCCGTCCGGAAATCGAATGGAATGAACTCCGCAGACTTACTCGCGAGCCATGACGCTGCTGGTGGACACCAACCTCCTGATCTATGCATCCGATGAGCGGTCCCCCCATTACGAGTGGGCGCGGCGCACGATCGCCGATGCCGTGGCAGGAGAGGGAGCGGCTATTAATGCCGTCAGTTTGGCCGAACTTTGCGTTGGCGATGCCGAACCGAAAAAGGTGGCCGACCGCATTCGCAGTTGGGGCATCGAGATTCTGGATGTTCCCGCCGCGGCCGCCGAAGTCAGCGCGCGCGCCTACCTGTTGTACCGGCGACGCCGAAAGCGCGATTCCGGCAAGGAATCTCCTACCATGCCGCTTCCGGATTTCTTCATCGGCGCCCATGCTCAAATCATGGATTGGACGGTAGCCACGGCCGACCAGGACCGTTTCAAAACCTACTTTCCAAAGGTCCCGCTCAAGACTCCCTGACGTGTCCCTGGCGAATTGCTGATTCGTGGCTCAACCCTAAGCGATTCCAGGTTTTGTCATGATAAGAAGATGCGCGATCTCGGCATCCTTTTCGTCCATGTCATCGCTACCCTTGCCTGCCTCCTGGGTCCCGGCGGAATTCGTGCCGTAGTCGCGGAGACAGTTTTCGTCAAGCAGCAACTCCTGATACTCAATCGTTCCCGGCAACGGTCACCCAATCTGCGCACTTAAGATCGCCTTGTTGCCGGTCTGTCGGCTCTCCTCATTCGCCCCGCCCGCCTGATCCGTTCAGCAATCGTACTGAAACCTTCGACTCTTTTGAATCTCCACCAGGCAATGTCGCCGTCCTCAGATCTTAAAGGGAGACAATCAAGACTCATATATTCGATAATCATGCCGTGTTGAAGCCGGGCCTTTGGCCGCCGAACAAACCGCGTTCTACAGAATCACATGCTGAGATGCGAGTGTATGAAGCACTCTCCCAGCAGCTGCCCTCTGGTTGGTACACCCAACGAGAATGGCTAGGATCGTAATGACTTCCGTTCTGGTCATTTTCCCCTCCGAGAATGGCCCCGATTGTAGCACTAAATATCCCACAGAGGGGGGTGCGGCATTAGTTTGAATGTGCTTTGCTGCAGTCTAGGGGAGGGATGCAGGAATCCTATAGCCAAAGATAAAGCTGCGCGGCCTCTGTGCGCTGGATTTTCGAAATAGGACGCATCCCGTTTATCCAGCGCAGCCTCAAATTCTAGACCCGCTCGACGTTTACTGGCTTACAACTGGCAACTGCAATCACAGGCGGCGTGCGTCCTCTATTATTGACTTTCACCCAGTAGGAGGGCGGGGCACGAGCTATTCAACGGATTAAGAAAGCCGATTTAGAATCTCGTGTAGCCGAGCTATCGTGAGGCTGCGAAACCGGTTGGCGATCTCTTCGATTGTGACCTTCTGGCCTGAAAGAACTCGATGGACGATGAACTCGAGCTCTCGGCTTGAAAGGACAGATCTCAGCTTCTTGAAATAATCGCCTCGTTCGGGACTAGCAGGAGGCAGGGGACCGAATCTGCTTACCAGTTGATTCATGTCCGGCATTGGAGGCAGTGCCGCCAGGGCCGCACATGCCCTTTGAACGTTTATGGATGTTGCCGCGTCTTCAGATTCATCGGAGGGTTCCAGGATGTCTAACAGGAGGGGCAGAGGCCAGCCCAACGAATCACCCGCTACAGGTTTCCACTTCTTCCAAGCAGCGAAAGCCTCATCATAGTAGTTTTTTGCAGCAGCAACCTGTACTACGGAACCGCCTGGAAATATCGCTGCACTGAGACATCCGCCTCCGACGGCACGAGTGTCCAGCGCGTAAAGCCGGCCCGGCACCAACTCCACCCTAGAGTACCCTACGTGCCCCATGCAAATTGGTTTTTTCAGCATTGGTGAGATCTCTTCAAACCACTGAGGCACGCCATTGGAATCCAGTTCGATCCGAACGGTGCTCCCGCCCACCGCCGCTGTAAAGTAGGGTTCTTGTTCCGTGATGGGACGACCTGGATTTAACCTGGCGTGGGTGACGAGGACGTGATCCGTTTCAAATACGGCGGGCAGTTGTTCCAGGAAACTGGCCCAATGATCCCATTTTGCCTTTGGCAGCAACGAGAGAGCTTGTTCCTGGCTCCAGGCTGGCTTGCTGGTGCCGCGAATAGTCCCGGCGACTCGCCGTTCATGATTTCCGAGTACGCTGAAGGCATTCGGCAAATCGCGAAAGAAAGCAGCGACTTTCCAGGAATCCGGACCACGATCGAGAAAGTCCCCGACGGAAACTAATGCGTCCCCGGCTCCAAAGTTCACAAGACGGCACAGTTCCTGGAACTCGTCGTAGCAGCCGTGGATGTCACCGACAACAATCGTGCGGTCAAATCTGCCATTTGCGTAGCGATACGATTTCATGAACTGAAATTAGTCTCCGTTACTCCGGCACCATCCAAGGGGCCATCACTATGGCCGACCAATCAGCCATCTCAATTCCCATCTCGTTTCAGGATCCCCCGATTGCCCGGGTGGTACCACAACCTATTGCTCTTACCGTAATTCGGAATTGCTATCCAGCGAAAACATCACGTTCTGCCAGGAGGCGTGCGCGGTAGATTTCGTACAGTCCACCGGTCTTGGAGTCGATCGGCATCCTCTCGGTAACGCATGGGCTTCTCGCCAGCTCGTCCACTATTGACATTTGTCCACGTTACGTGGACAATGTTCAATCATGGATAAGCGAACACATCACGACAGGGATCTCATTGAAGAAGCATTGGCTGCCGCGCAACGGCTGGGAGTCAAGGCTCAGATTGAACGATGGGAACCCGAAATCAACGGCGGCCGCGCAGATGCCTGGATTGTGCTCCAGCTGCAAGGCAAAAAAGTCCGCTATATGGCAGAAGTGAAGCGCGGCTTGCGCCCCGCCACGTTGGGAGCGGTAATCCAGCAGCTTCAACGCTTAGGGGAAAACGCCCTCCTCATCGCAGATTACGTCACTCCTCAACTCGCCAATGCTCTGCGTGATCAAGGGATTGCCTTCATGGATGCCGCCGGCAATGCATATATCGACCATCCACCTACGCTTATATGGGTAAAGGGGGAACGCCCGATTGCGCGGGCACCTCTTCAGCCTACCGGACGAGCATTTCAGGCAGGTGGTCTGCAGGTGATCTTCGCACTCTTGTGCCATCCAGGGAAGGCAGATCGCCCGTATCGCGAAATCGCCGAATTGGCTGGCGTTGCGCACGGTACGGTCGGCTGGGTAATGACGGAATTGCCGAAACTCGGATTTGTTGCCGAGGTTGGCCAAAAACGTCGCTTGCTGCAGCCTGAACGATTGTTGCAGCAATGGGTGGAAGCCTATGCGCGCACGCTCAGGCCAAAGCTGGTTTTGGGTCGCTACAAAACGGATACACTGGATTGGTGGAAGACAATAGATCCGGCGAAGTATGGCCTCGCAATGGGAGGCGAAGGCGCGGCAGCCCGTCTTACGCCCCATTTGCGGCCTGGTACCTTGACTTTCTTTGGACCCAAAACCGAACCGCGTTTCTTGCTGGATCAGCACTTGAAAGCGGATCCGACCGGAGAAGTGGAAATCCTACGCCGTTTCTGGCAGTTTGAAAACCCTGAACCGGCGCTCGCCCCGACCTTGCTCGTCTATGCCGACCTGCTCGCCATTGGTGACGCGCGTTGCCTGGAAACAGCAAAATTGCTCTATGACCAAAGACTCGCTGGATTTAACCACTAAGCAGGAACTGCGCTTCCTATCAGACCTGATTGCGGACCTGCGAGCAGAGGTTCCGAAAATTGATGTTCTCCTTGTTGGAGCCATGGCTCGTGACCTGCTTCTTTTTTATGCGCATGGGATAAAGGCAACACGTGCAACCGAAGACATTGATCTTGCCTTTGCCCTCGCAAGCTGGAGTCATTTTGAGAAACTTCGCACGTCACTCTTGGGTTCTAATGTGTTTCGACCTCATCCATGGGGCTCTCACAGGCTTTTATATCGTAGTGATGTGGTAGTGGATCTGATCCCCTTCGGCGGATTGGAGAATGCTGACGGAACCATCTCTTGGCCACCGCACGGCGACACTGTAATGAGCGTCCTGGGATTCGAGGAAGGTTTGAAATCCTCCACCGATGCTCTGCTCCCATCCGGCCAGCAGATTTCAGTCGTATCGCTTCCCATGCTGGCCGTGCTCAAAGTCTTAGCTTGGTCGGAGAGACGAACGAGTGCGCCCCGAAGGGATTCGTTTGATCTAATGCTGGTCCTGCAGAACTATCTTGATGCCGGCAATTCAGATCGGCTCTACAGCGAGGCAGCCCAATTGCTCGAAAATCCCGATTTTGACTACGAACGCGCGGGAGCGTGGCTAGCGGGAAAAGACGCTTTGGAAACAATTCAACAGTACAGCCTTGAAGCGAATCGCATCGGGGAAATACTTCGCTCCACACTTGCGGCCGAAACCGATCCAAACGGCCCGTTACGCCTTATCGGAGAGTTGTTGGTTTCAGATCCGGAACGATCTCGCCTCGCATTGGCCGCTTTCCTTTCGGGTTTCAACGGCAATCAGCAGCCTTTCTAACGGCGCGTTAACCGCATCCTTGCATCTCACAAGAGGCAAAGCCAGAATGGTACGACAAGGGGGAATGGCACCGGGATCGCAGCCGATACAAATGCCTTGTCGATGAAGCCGCTGAGTTGTCGGCCGACCTCGACGCTTCTAGCCACACAACCTTCAAGGTCGATTTGAGCGAGTTTCAGGCTAAGGACTCGGCTGAGAAACTACATAGAATTCCGCGCTTATGCGTGTTCGTATTTTAAGCGATTTGCACATCGACTTTGGGACCGTTGATTTACCGCATGTTGAATCGGATGTCACGGTCCTGGCGGGTGATATCCGTCCGGGCAAATCAGCACTCGAATGGATCCGCAGGAACTTCCCTGCCGAACAACCGATAATTTACGTGCTCGGCAACCACGAGTTTTATGGCAGCGCCATACCCAAGCTCATTGATGATTTTCGTTGCATGAGCGCAGGTTCGAACATTCATGTCCTGGAGAACGATTGCCTCAACTTTGATGGCGTCCGGTTCCTGGGCTGCACGCTATGGACGGATTTCTCTCTATTCGGGGATCCTGCCATTGCCGGACGTGAGGCTGCCAAAGTGATGAATGATTACCGCCGCATTCGAGTCAGCCCAGAATTCCGGCGATTGACTGGCATGGATACGGCAAGAATACACGCTCGTTCAGTGCGATGGCTACGCGAGCAACTCGATTTACCTGCAACACCCCCAACAATCATCGTGACCCATCACGCACCAAGTTCGAGGTCATTGGATCCGGAGGATGTGGGGGAATTGGTCAGCGCTGCGTATGCATCCCACCTTGATAGATTGGTAGCAGCAAGCCACGCCAGACTCTGGATTCATGGTCACCTTCATCGGCCCGCGGATTACTTGATCGACGACACACGGATTATTTCAAATCCGCGTGGTTACCCCGATGAAGTCAAAGACAAGAGCTTCGATCCCGCCCTGGTTCTTGATTTATTGTCTTAACGTCCAAAGCGTTAGGATGCCTAACGTTTGAAACGTTAGCTTTGTTGTCGTTTTCCATTTCCTGGGGGTGGATCAAATTATCGGGATCCACATTTACTGTTTTTTCTCAGGCATCGAGGAGGACCCTGATTTTTATACGGCAAGGGCACACTCGGACAACGATTGCCGGAATTTGAGTTACTCTCCAGCCGGTCAGAAAGGAACGTCCTGGAGAGCGGAGCCAGATTACTCGATCGCCCGGTTGCATATCGCACCTCATCATCAGACCTCAACGACTCTGCACATGTCGTCCAGGCGGCGAACGATGGCCGGGTGCATGCGTTCATGCTCGACAAGATCTCGCATTGAGTAATTGCCGGTCACGGT
>Ga0315273_10000647_pt1 | contig 37481 bp, 23 predicted proteins | sample YL17G02_0_MG_FD_205753 | JGI IMG/M metagenome (GOLD analysis project Ga0315273, IMG submission 205753) | Sediment microbial communities from Yellowstone Lake, YNP, Wyoming, USA - YL17G02_0 | ecosystem: Environmental > Aquatic > Freshwater > Lake > Sediment | place: USA: Wyoming | collected...
TGCGTGGCTACAAGCGTGAACAATCCGCTTTGAATGTTAGCCGTTTGATCGCCTATTCTGGCTCTCATTTGGAAACCGGCTTGGATTTGACCACACTTATCGCCTGACTTTATTCCCTTGTTTGTCAATCCTCTCCTGTATCTCGTTTTTTACCAATTTCCGAACAGTCACGGAGTGAGGCAATTCTTTTGGAAATCTGCCCCTCTGAATTAGACTTGTTGCCATGGGCGGGTTCACGTAAGCCATGTGCGCAAATAATCTTCAACTCTGTTATAAATTTCATCGGGAAGTTATACTTGGACAATAAGAAATGAAGCCTCACATAGGAAAATTTGCGGGGCTTTGAAGGAACTACGTGTAAGATGATATGTCGAGCATCCACTTGTATAAAACCCTATCTGGTGATAATCCCATGAACAAACACCACAATTTTATTCTCGCCTTCGCCCTGACTTTCCTCTTCTTTATCCAGATGGCAGGCGTTCTGGTCGAGTCCATTTACGTCATGGACTTGATGAACACATCCCTCGATGCAAAAGCGTTGGGTTTGTTGTTTTTCTTCGCGCCTGTTCTACTTGCACTGTTTCGCAAACAAACTCCTGCCTGGGCGCTCTGGTTGATCTTCGGTTTGTTGTTTATTGTGCGCGGCATCGTTCCCTACTTGAACACCCTCGGCAGGATGTTTGCCTCGGGCGTTGGGACAGGCTCCGCGCTTCTTCTGCTCGCTTTTTTGATGACCACCAGGAAAAAGGATAACTCGCGTCCATATATTGCGCTCACCGCTTCAGCAGGGCTGGCGCTTGCGGCAGCGCTTTCCGTTCTATTGCGCACGCTTGATTACAGCCTCGACTACTCCCTCACACCTTCAGGTGGATGGCTCGGCTGGGGACTCGCCCTGCTTCTCGGCTGGACTTTGACTCGATTGACTTTGGATAATGACCTCGCAGCGTCTCGATCCGACGGGGGAGTTGTCTCCGCGCTCCTTGGCATTTTCCTCACCATCACCTTGGTCTACTTCGCCTTCTCTGCCCCTGCGGTCATTGCCCGCTGGACTCAAGGCAACTATTTTTTGATCGTGACGACTGTCAGCCTGCTTGCGACAGGCTGAGTTTTTCTCGCGCTCACCAGGCCCGATCTTCCCGGACGTATCTCACGTCGCGCTTTGCTGATCTGGAACCTGTTCTTTTCGCTCAGCCTGACGATGACCATCCTCGCGCAGCGTGTCTCATTTCCATTGACTCCAGATTCTCCCGCAGTCATGGTCGGGACTCCCAACTGGATTCAGTGCCTTCCTTTGATAGGCATGCTCTTATCCTTCCCTGTCATCTTTCTGGATTTTCACCTCTTCTTCAACGTGATTCAACAGGCGAATCCCTCGCCGCGCATACTTCTCCCCGGCATGTTATTGGGAAGTCTCGCCTTGATCCTGCTTGTGTTCATCAACATCTTCACCAATGTCTGGGGATATATTGCGCCGGTCAGCCCCATCTTTCGCAATCAGTTTTATCTGCCATATCTGCTTATCGCGGGCGGCATCACCTTGCTTGCCTTGCGTCATCGTCCAACGGAGTCAACTTCTGTCCAGGGTCTCAATGGAATGTCACTTACAGGCTGGGCTGTTCTTCTCAGCTTGATCTTTCTTGGCACAGTATTGACTTTTCTGCGAACAGCCCGCCCCCAGCCCGCTGATCCAAACAGGACCTCGTTGGTTGTGATGACCTACAATATCCAGGAAGCCAATGATGGCCTTGGAGAACGATCCTACGACCGTCAGTTGGCATTGATTCAAAAGGTTTCACCCGATATTCTTGCCTTGCAGGAATCTGACTCTGCTCGTATTTCGCTCAACAATAATGATTATGTCCGTTATTACGCGAGCAAATTGGGATATTATTCATACTACGGTCCCACCACAGTCACAGGCACATTTGGGACGGCGATCCTGTCAAAGTACCCACTTCAAAACACTCGCTCGGTCTTCACCTTCAGCGATACGGACGAGATCGGCACAGCCGAAGCCGAGATCGAAGTGAACGGACATCGCTTTACCATCTACGATGTGCATCCCGATGGCTCGGACACCGCCAAACTAATTTTTGTAAACAGCCTCATTGAACACTCCCGCGGCAAGTCGAATGTGATTGCTCTCGGCGATTACAATCTGCGCGACTATGAAGAAGCTTATCAACGAATGGCTGGCGTGTATGTCAACGCGTGGACAAGCGTTTACCCTTCAGAGATCGGCGCGGATGGCACAGACATGTCTGGCAAGAATCGAATTGATCACATCTTCATATCCACATCCTTGAATGTGCGGGATGCGTTTTATATTTTGCCTCCTGCCTCGGCTACCGACCACCCCGTTCACTGGGCCGGGATATTTTGGGGGAAGTAATGAAATAACAAACGGCTTGGATAATATCGCATCCGGGACCGTTTTCATTTTTCGTTATGGTGTTGACGTGGACTCTGCCTCCGGCGGCCACTGCGGGCACATTACCCATTATCCTTCACTTGGGAACAATGCTTCAAATACTTGTATGTTTTGTGCCATAATATGCACGTGGATAAGTCGTTTTACCTTTCTTCGCAGGACTTTGAACCGGTATATCTTCAGCTTTACCGAATCGGCGAGTTGCAGCGCCGAGCCAGCGGTGCTGTGGCGGAATTATTGCATTGCAGGATGTGTCCGCGGAATTGCGGCGCGGACCGTTTTGCTGGCAAGACAGGGACATGCCAGATCGGGCGTTATGCGCGCGTGACCAGTTATTTCCCGCATCATGGTGAGGAGAATTGCCTGCGCGGTTGGCGTGGCAGTGGCACCATTTTCTTTGCGCAGTGCAATCTGCGCTGTGTCTTCTGCCAGAACTACGATATCAGTCAGAGCGGTCGGTTCCCTGAGCCTTCGCCGGAACGTCTGGCGGAGATGATGCTTGAATTGCATGCCATGGGATGTCACAACATTAACTTTGTCACCCCATCACATGTGGTTCCACAGATATTGGAAGCGTTATTGCTCGCTGTTGATGCAGGATTGAGATTGCCGCTTGTGTACAACACATCCGGATACGATTCCCTGGAGACATTGCATCGTCTTGACGGTATTGTTGATATCTACATGTCGGATTTTAAGATTTGGGATGAGGATTTTGCCGCGAAATACCTGCTTGCCAGTGATTATCCACAAGTAGCGCGGGATGCTTTGCGGGAAATGCACCGGCAGGTGGGTGATTTGAAATTGGATGAGAACGGCATCGCCAAGCGCGGTGTACTCGTCCGACATTTGGTGATGCCGGGGAATATCGCCGGGACCGAGTCTGTGGTTGCGTTCCTCACCCGCGAGTTGTCACCGGACACTTTTATCAACCTGATGGCACAGTATCATCCTGCTGGCAAGGTGAGTAACAACATGTTCAGCGAAATAAACCGCCATGTCACTCGACAGGAGTATATTGATGCGGTGAATATCACACGAGCAGAAGGATTGTATCGCTTCGGTTGATAGTAAAGATCAGTCACCATCCACACCGTACAAATGTCATTGCGAGAGCGGTGTTTTTCCGCTCGAAGCAATCCCCTGATTCAACAGAAAATTCACTCTACTCTATCGGCACGAGTTCCTGTTGCACGGTATACAGTCGTTTGTATAATCCGTTCTGCCGGATCAGTTCGGCATGAGTGCCAACTTCCAAAATGGATTTATCCTCCAGCACCACGATCTTATCGGCATTGCGGACGGTGGATAGGCGGTGCGCGATGACAATGGTCGTGCGTCCCTGCATCAGCCGTTCGATGGCTTGTTGAATGAGCAGCTCCGTCTCGGTATCCACGGAGGAGGTGGCTTCATCGAGAATTAGAATCGGGGCATCCTTGAGAATGGCACGCGCGATCGAAAGGCGCTGTTTCTGTCCGCCGGAGAGTTTGACGCCGCGCTCGCCGATCAATGTGTCGTAACCGTTCGGCAGTTCGGCAATGAACTCGTGAGCGTTGGCGGCTTTTGCGGCGGCTTCGATCTCGGCCTCGCTGGCATCAGGATTGCCGAATAACAGGTTGTCGCGCACCGTGCCATAAAACAGAAACACATCCTGCAGCACGATGCTAATCTGTTGGCGCAGGCTGTCAAGTGTGTACTCGTGCAGGTCGCGCCCATCGAGGCGGATCTGCCCCGAGGTCACATCATAGAAGCGGGGGATCAAACTCACCAGCGTGGACTTGCCCACTCCGGTCGGTCCAACCAACGCAACCACCGAACGCGAGGGGATATCCAATGAGATGTTTTCCAGGATGGACACACCTGAGAGGTACTCAAAGTTGACATCCTCGAAGACGATCCCGCCTCTCACCCGGCCCTTGACCGGTTCCGCGCCGCGGACGTTTTGCGGCTCCTGAGGCTCTGCCAGCAAATCGGACAGCCGATCCGCACCCGCCAGTGACGATTGCACAGCCTCCCACGCGCCGCTTAAAACGCGGACGGGAGTGTAGAAACTCTCAAGGTAAAGGAAGAACGCCACCAGGTCCGCGACCGGAAGCGTGCCCTGCAAGGCCAGCCGTCCGCCGTAGAAGATGACGATCAGTGTCCCCAGCGAAGAGGTGAAATCCACAAACGGCTGGAAGATTGCCATCAAACGCAACGCGCTGAGCAGGGACTTGCGATAATTGTCAATGCCCTGATACACGCGCTTGGACTCGTCCTCTTCGCGGGTGAAGGCCTTGATCTCGCGTATCCCGGCCAGGTTATCGTTGAGCAACGCGTTCAGGTCGCCAAGCTGCTTCTGGCGGTTGCGGAATGCCGGGCGGACATATTTGGCATACACACGCAGGGACAGAACCACCAGCGGGATGGGAATCATGCTGAGTAGGGCCAATTGCCAGTTTAGGCCGAACAGGACGGCGGTCACACCGAAGAGGGTCACGAAGTTAACCACCACATCCGGGATGGCGTGCGAGATTAACTGTTCGAACAGGTCGGTATCGTTGACCACATTGGACATCAACTGTCCCACCTGTTTATCCTCATAGAAGCGCAGGGACAACCTCTGCATGTGATCGTAGATATACTTGCGGACATCCGCCACCACGCCCCAGCCCGCCACATGCGCCACGTAGGAGCGCACAAATTGCAGTCCCGCGCGTGCGATGAAAATGATCAACGCAATGATGGTCAACCGGCTGACGTAATCCATCGCATGGATGTTCGCATCCGGCGTTGTGATTTCAGAGACCAATAATTTGACGATCCACGGTATCAGCAGTTGCAGCCCGACCAGCCCCAGCATGCTGACAGCGGTGATTATGAGCGGGAGTTTGTATTTACGTGCATAGTTGAAAATAAGTTGGAAAGGTTTCATGAGTTTATTTTATACCAATCCAGTCAGATTCCCCATTGGCATTTATCCTTATTGTGGACGGCAGAAAATCACCGCCTGGAGGCGGTAATATCAGGGGATGATCCGCATGGCGAGGATGTCATCTCGCCCCGTGAATTGCACCTGGATGGTTTCGCCTACTCCAGCAGCTATTGCGGACAGTTCATCACCATCAATAATCACATCATTCTGGCTGGCGCTTTGGCCCTGCAATAGCACAGCCTGAATGTGACTGGTTTCATCAATCTCATGCTTGCCGTAATACCATTCTTTGTGAACATCCCTGCGAATCTGGATCAAAGCAATATCAACAACATCATCAACGCCTTCATCATAGCCTTTGACAACCACATCTGCGTTGGCAGGCATTTGGGATAATAGAGCAAGCAATTCATTTACTTTCATATGGGAAATCCTTTTGGCATAGGTGAGATCGCTTATGGCTTTGGCGTGGACTCTGCCTCCAGCGGTGGAACCGTTGGGTTTGAGGATTCGAATCGTTCCGTCTTCAAGCGGAAATTCGATCAATCGTTTCGTCTTCGCTCCTTTGATGATTAAGTATAAACTAATCTGATTGCTTTCTGAACTGGAAATCGACCTCTGGAAATACCCCAGGTGGACCATCCAGGAATGGGGTATTTTCCCCTTTCAAATGCCGGTCAAAGAAAGCCAGCAGGTATGCCCTTTGGATTTCGATCATCCGTTGTGAATCGATCGGGCCAAATTGTTGGGGTATGAATTTCGATGAATATTCCATTGAAGGCGACCATAGAATGGTATCTGTGAAACTGGCATGTGTGGTTCCCTGAATGGTGACCCGGTAAGCCCAATTCTCCACGCCTGTGTAGATATAATCGTTCATCCCTTCACTCCTCTCATTGTAGAAAAATAAAAATGGCGTCTTGAGATGCTGTGCGGAGAAATCCACATATCCAAACTGCGATCCATCCATGTTTGCCCCGGCTTCACAGCGGCTGTCTTTCAGGCATACTTCCGCAGACATGGCGCCTCCAAACGACATCCCAAAAACTCCCACTCTTTTCATATCCAACCGCCCGGTGAATGAATTGCTCACATTGCCGGCGTTTAACTCTTCCAGTTGATCGAGAACGAAGATGGCATCGGCCACCCAAACGCTCAATTGGTCATCGAGATTCAATCGCCCGTATTCCTGACGAAATGACGCATCGAAAACCCGCGCATCTGCCAGTATGATCCGCCCATCTGGAAATACCGTTGACATGGATTCGTACGTGTGATTGATGCTGAACACGATGTAACCGTGACTGGCAAGCTCTTCCATCTGGGTTTGATGGCGCGTATATTCGTCCATGCCATATCCGTGTGAGAATACCAGCACCGGGAAGGTGGAACTTTCTCCCGATAAGGGAGCGTTCAGATAGGAATATGACTTCACCAAATCCATGTGACTCAAGAGAAAGGTTGGCAGATTTGAACGCTTCAAGATCAGCGGACCGACGCGATCCACTTCTGGCCAATAGGGTTGTGGACTGGCACCTGATGCAGGATCAGCGGGATACCAGACGCGCACCATCAATTCGCGGCGGTCGTTTGGGTCGGGTGTAAACAACTCCGGCCGGTTATTATCCACGAAATAAAGGTCTTGCATCCCCACTGGATACATTCCGCTGGGTGCGGGCATCCGAAAGACCGGCGCAATCATGGAAAATATAAGCGCGGCTGTAAGAGAAAGCCATGCCAGGAACAGACCGATAAATCTCCCCAAAGTATTGCCCCAGCACCATTTGGATGTAACCCATTCCCCCGGGAAAATGAAATGTGCCAGGGTCAGTATTACCAGGCAGGCTGTCAAGGCGTATGCAGGCGTCATTTGCCAGCGGGTTTTCTCCAGGATGGCGTGCAAGAGAAATACAAGCAAAGCCAATGCCGGTAGATAGAGCCGCTCAGCACTTTTCGCAGTTGAGCGGGGATTTTTGATCAGCGTCAATGCCAGGATAGTGAGAAGCAGGATTTCAAGTGTGCGCATGGTATTTTGAATTTGCGGTTTTATGTCTTTGCGAGGAGGGCGGTTTTCCCGACGACGTGTGCCACGAAGTGGTAAGCAATCTCAAAGCTCCAGTTAGTCATAAAAATGCCTGAAAACAGGAGACAGCGTCCCCTTTGGGGATTGCTTCGCACACCTGCCCTGCCGTCTCGCACCGTCGTGCTCGCGGCACGAACGGTGGCGGGCGGTGCCAGGGAAGTACGCTCGCAACGACATATATGCGGCAGAAATTAGTAATTCAAAACTCAGTATTCTCCATGTAGTTGAAAACATCCAACGGCAAGGCGCCTATCGTCCGCCCTTGATAGCCCGACAATGTCGTCCCCATACACAGGGAATTATATATCGCTTCTTCAGTCGTTTCGATCACTGCCTGAAACAGCGGGGACATATTCGCATTCGGAACTTCGGGATATGCCCACACTTTGCCGCGCCGTTCGGCCGTCCTGCGGATTTCCTCCGCCGTTGAAAACGCAATGACATAATCTCCCGACCCATCGCTCATAGACGCGCCCGTGCGCGCCAGGCCTGCCAACCCGCGTTTCGAGAGTCGTTTGAGATTGCGGTCTGACAATGGCGCGTCCGTCGCAACGATGATCATGATCGAGCCATCGGCTGAACCATCGTCCAGTTTATCCTTCAAGTAGTATTGGCGGAGCTCTTTGCCAACTGGACGCCCATCCATTTGCAGGACGCCGCCGAAATTTGTTTGCACCAATACGCCAACTGTATATCCGCCCAGGCTTTCAGGCAGGACGCGCGAACTTGTGCCAATGCCGCCTTTCCAACCAAAACAAACCGTCCCTGTGCCCGCGCCAACGCATCCCTCTTCGACCATGCCTGATCCGGCGTTCTCGAGTGCCTGGATTACATGCCCTTTTGTGACCGCGATCTTACGGATGTTGTTCAACACCCCATCATTTGTCTCGCCAATGACGGGATTCACGCTTTGTACTTCCCCGTTGCCTGTTTGCGAAAGAGTCCAATCTATGACTGCTTCCGCGGCGCGTGGTACTGCGAGCGTGTTCGTCAATACGATGGGAGTCTCGATTTCGCCAAGCTCTTCGATTTGCGTTGACCCCATCAGTTTCCCAAATCCATTGCCAACGACCAGCCCTGCAGGAACTTTATCCTGGTACATATTTCCATTGTGGGGGAGGATGGCAGTCACGCCCGTGCGGATATCGTCCCCTATGATTAGGGTCACATGCCCGACGCGCACACCTGCGACATCCGTGATGGTATTCCATTTTCCTGTTGGCAGAATACCGGGCGCAATGCCCAGTTCACGCGCGCGTTTGCGTTGATCATCCATTATTTCACCGGCCTTACCCAGAACGAAGGGAAAAATTTCGCGTGGAACTACAAATTTTTGTTCAATTACTAAGCCGACTTATTTTGTTTGAGATTTACCAGATGTTTTTGTTTGCACCTTGCCTGTAAGCTTTTTTAAAATAATGCTCAATTTTTGTTCTGGCAGCAGGACTTTAGGATACGGCTTGCCATCATCGTTGGGGAAGCGCACAAGACGGATGTTCCCATCGGCAATCTCGATGCCTGTGATCTTTCCATCGGCAAAGGAACAACAGCCCGTGTTGAAATAACAAGGCTTAATATCCTGTATTTTTCCTTTATCCCAGTCAGCCTTTTCCTCATTCCACTTCTTTAGTTCGCCCTTGGGCATTCTATGTTCCAGCCATTCCAACTCTGCAGAACACTGGGCAATTTTCTGCTCTTTTTGTGCGCGTTGCTCATGCTTGCTTTTAGGCAGTTTATCGCGTTCCATCCGCGCATTGTAAATATCTTCGAGCAGGCGCAGGTGGTGGGAACGTGATGTGAATACAGGCGCGTGTGTATGCCCTGCAATCACGATCAATCCAGGCGTTTGCTCCGCCCAGTCGCGGATGATCAGGTCGCGGTCGTCGCGCAAGTCCCATGCGGTGGCGGGCGTATTGCAGGAAAACCCTGTTATTTGCTGTAAGGGTCTCCACAAATAGCGAAGAGTGGACTTGGAAAACCACAATTTTATTTTTGACCCGCTTTTCTTGTTCTTGTCCACCGCATTTTGTGTCCCTTGATGTCCGTGTATAAGCAGGATCTCGCCCAACTTCTTCCTGCCGTCCATAACATATAAAAGCATGGCTTCGCGTATCCTGAGCGGCAGGTCGCCATAATGGGGCTGGAGCATGTTCACGGTCTCTGCGGATAATTTCCCACCATCGTCCTCAGCCCATAGATCATCGTGGTTTCCCCGCAAGCGCCGGTATCTCCCCTTATCATGGAATAACTTCTCCGTGGAAAAGGAAGCCTCATTACTTCGCAGTACGCGTGACGGTCGTTCCTCCCATAATTCTTCCACATCGCCCATTACGCACAACGAATAATCCAGCGCCAAATAGTATGCCAGCGCAGCGCAGTATATTGCCTCGCAGGAGCGGAAATCATCCGCCCGGTTTTTCGCTCCCCGGTGATGGTCCGAAAAGAGGATGTATCTTCCATTATGGACATCGAGTATTTCCGGTTCGAGTTTGGCTTTTTCGTACGCTTCTTTAAGGGCTTCTCGAGTACTTTCTGGTGTGAAACGGTCTCCTCCGAGCATGCACAAAATCTTTGATGTGAAGCTTTGTTCTGCCATTCTGCCCTCCCAACGATTTTTATGGATACATTTCGATGATGTCAGTATAGCATTTACCCATGCTCTTTTCAAGCGTTTGCCAGACCCAAATGAATTTTGAATACCAAAATCGGCAATCACCGTCCAGAAGGTTTGCGAGATTCAACCGTGTTTTGCGGGAAAACCCTTCGACAGGCTCGGGGCATGCTTTCGGGACGTTTACTGAATGAATCTAAAAATTCATTAGGATCTGATTTTTCTGGTTGCAATTCATTCGTTAATTGAGTAAACTGTTCAGAAAGCACTTGTTCTGTATTGAGAATTGCCATCTGTTGGAGAGGTTGAAATGAAAAGATTCTCGCGCCGTGATTTCCTGCGTTTCATGATGCTCAGTGCCGGTTCGCTGACATTCAACAAGCTGATGACTGCTTGCGGTCTCATGCCGCCTCCCGGCTTGCCCACCGGGACCCCAGTTTTATTTCCCCCGGCGAACACAGCCCCGGCAGTGAAGCCAGGGGAAACATTGCCACTCGCTGCAAATGCAACCAGGGCATCGCTTTCCCCGCTAGACCTTGTCGTTGCGCGTGGGGGTGATCCCGAAGAGATGGTGCGCCAGGCTTTGGCGGCGTATGGAGGCATGCAAACGTTCGTCCCCAAGGGTGCCAGTGTGGTTGTCAAACCGAATATCTGCGTCGCGTATCATACGTATGAATATGCCGCCACCACCAATCCGTGGGTGGTCGGCGCCTTGGTGAAGCTGGCTTTTGAAGCGGGCGCGAGCCGCGTCCTGGTGTTTGATTTTCCATTTGGAGGCAGCGCACAGGAGGCCTATGTGCGCAGCGGCATTGATGAACAGGTGAGAGCCGCAGGGGGCGAGATGATGCCCATGCCGGATTTCAAGTTTGTATCAACCGATATCCCCGGCGGTGTGGATTTAATAAGGACCAAAGCCTTCAAGGACGCGCTTGAAGCCGATGTGTTGATCGATGTCCCCATTGCCAAGCATCACGGCTCAGCGCGGCTCACCCTTGGGATGAAAAACCTGATGGGGTTGGTGCTGGACCGCGGCGCCATTCACAACAACCTCGGACAGCGCATCGCGGACCTGACCAGCCTCTTCCGCCCCAAGCTCACGGTCGTGGATGCGATTCGCATGCTAATGAGACACGGCCCCAGCGGCGGCAATCTCGACGACGTAAAAAAAATGGATACGATCATTGTAAGCCCCGATATTGTCGCAGCCGACAGTTATGCTACCACGCTCTTCGGCTTGCAACCTGATGACATTGAATACATCAGGGCAGCATCTCAAATGGGATTGGGCAATAGTAATTTGAAAAATCTCAAGATCGAAGAAATTGCTGTGGGCACATAGAATCGTGGAAAAAACTCCCGACCTCAAATCGTCCGCGCAAGGCCGCGCGGCAAAAAGACCCGAACGCTGGGTCCTTGCCCGCAAGATCGTTCAATATCTAACCCTGGCGATCTTCCTGCTTTTCTTTTTAATGACAAGACGGGATGGCTGGCTGCCAGCGTTGATTGACCTGCCAATGCGGCTCGATCCACTGGTCATGCTGTCCAACTTATTCGCAAGCCGCACAATTCTGCTCTCGTCATCCATTGCTCTTATCACGATATTGCTCACGATGATATTTGGCCGGGCCTGGTGCGGGTGGATTTGTCCGCTGGGCACAACGCTCGATATTTTTTCATTCAATAAAGCGCGCGGGAAACGACAACCACCGTCCGAAAATTGGCGCAATGTAAAGTATGTACTACTCATTGCTGTTTTGACCGCCGCTCTTTTCGGGAATTTGAGCCTGCTTGCGCTTGACCCGCTCACTTTGCTATTCCGATCGTTGACCGTCGCGGTCCTGCCCGCGCTGAATCAGATTGTCAGAGTCATCGAGGGGACACTGTTCCAAGTCCCGACGCTGGGCGATGCGGTGGCCGTATTTGATATGTGGATCCGGCCGGCCATCCTTCCATCAGAGCCTCTATATTTCAAGGATACGCTTTTATTCGCCGCGATCTTTGTCGGCGTCCTCGCACTGAACCTGTTTGCACCGCGTTTCTGGTGCCGCTATCTTTGCCCGTTGGGCGGCATGCTTGGATTGTTGAGCCGCGTAGCGCTCTTTCGCCGCGAAGTCAGCGAACCATGCAAGGGCTGTACGCTTTGCACCAGTTCCTGCCCAACCGGCACGATAAATCCAGAGAAGAATTACGCCAGCGACCCCGCCGAATGCACCATGTGTATGGAATGCCTGGAACCTTGTCCGCGTAGTTTGATCCGTTTTACGCGCGGCCTTTCGCTGGCGGAGGGACAGGAATATGATCCGGGTCGCAGGCAGACATTGGCAACATTTGGGATGACCATCATTGCCCTGGCATTGATTCGCAGTAATAGCCTTACCAAACGCGAACCGCCATTCCTGATCAGACCGCCAGGTGTGTGCGAAGTCAACGAGGATGTGCTGGGCATGTCAAAGTGCATTCGCTGTTCAGAGTGTATGCGTGCCTGTCCGACCAACGCTCTTCAGGCATCTGCATTCGAGGCAGGCATCGAAGGCTTCGGCGCGCCGATCCTGATTCCGCGTATGGGATATTGCGAGTTTTCATGCAACCTATGTGGACAGGTGTGTCCCGTGCAGGCCATCCCGCCGTTAAGTTTGGAGGAGAAACAACGACAGGTGATTGGCAAGGCATACATTGACGAGAGCCGCTGTATCGCCTGGTCTGATCACCAGGATTGCATCGTGTGCGAAGAGATGTGCCCGGTGGCTGATAAAGCCATCCAACTGGAAGAGAAGGAAGTCTGGGGAAGGGATGATACGGTGGTTATGGTTAAACTTCCCCACGTGTTACGCGACCTGTGTATTGGGTGCGGCATCTGCGAATATAAATGCCCGGTCAATGGTGAATCCGCCATCCGCGTTTTCGTACCGCAGATCCCCGTACCGTTCTAAAAGTATCCTCGCTCATTTCAATAAACGAGGGTTATGCTGCCAGGATATGATCTCTTTTGGAAGATATTTTATGGAGATTACTCGATACGCTGGAGAATACTTGGCATTAAAGGTGGAAGAATGATGTATCGCAGGGTAGTCGCGTTCTTCCATTGATCGGAAAAAGTTTACAATTTCATTACTCGTAAAAGAGAATTCTTCATTTTCTGCCAGTTGGGCGATATATTGCACATACAGGATCAGTTTATCTGTGGAACCTTTGAAGCCTCTTGCTGTTTGCATGAAAGCCTCAAGTAATTTTTGACTGTCATGCCTGCCTGCCAAAAAGGGACGCAAGTGTATTCTAGCGATCTGGTTATCTGGAGAAATAATATCTACAAGGGGTTCTGCAATACCAGGGACAAGATTATCTGTCTCATTTTTCAACCATTCTCGAGCTCTCTCCACATCCTGTACAGCATGTTCGCTTCCCTTGGCGGCTTGATAAATAAGTTTGTATAGATCCTCAAGGATCCATCCAGGATAGCGATGCGAATGATCAACTAGAATGCGATGGAATTGTTTTTCAGTACTTACGTTCTGGAAAATTTGCATAATACACTATCACGACCTCCCCGCTCGCGTGGACGCTCGTCCGACCCAACAGCATCCTTTGCCAGCGGTTTGAAAGCAAGTTTCCCGAATTGATTACAGGCTAAGGGGGGGCTACAATTATTCTTTTTTATAACGGACGAGCCTCTTTCAATACTTGTGGACGTATTCGTGAACGCAAACCTGCCTCAGTAACCACATCTACGGGTATGCCAAGCAGGGATTGTAATTCACGTAATAAACGCGCTAAATCAAGTAAACTGCGGCACTTCAAGTTTGACAAGGAAATCAATGTCACTATCTGGGCGTGCATTGCCGCGAGCCACTGACCCGAACACGCGCACATCATAAGCCTCATTTTTGTGCGCGATGGCCAGGATCTGTTCTTTTCGAGATTTGAGAAGGCTTTCGATTTCCATACTTGAATTATACGCCAAAAAGGCGGCCTTCATCACAATTTTAATTCATGACAATCCTGCCCTGGTATTTACAATTTACCAAATCGTTTTCATGACCCCGATCGTTACTGCAGCGACAATCTTGATGGTTAATTAAAGCCTGACAGGTAAAAACACCGGTCAGGCTTTTTATCACACAAGGGACTTAATCAGCAATTCGAAGACGGTTGCGCCTATTATCTCGAACGAAACTTCTTTCAGGATACTGCTCACGACAGCCCAGTATTTTTTCTTGAACTTGGGGAGCACACCTTTTGCATTCTCCACTTTATCGCGCCCACCACTTTTCAGCCACGCCTCCACACTGGCGGGGGTTTCCTCCTCACCGGGGGCAGTCATGATCTCGCGCAGAACCCAGCGTTCGAGACTGGGGGAGAAAAGGGCAAATTTTCCCTCAGTTTCGATCACCAGTCCGCGCTTGCCGAGGGACACCATATCGAGGTGCGAACGCGGATTCATTTTTTGCAATCGCTCCGTGTGGGACGCGCCTTTTTTGCCTTTCTCGCGGTTGAGCGCCAGCACTCCCAGCAGGGTGATCTTCTCGCTTTCGGTGCAGTGACTCCAGAGATAACTGAAATGCGGGTCGGCCTGCTGGTCGAAATCCGCGACGACGCGCTCGAAAAGCGGACGGGCGCGCAATCCCTGAGACTTGCCGTCGACGAGGTAGTGTCCCGCGATCTGCAGGAAGAAGGGCTGTCCGCCGCCGAGGCGCAGGATGAATTCCTTCTCCTCGGGTGGGAATGGCTCCTCGAGGCTAGATAGGTATCCATCCACGAGCGAGGCGGCATCCTTCAAGGGGAAGGGATGCAGGACAACGTTGGCGAAAATGTTGAAAAACGGCGATCCCTTGATCTCGTCGGAATGACATAAGTCCACCAGTTCGCGGCGCGTGGCGGGGAGCAGCGCCACGCCGTGATGGATGGCAAGGGCGCGCAGTCCGCCGAAGAAATCGCCTTTGAAGTTGGGGTTCTGGGTGACGTATTCGAACTCGTCCATCATCAGCACAACGGTCAGGCCTTTGTCCTGCGTGCCCTGGAACAAGTCTTCGAGGTCGAACAGGTCGAACTCGCTCCGTTCGCTCAACTTATCAATGGACGGTTTCAGGCTATCGTCGCAGACCGAACGGGACATTTTTTTCAGAACCCTCTGCCAGAAGCGTGTAGGCGTGATGTCGGTCAACCCCTGGAAGTCGGTGTAGACAAGGCAGAACTTATCAGGTGTGAGGCCGAGCCGTGCGCTGACCTCCGGGTGGGAAAGGTGGTAAAGGAGCGAGGTCTTGCCGATGCGCCTCTCCCCGATAATGGAGGTCGACTCGTGCGCGCTGGAAAGCAGGCGATTGACGATTTGGCGGATCTCCGTTTTGCGCCCAAAGAAACGCGATGGTTCTTTGATGGGATTGCCAAAGGTAAACGGATTCTCGAGGCGCGCTCTTTCGCGTGACTTTTCAACTTCGCTCACCTGTGCCTGTGCCACAGGTGCAGGCAGGACGACAGGCCGGGAGTTGGCCGCGGATGTTACGAGATAGGTCAAGGCGTTTAGCGCGCTCTCCATCGCCTCAGCCATTTCCCCGGCGGATTGATAGCGATCGGCGGGATCTTTTGCCGCCGCCTTCAGGATAATACTCTCAACACCTTCTGGAATGTCCGGATTGACCTGGCGCGGTATCGGCAATGGCTCCGTGATGTGCTTGACGATGGTGCCCATCGGCGTATCGGCGTGGAAGGGGGCTTCGCCGGTCACCAATTCGTAAAGCACGATGCCCAGCGAGTATATATCCGCGCGATGGTCAACGCTCATGCCCTTGCCCTGCTCCGGCGACATGTACTTCGGCGTGCCCATGCTGACCCCACTGGCGGTCAAATGCTGGGACGCTTCGGCTGTGCGTGCCAGCCCAAAGTCGGCAAGCATCGGCCAGTCCTCGCGGGAAAGCAGGATGTTGCTGGGTTTGATATCGCGATGAATGATGCAGCGCTGGTGGGCGTAATCGAGGGCGCGGGCGATGGGCGCCAGCAACTTCAACGCATTTGCCGCCGCGAACACCTGCCCATCCTCGTGTTTGAGCGTGCCGCCTTCCACCAATTGCATGGCGATGTAAATGATGTTTCGTTCTTCGCCGTAACTGTAGATCGGCACAATGTTGGGATGGTTCAACTGGGCGATGGCTTTTGCCTCGCGGCGGAAGCGCTGGATGAAATCTTCGCTGGAAGCCAGGGATTGCGGCAGGACTTTCACCGCCACGTACCGATCCAGCGCGGCTTCATGAGCCTTGTAAACCGTCGCCATGCCGCCATGTCCTAGCGGTTCCGTCAGCAGATACGCTCCCAATGTTTGTCCGATCAACGGGTCTTTTGCTTCGTCAGCCATTATTTACTCTCCAATTTGAAAACGCCATACGGCGTCGCCGCGTAGACGTTGCTATCTTTATCAACTGCAATTGAATATACCACCGTTGCACCGAGCAGGCCGTCGTTGACTTGTCCCCACGTCGCGCCGCTGTCATAGGAAATGTACGCGCCGCCGTCCGTGCCTGCGTAGATTTTATTCGGGTCATTCGGGTCAATCGCAAGGGTGTTGACAAAGAGATTGCTCAAGCCATTATTGCTTGGCTGCCACGATCCGCAATTGTCAGTGCTGACAAGTACTCCGTGACCAGACGTTGCAAGATAGAGACGCGAACCCTGTAAGTCAAGAGTCAAGCGTGTATCTGAACGCGATGTAGTTACATCCGTCCCGCAGTTTTGCCATGTTTTGCCGTTATCAATTGAATAGGTTTGGTGATACCTGCCGATGGCATATACCGTTTTGCTTTGATCTGTGTAGAACAATCTCGCATCCCATGAGCCTTCACTGCCAGAGCTGAGTTGCCAAGAGGTTCCTGCGTTGGCTGAATAATAAATTACATTGCCGACATCGTACACGAATCCTTCAAGATATGGGTTGGCTGATACGCTTTGAGACCCTTCAAAGTGACGGCGATCCCTATAGTAGGATGGTAGAGCAAAAGCAAGCGTCTCATCCGGGTCACCAGGTCCGCTACTTCCACCTTTAGATTCCCAAAGCCATGTATCACCGCCATTGAATGATTTTTGCAAAGCGCCACTTTGTATTAGGTAGAGCACATTGGCCGCGTCAAAAGCTGGACCGCACCAATTTGCATTAACCTTGATTGGCGACCAACTTTTTCCGCTATCAATGGAACGATACAATGCACAATTGATTGTCATACGCTTCCCTGCATAGTATGTGGCCAGATAGATTCTGGCGTTATCCAGCGGATTTATTTTTATTTCCGCGCGCGCTGACCCAGTCCCGTTGTCTCGTTCAACCCATGAAATGCCGCCATTTGCAGAAATGAAAATACCAATACCAGGCCGTTCTCTAATTTGGTTTCTAGCCAGGGTTCTTCCGCCTGTGATGATGCGATCTGTTTCATTGGGGTGATCAATGTGAATTGCTGAATAAACTATTGATTGCGTGCCGGGTACTATCTTCCATGAATCTCCCTTGTAACGTGTGACAAGCAGCGTATTGCCTGTGTAATAGATAATAGCTGGATCTTCCGGGTCGGAAGTCAGGATATCACTGTACCCGAAGATTCGTGTTTGAGACCAATTTGCGCCTCCGTCATGCGATACATATATTCCACTTTCTGCTTCCACTATTGGTGAGGCAAAATTGGTATAGATGGAATAGTTTCCCTGTTCATCCGACCCAATGGCAAGTGCGTCAATATCGGGTTTATCTTTCATTCCTATCAAAGTCCAACTACCTCCTCCATCACTGGATTGATACACGCCTTGGCACGTTTCCCCACCTCCAATAAAGAGCACGTTGCCATCTGCAGGATGGATCACCCACGAATGAATCTCGTCAGGACAATCCTTTTTCAAAACATACATGCTCTTCCAAGTGCTTCCCTGATCCGTTGTCTCGTAGATGCCATTCTCATCGCGTGCGTACAAATGGGAATTGTCTTGATAATCCATCAATAGATAAGTTCCCTCGCCAATTCTGTACCAGTTCTCGCCGCCATCTTCTGTTTTGAAGACTCCGCCCATCGTGCTTGCATACAAAACCTGCGGGTTTTGGGAATCAATCAACAAAGATTCCACCTGCGTGCTTGCCAATCCATGATGCGCGGGGCGCCAGGAGAGACCGCTGTCAATTGTCTTGTACACGCCCGCGTTCTTCATGGCGGCGTAGATCACATCAGGGTCTTTCTTATCTGTAGCAAAGGCAGTGACCGTGTCGCGCTGAAATTCCTGCCCCATCGAGATGCGTTTCCACGTCAAGGGGATAGGAGTCGGCGTGGGGAGCAGTGTCGCTGTTGGGGTGGTGCTGGGGGGTGGCGAAGGCGTCATCGTTGATGTAACAATTTGCGCGGCCGGTTGTGTCACATAGAGACTTGAGATTTTCGGGGCGATGAAGAATCCCAAACCGATCAGGAGCAATGCCCCAAGCGTTCCCCAGGTAGCGGGGTGACTGTACCATCTGCGGCGTTTTAGTTTCACTACATTTGCCAGCAGGCGCGAGACATCCTTGTAGTTTTCGTCAATCACCAAGATTTGCGTGAGCAGTCCCACCGCGCGGTCATATTCCCTTGCCTTGAGCGCGGACTGCGCTTCGCGGTACAGTCCTTCAAGTTCTGCGTTGTCAGGCACTTTTTGCTCCTCTCTTTTCTCTACTCACTGCTTTCTTCTCACTTCCCCTAATGGACGTAGATTTCATGCGCGCTGGCAGCGGATTTCGGCCGAACGCCCTATAAATCGTCCGGGTCTTTGATGGGGTTGCCGAAGGTGAAGGGGTTCATTGTTTGCTCTATATTGAAGTATCGTCAGGTGTGACAGCGAATGATTTGGTTAGGTATTTGAACTTTCTCATGAGGCCGGACTATGGCGACAGGTTTGTGATATCCCATATTTTGAGGTTGTCAATCAATGCCTGTAAAGGACTGCCATTGCACACAGCAAAATTAAATCTTCCTTGGCTCGATGAAGTATCTGCCTGCGCGATGATCAACTCCCCGTTGACGTAGATGGCCACGCGGTCCTGCCGGGCAATCAGCGTCAGACGCTTGGGCGTATCCCATGATTGGAAGGATAGTTTTGGAATTTCGGTTTCTAACAGAGGGATATGAACGCCGTTGACGTTTTTGTGAAATCCAACCCATCCTGATGATGAAATATTTGCTCCGTAATGAGCTGTGCCATTATCCCGAAACAATATGGACACCGTTCCATTCCCCTGATTGATAAACCCTACATCCATCTCCAGCACAAAATCTGAAAACACCTGATTGGTTGGAAGGTTCGCGCCATAACAATCATCCTTGGTGGAAATGAAGTATGCGCCATCCTGGTAGCCGGTTTCGCCGATGGCATCCGACTGGGTAGACCAGCCGCTGGAAAGGTTGCTGAAATCATCTTCATAATCCGGTGTTTTGCCAGCAATTGAATCCAGTATGGACGCAAAGGAAGACGTTGGCCCAGTTGTAGTTGTCGCAGCAGAAAAATCCACCCCGCTTAAGTCCCAAAACTTGTAATTGTCGAATTCGCATGTCATTTGGAAATCTGCTTCGAAATTTACATTTTTATACACGGCACTCCCTTCAGGGTCAAGCGCAGTGAATGCCAATTGCCCATTAACAAAAACGGAAATTTGATCATTGAGAACGATGATCGTGACAGTATTGGAATAGGAAGGGTCAATTTTGATCGATCCAATGATCAAATCGTTACCAACACCAGAGACCACTGGGCGATCTATTCTGGACATGCCAGATAGCGGGAAAGCGGCTCTGAGAGATCGTTCATTGTTGCCACCAATATTAAAGTAGCAGGCAGCACCCTGGCTGGGCTCCAAGATCTGTTGTTTAAACTCGACAGCAAACCTGTCGGAAGAAAAACTTGATCGATCCAGGGGTACATATGTACTCTCACCTAAACCACCGGTTATAACCAATTTTCCGTTTTCCACCTTGGCATTCTCGACGGGATTGCCAAAATCCCAAGTATCGAAACTGGTCTGGTAAAGTGGTTCTTCGTTCTGGATGGCAGCGAGCGCGGTCAGGGTGGCAGGATCAAGGCCGCGTAAGTCCCAGATCTTGAAATTGTCATACTCGCATTGGGCAGTGTAATTTGCCGAGAGAGCTTGATATGCATAAACCGCGCTCCCATCGGGGTCCATGGCGGTGTACACCAAATTTCCATCAATGAAGGCTGCAATTTGATCCCCGAGAACGATCAGTGTAACCGCATTGGAATTCGCCAGATCATATTCACCACTCGCTCCCTTGAAAATATCAAATCGATCCGGGTGTATGTAATGTGCCAGTATCGCATGACCATCCGAATGGAAACTGGCGCTCATCGCCCTCCACGATGAAGTATTAGAGTCGGCGCTATTGGAAGTTTCAAAAATACAGTGACCTTCCGGGCTTATATCCAGAGCCCGCAGGTCGAATTGAACCGCATACTTATCGGAAATCAGGTTGTACAGGTCCACGCCCGCGTGTTGTTGATTCTCGCTAGTGACGATCAGCTTCCCGTTTTCCACCTTGGCGTCGCCCTGTGGATCTCCGAAATCCCAGGTATCAAAACTAGTCTGGTAAAGCGGCTCTTCACTTTGGATTGTTGCAAGCGCAGTTTTGACAGCGGAATCCATCTCTCTCAAGTCCCAATATTTGAAATGGTCAAAGCCACAAGTGACCTGGTTGTATGCGGAGAGACCATGGTACAAATACACAGCGCTCCCAGCGGGATCCAGGGCGGTATAGGCCAACTGTCCATTAATAAAAGCGGTGATTCGATCCCCAAGCACAACCAGCCTGACCACGTTGGATTTTGTTTTGTCGAATGAGGCCGTAACCATGCGTTCATGTCCACGCAATTGATGGACATAGCTTGACAACGCCGCCAAATCTTCTCCTGGGTGGAATTCCGCGCTAAATACTCTATTAGATTCATCACCATATGGTGCACCATTCCCAGCTTCATAGACGCAATGACCGTCTGGGGATGAATCTCCCGAAATACTAAGCTCGAATTCAACCGCGTAACTGTCAGAGGGATATGCGCTTAGCTCTAAGTGTGCCCCGTTTTCATCGTCACTTGTGAGAATGAGTTTCCCATTCACGAGCGCGGCATTGCGGCCGGTATCATTGGAGTCCCAGTCATCGAAACTGGTCTGGTAAAGCGGTTCTTCGTTCTGGATGGCAGCGAGCGCGGCCTGGAGTTTAGGGTCGAGTGTGGGTGTGGGCGTTACCGTGGGAGCCGTTCGCGTCCCGGCGCTGGTCGGCGCGGGCGCGGCAAACAAGCCATTCTTCCCCAGCCAGAACAACCCGCCGCCGATTCCCAGAATCAAAATAGCAGCCAGTCCGCCGATGACCCACATCCGTTTGCCGCCTGTTTTCGGCGCGCGAACTGGTTTGGGGGAAGCAGGTTTTGTGCGAGACTTGCCGAGTCTCTGTGTGGTTCCTGTGCGGCGCGACTCAATCGCCTTTGTCAATAAGCGCGAGGCATCCTTGTAATTCTCATCGCGCAGGATGATCTCTTTCAGGGAACGGATGGCAGGATCGAAGTCCCTCGCCGCCATGGACTCGCTCGCGCTTGTGTACAGGTCGAAGAGTTCGCGTTCCTGTGCGATGGGCTTTGTCTCTTTATCCACCTGTTCGCGGTCTTCTGGATGGATGGATAAATAGTCCTGCCAAATCTGGAGCGCCTCCGCGAACCGTTCCGCCTCCCGCAAACCCTCGGACTGCGTCCGCGCCGCCTGCCATTGACTCTGGTGTTCCCGGGTGCGCACCTCGGCCAGTTTCTGCTGGAATTCGATATTGTCGGGTTCGTTGGCGAGCACCTCGTTCAGCGACGCGACCGCCGCCTCCCATTTACCCGCCTGCGCGGCGCTATCTGCCAAACGCAATGCGGCCTGCAAGTGCGCCTCGCGCTTGGCCTTGCGCGCCTCCGCCAGTTTGGTTTTCAGCGTTTCGTTTTCGGGCTCGGCCGCGAGTCCCGCATTCAATGCCGTTACGGCCTCATCCCAGCGGCCACCCAGCGCGGCCTGCTCGGCGCGGCGCAGGATGGCTTTCAACTCTGCGGCCTTCTGTGCGGCGCGCACCTGCTCCATTTTTCCCGCGATCTCGGCGTTCCCAGGTTCCAGCGAGAACACCTCGTTCAGGGCGGCGATGGCTTCGTCCCAACGTTCGGACGCAACCGCCGCATCGGCGCGGGCGTGGACTGCGCTCAGCCAGGCCGAGCGTTTCGCGGCTCTCAAATTGTCGAGTCGTTTTTGGATCGCGGTGTCATCGGGCTTTAACGCAAGGTATTCACCCAGCGCGCTGATGGCCGCGTCCCAGCGGCCGGCCTTTTCCGCCTGTTCTGCTTTTACAAGGATGCTGTCCAGGCGTTCTTTCAACTGCTTTGCTTTGACGGAAGCGATTTTTGCCAGGATGGACTTATCCTGTGGCGCGACTTCGAGGGCTTCATTTAGCGTGGCGATGGACTTCTCCCAACTCTTTGTGTTCGCCTCTTTCTCGGACCTGGCGAGCAGCGCCGCCAATACTTTGGCTTTTTTCTCTGCCCGAACCTTTTCCATGCGTTCGATGAGGGATTGGTCATCAGGTGTGAACTTGAGCGCCTCCGCAAATGCGGACAGCGCTTCCTCGTCCATGCCATCGGTCAGAGCCTTCTCTGCACGCTGACGCGAAATCTCTGACATGCGTCCACGGGCTTCAAGGTGCTCGGCGTTGATCGCCAGCACACGCTGATAGGAGAGCACCGCGTCTTTTGGGCGTCCCCGTTTCATGGCCGTGTCGCCGAGCGCCAGGTGCGCGTCACACAGGCCAGACCGCGAGGCCACGTCTTCATCGTCAATGGTTAGGGCTTTTTCGAATTCGATGATCGCTTGTTCCAGTTGTCCCTGGGTTGCAAAGGTGATGGCGATGTTGACCTGTGCCTGGAGGTTGTCCGCTGAAACGGACAGCGCCTGGCGGAAGAATTCGATGGCTTTCTCGTATTGACCGCCGTCGCGGAACTCCAGCCCGATCTCGATGAAACGACTGGCGATGGGGTTGGCCTCGGTCAACTCCTCGCGCGCCTGTTCGATGGGACGGTTCTTCTGCAACCAGATCTGCAACAGGTGGATGACGAAGCGGTTATTGGAGGTGATAACATCCTTCTCTCGCAGGTGGAGCAGACCCGAGGTCAGGTCAGATTCGCTGAAGCGGACGCGGTTCTTGCGCAGGTAGTCTGTCACCGCATGGTTGTCGGTTTTATCCAATTGCGCCAGCGCCGCGAGACTCCACTTCTCGATGTCCGAAGCCTCGTCCCAGACGAATTTCAAGTTGACGGTGCCGCGCTCCACCACATCGTCAAGAATGGCTTCCACATCTGCCTTGGCGATCCTGCGTTGCTCGGTGCGTTGGCAGCGGGAAAAAAGTTCGTGGCAGGTCAGTTGGGTGAAATAGGGATGCCCCGAAGTGACGCTGTAGATGCGCTCAACGGCCGCCTGTTCATATTTGAGCACGCCCTCCACAGGTCGGGTGATCAGGTGGTGCGTCTGTTCTTCGGACAGGAAACTGATCTTTTTGTAGAGGGCAGTCTTGAAGAAATCGGTATAGGCCGCCTGCATGTTCTCCAGTTTGCGGCCCGAGGAGCCAATGGAGAAAATGAAGTTCAGGTTGGGCTGCCCCATCAATCGCCGCAGGTGATCGATCAGTGGACGCCCCAACTCATCCTTGACTTCGTTTTCTTCGAGGTTGTCGAACTCGTCGAAGGTTAACAGGAGAGTGTTGTTTCCAAGGTGCGGCCGCAGGCCGGTCAGGAACTGATTTTCGAAAAATTCAGGATCGGCGGCAAATGCCTTTTTATCGGGAGGGGGAAGTTCAATGTCGCAGTTCTGCTTGAGTACGCGCACAGTCTCGCGCGCCAGCCACCACAGGAAATGATCGAGCGTGGTATGGGTGCGTCCCTGCAAATCGAAAAAGACCGGAATGTATCGTTTGGGCAGACGGTTGCCCAATTGCTTGAGCACAGATGTTTTCCCCACCCGCCGCTGTCCGTGAACGACGAGGATATGGTCTGCATATTGGCCTGCAATGCTGTTTTCAATCCATTGGAAAATGTCTTCGCGGCCGAAGAACATGCGTTGTTCGGTAACTGGCGCCCCTGCAATATATGGATTGACTATTTCACCCATTGACGCTCCTGTGATATGGACAAGGACGCTTGCACCTAATTTTCACACATTATTTGGCTAAAGGCAAGGAATTCATATGTTTTCCAGTTGCGCCCATGAAGGAGATTGATTACCTTCCATTCAACTTGAAAATTCCATATGGTGTTGCCGCGTATACATTGCTGTCTTTATCAACCACGATCGAATATACCACCGTTGCGCCGAGCAGGCCGTCGTTGACTTGTCCCCAGGTTTGGCCGGAATCGAATGAGATGTACGCGCCGCCGTCCGTGCCTGCGTAGATTGTATTCGAGTCCTTGGGGTCAATTGCAAGGGTGTTGACAAAGAGATTGCTCAAGCCATCGTTGCTGGCTTGCCATGATCCGCAATTGTCCGTGCTGACAAGCACGCCTTGACCAGGAGTTGCAAGATAGAGGCGCGAACCACCCAAATCAAGCGCCATGCGTGTATCTGAACGTGAGGTGGTCACATCTTCTCCGCAAGCCTGCCACGTCTTGCCGTTGTCAGTGGAATAGGATTGATGATACCTACCAAGGGCATAGATCTTTTTGCTTTGATCCGTGTAGAACAACCTTGCGTCCCATGACCCTTCACTGCCCGCGCTTAGTTGCCAGGAGACACCCGCGTTTGTTGAGTAATAGATTGTGTCGCCTACAGCGTATATAAATCCATCAACGTAAGGATTGGCTGATAAGCTTTGGAATTCCAACCCCCTTTGGGTAGCCATGGGCAATCTGTTGGCTAATCTTTTAGCTTTTTCCACATCCTGTTCTCGCTCGCTGGATATAGAACGCCACGTCTTCCACAGCCATCTCTCACCCCCATCCCACAATTTTTGCAGGGAGTTCGATTCTATTATGTATCCTGCATCAGCCGCATCAAAGGCTGGGCCGCACCAATTACCCACCCTCGTGATTGATAACCAATTTTTTCCGCTGTCCACGGACCGATATAATGTACAATATGTCAACTCTTTCTGCATTGGTATATAACCCAGATTATATCCCCTTGGATAATATACACCTATGTACATTCTGGCGCTATCTGTCGGATCAATCTTGAGTTCAGCGCGCGCTGACCCGAGTCCGCCGTCCCGTTCAGCCCATGAAATGCCGTTATCTGTAGAAATGAAAATACTGATGTCGTAATCGGCATTTGCCGGATTGATTACACTCGCGATAAGACGATCTTGACCATTGGGATGGTCAATGTGAGACGCTGAGAGATATATTGACGGTGTGGGTGGCGCGACGCTAATGCCACAATAGATTTCTGAGGGGTTATCTGAATCGGCAACAAAGAAAGGGCATACATCATATGTGCGAGACCAAGTTTCACCCCCATCATGGGACACAAATATCCCAGTCCTTTCGTTATACAAAATTGGTGAGAGAAATTGGGCATAGATGGCTAAGTTTCCCTGTTCGTCCAGCCCAATGCCAAGGCTGTCAATATTGGGTTTGTCTTCCATCCCTGTTAATTTCCAGGTGCGCCCGCCATTAGTGGATTGATATACACCTGCACATGTTTCCCCGCCTCCAATGAAGAGCATATTTCCATCTGTGGGATGAATAGCCCATGAATGAATCTCGTCGGGACAATCTTTCTTCAAAGTGTATGCAGTTGTCCAGTTATTTCCTTGATCTGTTGTTTCAAAGATGCTATTTTCATCACGCACATACAAATGAGAATTGTCTTTCAAGTCCATAAGTAAGTAAGTTCCATCGCCAATCCTGTACCAATTCCCGCCTCCATCTTCGGTCTTGAAAATTCCGCCCGTTGTGCCAGCATATAAAATGCGCGGATCTTGAGAATCGATCAACAAAGTTTCCACCTGCGTACTGGCCAGTCCATGATGTGCGGGGCGCCAGGAGAGGCCGCTGTCAATGGTCTTGTACACACCCGCATTCTTCATGGCAGCATAGATCACATCGGTATCCTTTTTATCTGTTGCGAAGGCAGTGATTGTGTCGCGCTGAAAATCCTGTCCCATTGAGATGCGTTTCCATGTCAATGGGATGGGAGTCGGCGTGGGCAGAAGTGTCGCCGTGGCAGTGGCACTGGGGATTGGCGAAGGTGTCGTCGTTGCGATAATAATTTGCGCGGCTGGTTGTGCCGTATAGAAACTTGAGATTTTCGGAGCGATGAAGAATCCCAATCCAATCAGGAGTAATATCCCAATCGTTCCCCACAACGCGGGATGACTGTACCATCTGCGGCGTTTGAGTTTCACCGATTTTGCCAGCAGGCGCGAGACATCCTTGTAGTTATCATCAATTACCAGGATCTGCGTAAGCAATCCCGCGGCGCGGTCGTATTCCTTTGCCTTGAGCGCGGACTGCGCTTCGCGATAGAGTTTTTCCAGTTCGTTTTGGTCGGCCACTCTTCCTCCTTATCATTTCATTGCGAACGAAGTGAAGCAATCTTCCTATTGCGAGGGGGTTGCTTCGACGGAAGATCACCGTCTCGCAACGACATTATTTCTTCTCCAACTTGAAAACTCCATACGGTGTCGCGGCATAGACATTGCTCTCTTTGTCAACTGCAATCGAATATACCACCGTCGCGCCGAGCAGGCCGTCGTTGACTTGTCCCCAGGTTTGCCCTCTATCGAAAGAGATGTACGCGCCACCGTCTGTACCAGCATAGATAGTGTCTGGGTGATTGGGATCGAGAGTCAGGGTATTGATGACTGGGCTAAGGAAGCCCGGAGTAAGCAATAATTCATTATTATCATCAATATTCAAAAACCTAATGTACCCATCCTTTTTTGTAAGTAAAAGATTTCCCAAATTGCGCGGATCGATTGCTATTCCCGATACTCCTGATACATCCCACTTATTCAACCAGTTCCAACTCGCCCCAGAATTTGATGATTGATAAAGTGATCCATTGGCGTATGTGTAAATCCTTTTTCCATCGTTGCTAAAGAATAACTCAGCAATATCCTGGGTTGTTATGTTTGGTGTAACAATAGTTCTCCAGGTATTACCGTTATCATCTGAAATGGAAACTTTATTTTGATCGTCGGTGCTGAACGAATAAATTTTCCCGCTTATGACCGGGTTTGCGAAGATATTTCCCTTTTGTGGAAGAGCGGTCCACGATTCCCCATAGTCGTTTGACCGAAATATTTGTGAACTAAAATTTTCTTCGCTCACCCAGATCCTGGTGCCGGGTACATAATATCCATTTCTATTTGGATCGAATTCGCCTGCGACGAAAACTGTTTTCCCATCCGTGTTTACAGCAAAGGAGCATCCCGTTCTGTTTATGCTCTCCCAAGTCCGCCCTCTGTCAAAGGAAAGATATGCACCCGTCAAATCAGAATCATCCATTTGGGAAGTGCATGCGCCGCGTCCGTTATTGAGGTACAAAAGATCCGGATCCTGGTTCGGCTTGATGAGACTTGCGAACCCCGCTCCCAATCCGTTATTTAATGTTACCCAGGTGGCGCCTCCATCCGAGGATTTTGCTAGTCCATGGCCTCCGGCATAAATGATATTGGAGTCGTATGGGGATACCATGATTGTTTCAATAATTCCAATGTTGGGGTTCGTCAGTGTCTTTTTTGATGTTCCCCCTCTCCCAAACGAGAAGATTTTACTGTTACAAAATACATACCCACCGCCCTTCGGATTAAGCGCGAGCGAGTCCGTGCACCAGCTTGCCACGCTCCACCAATATGGGTCACCAACCCGGCCGGCGCTCAAATCATTGTCTCTTATATCGCTGGAGACATAAAAGGCTTCTGCTCCATCTGGTAACACTTCAATTAAAAGGGAAGTTCCAAACACCTTTGTTACACCTGATACATCTGGTGAATCGTTCCGGGCATTCCAATCCACCGACAATTCCCAGTTTTTTCCGCCGTTTTCTGATCTGTATAATCCGCTCGGGCAGGTGGAAAATAAAATCTGATTGTTTTGTGGATGGATGGCAAATGCTGACTTGTCGACTTCGCTGAAACAACCAGGCATGGCCAAAATTTGCCAATATTCGCCATCATTTGTATAGTAAATGGAACGTCCTTGCCGGTAATAGTGGACGTTTGAACTGCCCGGGCTTTGGTATACATAAACAGGCAGGTCGCGTGAAGTAGTTTTTCTGATTTTTACCCAGTTTTCTCCGCCATCCGTGGATTTAAACAAACCCAGCGTACTGACACCGGCATATAAGATGCGCGGATCGGATTGGTCAATGATCAGGGATGTGATATAGGCCGCTTCCAATCCATTGAGGGCGGGTCTCCATGAGAGACCGCCGTCAATGGACTTGTAAATCCCTGCGTTTTTCATGCCTGCATAAAGCACATCCTGGTCTTTAGGGTCAATAACGAAGGCGGTGATCGTGTCGCGCTCGAACTCCTGCCCGATGGAAACCCGCTTCCATGTCAAGGGAATGGATGTTGGCATAGGTAAGGGTGTGATCGTTGGCGTGACTGCATTTGTGGGTATCGCTGTCCCCGTCGGGTTGACCATTTCAACTGCGGGCGTTGTTCTCAATGACAACTTTGGCGCAATCCAAATCAGCAAGCCGATCACAACGGCACCGAATAGCGTCCCCCAAATGCGGATATCGTTATACCAGCGTCTACGTTTGAGTTTCACGGTTTGAGCCAGCAGGCGTGAGGTGTCTTTGTAATCTTCGTCAATCACCAGGATTTGCGTGAGCAATCCCACGGCGCGGTCATATTCCTTCGCCTTGAGCGCGGACTGCGCTTCACGATACAGTCTTTCAAGTTCGGTTTGGTCAGTCACTCTTCCTCCTGAATGTCACTGCGAATAAATCCACAGCGCAACCGTCCCGAAGGTTTTGTCAGTCGCCAGGATTTACCGCTCAAACCTTCGGGACGTTTTCCGGGACGCTGTTCAATGTGGAATGACACTCTGTGTCATTAGTAGCGTAAGCGAAGCAGTCTTCCTGTTGCGAGGAGATTGCTTCGACGGAAGACCGCCGTCTCGCAATGACATTACTTGTTCTCCAACTTGAAAACTCCATACGGCGTCGCGGCATAGACATTGCTTTCTTTATCAACTGCAATTGAATATACCACTACTGCGCCGAGCAAGCCGTCGTTAACCTGTCCCCAAGTTTGACCACTATTGAATGAGATATACGCGCCGCCATCCGTGCCTGCGTAGATTGTATTTAGGTTGTTGTGGTCAATAGCAAGTGTGTTGACAAAGAGATTGCCCAAACCCTCGTTGCTGGCTTGCCACGATCCACAATTATCCGTGCTGATAAGCACGCCTTGACCGGGTGTTGCTAGATAAAGGCGCGAACCCTGCAAATCAAGCGCTAAACGAGAATCCGAACGCGAAGTAGTGACATCTTCTCCGCAGTTTTGCCATGTTTTTCCGTTATCGGTTGAGTAAGATTGATGATACCTGCCGATGGCGTATATCATTTTGCTTTGATCTGTGTAGAATAATCTTGCGTCACGTAACCCCTCACTACCGCTACTCTTTTGCCAGCCTGACCCTGTTAAGTAATAAATTGTGCCGCCTATATCATACACAAGTCCTTCAATGTATGGATTTGCTGAAACGCTCTCGGATCCTCCTTGATAATATGATGGCAAGAGATAGTCCCCCCTTTCTAAATAATAAGCATCACTTCCTATTTCATGATTTCCCCACAACCATGTCTCACCACCATCAAACGACATTTGCAAGGCGTCGCCCTCATTCATGTAGAGTGTATTGGCCGCATCAAAGACCGGTCCACACCAATCTGCGGCTCTAAGTGGCGACCAATCTTTTCTGCCATCCAGAGAACTATACAATGTACAAAAACCATGATCACTAAAATAGTACACGGCATAGTACGCGGCCAGGTATATTCTGGTGCTGTCCATTGGATCGGTCTTAAGTTCTGAACGGCCGGACCCGATGCCACCGTCCCGTTCAACCCAAGAAGCGCCGCCATCCGTTGAAATGAAAATGCCGACATCTTGGTCCAATTGCTTAGATATATTAGTTTCATCTGCTATGATACGCTCTGTGCCATTAAGGTGATCAACATGGACAGCTGTATAGCCTTTTGATTGTGTGCCTGGGACTTGCTGCCATGTATCTCCCCTTTTTCGTATTACAAACAGCCTACTCCCAGCGCAATAGATTGTGGCCGGATTGTCTGGATTGGAAGTTAGAATGTCACACCAGCTATGTGTAAAAGACCAATTTGCACCTCTGTCATGTGTTACATACATTCCATTTTCCGATCCCATGGGTGAGCGAAAATAGGTATAGATGGAATAGTTTCCCTGTTCATCCAGCCCAATGACGAGTGATTTTAGGTTAGATTTGTCTTCTAATCCTATCAAAGCCCAATTTTGTCCGCTATCACTGGATTGGTATACACCCGCACACGTTTCCCCGCCTCCAATAAACAGCATATTCCCATCAACGGGATGGATTGCCCATGAACTAATTGTGTCGGGACAATCCTTCTTCAAAGTATACACGCTCTCCCAGGTATTTCCCTGATCTGTCGTTTCATAAATCGCATTCTCATCACGCGCGTACAAATGGGAATTATCTTGATAATCCATCAACAAGTAAGTTCCATCGCCAATCCTATGCCAGTTCTCGCCGCCGTCTTCGGTCTTGTAGATTCCGTCCATTGTGACTGCATACAAAATTTGCGGATTTTGAGAATCGATCAACAAAGATTCCACCTGTGTGCTCGCCAATCCGTGATGGGCCGGACGCCAGGAGAGACCGCCATCAATGGTCTTGTACACGCCCGCATTCTTCATTGCGGCATAGATCACATCTTGATCTTTCTTGTCTGTAGCAAAGGCGGTGACCGTATCGCGTGGAAATTCCTGTCCCATCGAGGTGCGTTTCCAGGTTAAGGGTATAGGAGTTGGGGTGGGGAGGAGTGTAGCTGTCGCGGTGGCGCTGGGGCTTGGCGAAGGTGTTGTTGTCGGGTTGATAACTTGCGTGGCTGGTGCTGATTGTGCGGTATAAAGACTTGAGATTTTCGGAGCGATGAAGAATCCCAATCCAATCAGGAGCAATGCCCCAAACGTTCCCCAGGTAGCGGGATGGTTGTACCACCTACGGCGTTTTAGTTTCACTACATTTGCCAGCAGGCGCGAGACATCCTTGTAATCTTCGTCAATCACCAGGATTTGCGTGAGCAATCCCACCGCGCGGTCATATTCCTTTGCCTTGAGCGCGGACTGCGCTTCGCGATATAGTCTATCAAGTTCGTTTTGATCTGCCACTCTTCCTCCTCACATGTCACTGCGAGCATAAGCGAAGCAGCCTCCTCGCAGAAACAGGGGATTGCTTCGTCGCTACGCTCCTCGCAATGACATTAGACCTCTTGCAAAAGTGAATTGTAGTCGCGACTTCAGTCGCTTTTTGCCAAGAAATCAACGACTGAAGTCGTTACTACCAGATGTTTTTTGAGTTATGCAAGAGGTCTATTACTTACTCTCCAACTTGAAGACACCATACGGCGTCGCGGCGTACACATTGCTATCCTTATCTACAGCAATTGAATACACCACCGTCGCGCCGAGCAAGCCGTCGTTGACCTGTCCCCACGTCGCGCCGCTGTCGTATGAAATATACGCGCCGCCGTCCGTGCCTGCGTAGATTGTATTTGCATCGTTCGGGTCAACGGCAAGCGTGTTGACGAAGAGATTGCTCAATCCTTCATTGCTGGCTTGCCACGATCCACAATTGTCCGTGCTGATAAATACACCTTGACCGGGCGTTGCGAGATAGAGGCGCGAACCACCTAAATCAAAAGCCAGGCGCGTGTCTGAACGTGAAGCGGTTACATCCTGTCCGCAGTTTTGCCATGTCACACCGACGTCGGTGGAATAAGCCTGATGGGTTCTGCCGATGGCATATATCATTTTGCTTTGATCTGTGTAGAATAATCTTGCATCACGTAACCCCTCACTACCGCTGCTCTTCTGCCAGCCTGACCCTGTTGAGTAATAAATTGCGTCGCCTATATCATACACAAGTCCTTCAATATATGGGTTTGCTGAGATGCTCTCTGATCCTCCTCGGTAATAGGATGGCAAGAGATGGCTCTCCATTATCTCCTTAGGATTATTACCAGGATTATTATATCTCCACGGAAGATTCTTTGGCTGATTTCCCCACAACCATGTCTCACCGCCATTGGACAACATTTGCAAGGCGCCCTGCTCCATCAGGTAGAGCACATTGGCCGCATCAAAGGCTGGACCGCACCAGTCAGCCTTTCCCTTGATTGCCGACCAATTTTTTCCGCTATCCAGAGAGCTATATAATGTGCAAGAATCAATATAGTAAGCGGCCAGGTATATTTTGGCGCTGTCCATTGGATCGATCTTAAGTTCAGAGCGGGCTGACCCGATGCCGCCGTTCCGTTCAACCCAGGAAGCGCCACCGTCTGTAGAAATGAATATACCTACGTGTGGATAGTCGGTAGAGACATAAATTGTGCCCGCGATGATACGTTCCATGCCATTGGGGTGATCAATATAGGCCGCTGTATAGTTTTTTGATACCGTGCCAGGGATTTGCTGCCATGATCCTTCGCCTCGCTTAACATTCAGCCTAAATCCAGCACAATAAACAGTGGACGGATTGTTCGGGTCGGAATTTAAACTATCACACACCAGGTGTTCTGTGTGAGACCAATGTGCGCCTCCGTCATATGATACATCTATTCCCCATGTTGTCGCTACGAAGACAGAAAAATCTCCCTCTTTATCCAGTCCAATCGCAAGATGATTAATATCGGGTTTGCCTTGCAATCCTATTAGGGCCCAGGTACCTCCGCCATCCTTGGATTGATACACACCCGCGCACGTTTCCCCGCCTCCAAGAAAGAGCATATTCCCATCTGTAGGATGAATCGCCCATGAACTAATTGCGTCGGGACAACCCTTCTTCAATGCATACACAGTCTTCCAGGTATTTCCCTGATCTGTCGTTTCATAGATACCATTCTCATCACGGGCATACAAATGGGAATTATCCTGCAAATCCATCAACAAATAAGTTCCATTGCCAATCCTATGCCAGTTCTCACCGCCATCTTCGGTCTTGAAGACGCCGCCTATTGTGCCGGCATACAAAATGCGCGGATTTTGAGAATCGATCAACAAAGATTCCACCTGCGTACTCGCCAGTCCATAATGCGCGGGTCGCCAGGAAAGTCCGCTGTCAATGGTCTTATACACGCCCGCGTTCTTCATGGCGGCATAAATTACATCTTGGTCTTTTTTGTCTGTGGCAAAGGCTGTGACCGCGTCGCGCTCGAATTCCTGTCCCATTGAGATGCGTTTCCACGTCAACGGGATGGGTGTTGGAGTGGGGAGAAGCGTCGCTGTGGCAGTGGCGCTGGGGATTGGCGAAGGTGTCGTCGTTGCGATAATAATTTGCGCGGCTGGTTGTGCCGTATAGAAACTTGATACTTTCGGGGCGATGAAGGTACCTAATCCAATCAAGAGAAGAATTCCAAGCGCACCCCACAAACGCGGATCGTTGTACCAGCGTCTGCGTTTGAGTTTCACAGATTGAGCCAGCAGGCGCGAGACATCCTTGTAGTTCTCGTCAATTACCAGGATTTGGGTTAGCAGTCCCACCGCGCGGTCATATTCCCTTGCCTTGAGCGCGGATTTTGCTTCGCGATAGAGTCTGTCAAGATCATTTTGCTCAGCCATGCTTGCTCCTTGCTCGTTACTCGTTTCTCGTCACTCCCGTTTATCTACTCTCCAACTTGAAGATCCCATATGGCGTTGCGCTGGCATTCCTAATCTATTCTGCCAGCGCCTGGACAGGCCGCTTCACAGGTAACACTCCGGAAAGCCGTTCCAATTGCTGGCGGTCATTGGTAACGAGCGTGGTTTGGTACTGCTTCGCAACAGCCGCGTAGACCGCATCTGCACCGCGCAGGCGGTGACGTGCTGCCAATTCCGCCGCGGCGACCGCCAGCGAATCATCCAGCGATACAAGCGTCAGGTTGGGTAAATCCCGAACAGCCATGGCGAACGCCATTCCTTTTTTGTGATCGCCCAACGCGCGTGACAGCGCGGCCGCCACCTCCGGTATCAACAGGGTGGGACAGATGATCTCGCAATTTTCCTGTTCTACTCGCGCGAGGAATTTCTGACTTTCCTGCGACCCTTGTTCGCGGCTATTCAGGGCATTCGTAAGTATGCTGGCATCTATCGTATACGCGCTCATCGGCGAATATCATCCATCAATGTTTGTGTCTCCAGACCGGCGGGCCAGGCTTTGCGAATTTCCTCCGCCAGCTGGTGATAGACCCTCCAGCCGTCTGAAACGGACTGGAGAGCGGAGCGCAGGATTTCGGCTTCGATTTTTTTCTGGTCCAGGGGGAGCAGCAACGCGACTGGACGTCCCTGCTGCGTGATAACATAGGTTTGTCCATCTTCCTGAACTCGGCGAAGGACTTCGGCCGTTTTCTGTCGTAGTTCACGGATACCAATGAGCGCCATATTTTTCTCCTTGTGACATATTTGTGTTACAAGTGTATCACATTTCAAGCTATTATTTTCCCTCCAACTTGAAGACACCATACGGCGTCGCGGCATAGACATTGCTCTCTTTGTCAACTGCAATCGAATATACCACCGTCGCGCCGAGCAGGCCGTCGTTGACCTGTCCCCACGTCGCGCCGCTATCGTAGGAAATATATGCGCCGCCGTCCGTGCCTGCGTAGATTGTGTTCGAGTTATTGGGATCAAATGCAATGGAATTCATGTTTGTATTGGGAGCTGTTGCAAAAGCGGACGTTGTCTCACAGTTATCGCGCGATTCGAGTAACGCACCATTGTCAATAACAAAAACGTGATTTCCATCGCTCGGATCAATCGCCATTGGCCGATATTTATCAATATATTGCGCCGTTGATCCATAACATGGTTTCGTGCTTGCCAGCGACTCCGTTCTTTTCCACATATGTCCGTCGTCTTCTGAGATAAACTCTATGTCATGCTCCTCCCTCCCGTCCCAACTTGTATAGATTTGTAATATTCCACTTTGAAATGGATGTACCGATAGGGTTCTAATCCCGACTGGTGTTAAAACTTTTTCCCACAATTTACCACTATCTGGCGATCGCCAGATCCATCCTCGATAGGCTTCTCCTGAGTACCAAACAGGTGTCCCGAGCCGGTATACTGTTGACCCGTCTGCGTCCTTCATTAAGTAGCATCCCATCTGGCTAGAATAATTCCAAGTATTGCCGCCATCCGTTGAGATATAAAGCGACTGCTCAATTTCATCTCCCTGTCTAACACCAGGATTGCATTCTCCCGGCTGGATGTAAAGTATGGGAACGTCTCCTGAACCAGTATCAAGTTGAAGCGTTCCACTTCCCATTCCATTATTCAGGTTTGTCCACGTCAGCCCTCCGTCTCTCGAAACCGACAACCCCTCCCCACCGACATAAATAATATTCGGATCATAGGACGAGATCGTTATGCTTGTAAAGACTCCGATATCCGGTTTTCCCATTGTTATCCTTTGCTTCCCGTCTAGATTAAATTTACACAAATGAGTATCACAATAAAAATAGACTGAACCCGTGGAGTCGAACGTTGCGGGCGGTCCGAATTCGAATTCGAATGCACAGAGGGTAAGGATGTAATAATTTCCTTGCCCATCCAGTCCGATCACAAGCCCATCGAGACAAAGAACGTCGTTATTTTGTATCAACGTCCAGGTGCGCCCGCCATCATTGGACAGATATACGCCCGTCTCGCACTCTTCCCCCGCCCCGATGAATAGCGTCTTGCCGTCTCGGGGATGGATAGCCCACGAAAGGATCGTGCCAGGGCAATTATCTTTCGAGGAATACACGGTTTCCCAGCTTTTTCCCTGATCGGTCGATTCGTAAATGCCGTCACTGTCACGCGTATATAAATGGGAACTGTTCTGTGAGTCCATTACCAAAGAAATTCCTGCGCCAATCCTTGACCAATTCTCGCCGCCATCTTCTGTCTTGAAAATCCCGCCCATTGTGCCAGCATACAAAATCTGCGGGTTTTGGGAATCAATCAGCAAAGGTTCCACCTTCGTGCTTGCCAATCCATGATGGGCGGGACGCCAGGAGAGACCGCCGTCAATGGATTTGTAAATACCCGCGTTTTTCGTTCCGACGTAGATCACGTCAGGGTCTTTTGGGTCAATTGCGATGGCAGTGACCGTGTCGCGCTCGAATTCCTGTCCCATTGAGATGCGTTTCCATGTCAATGGAATAGGCGTTGGGGAGGGAAGAAGCGTTTGTGTCGGGGCAGCCACTGGCGAAGGCATTGTCGGCGAATTGACCACTTGTGCGGGGGATTGTGCCGCATAGAAACTTGAGATTTTCGGGGCGATGACGACTCCCAGTCCAACTAGGAGCAAAAACCCAAACGTTCCCCACATACGCGGATCGTTATACCACCTGCGCCGCTTTAGTTTTACAGATTGGGCCAGAAGGCGCGAGACATCCTTGTAGTCCTCGTCAATTACCAGGATTTGCGTGAGCAATCCCGCCGCGCGATCATATTCCCTCGCCTTGAGCGCGGCCTGCGCTTCACGATACAGTCTGTCAAGTTCGTTTTGTTCGGTCATGCTTGCTCCATGTTTATGTCATTGCGAGCGTTCTTCGCGAAGCAATCCCCACTGTTGCAAGAAGGGACTGCTTCGCTTCGGTTTCGATACGCAAAGTGCGCTACTCAACCTCCGCTCGCAGTGACATCATTTACTCTCCAACTTGAAAACCCCATATGGCGTCGCGGCGGCATTCCATATCTATTCTGCAAGCGCCTGCGCGGGCCGTAGCACAGGCAGAATATCGGAAAGCCGTTCCAATTGTTGGCGGTCGTTGGTGACGAGCGTGGTGTGATGCCCCTCTGCCACGGCCGCGTAGACAGCATCGGCGCCGCGCAGGCGGTGACGCGCTGCCAGTCCGCCGCGGCGACCGCCAGCGATTCATCCAGCGAGACGAGCGTCAGGTTGGGTAAATCCCGAATGGCCAGGGCGAATGCCATTCCTTTTTTGTGATCGCCCAACGCGCGTGACAGTGCGGCCGCCATCTCAGGTATCAGCAGGGTGGGACAGATGATCTCGCATTTTTCCTGTTCTACCCGCGCAAGGAATTTCTGGCTTTCCTGCGACCCTTGTTCGCGGCTATTCAGGGCATTCGTAAGTATGCTGGCATCTATCGTATACGCGCTCATCGGCGAATATCATCCATCAATGTTTGTGTCTCCAGACCGGCGGGCCAGGCTTT